>Ga0255158_1000017_pt1 | contig 105524 bp, 89 predicted proteins | sample Atl_Atlam_RepC_8_2_FD_188426 | JGI IMG/M metagenome (GOLD analysis project Ga0255158, IMG submission 188426) | Freshwater microbial communities from Altamaha River, Georgia, United States - Atl_Atlam_RepC_8h | ecosystem: Environmental > Aquatic > Freshwater > River | place: USA: Georgia...
CACAGTTTCTTTTTGATAAGTGGACTAAATTAGATAATTCATTATATAATCAATCGGTTTATTATGAACCGAATAGATTGGCGGCGTATTATGATTTTGAATCAATGGAATTTACTCCTGAGATATCGGCGGCTTTGGATATATATTCTGAAGAATCTACAACAATATCAGAAAAGGGTACGATCTTAAGTGTTTATTCGGAATCTACCCGAGTAAAAAATATTCTAACAGATTTATTTGAAAATAGGTTGGATATAAACACCAATCTCCAAATGTGGGCTAGAAATTTATGTAAGTATGGTGACAACTTTGTTTATTTAAAAAGTGATCCAGAAAAAGGTGTTGTTGGTTGCCAACAATTACCAAATATCGAAATTGAGAGATGGGAAGGAGCTCAAACAAGAACACCTAATCAAGGTGAAATTAGAATGCCGATTCGTGAATTGCGTTTTACATGGAAAAATAAAGACATGGAATTCCAGTCATGGGAAGTTGCACATTTTAGATTATTAGGTGATGATAGAAAACTTCCTTATGGTACATCAATGTTGGATAAGGTTAGAAGAATTTGGAAACAATTGCTTTTAGCTGAAGACGCAATGCTAATTTACAGAACATCAAGAGCACCTGAAAGAAGGGTGTTTAAAGTGTTTGTTGGTAACATGGATGATAAAGATATTGAAGCGTATGTACAGCGTGTTGCAAGTAAATTTAAAAGAGATACTGTTGTTGACCAAAGAAATGGCCAAGTTGATATGAGATATAATCAGATGGCTATTGATCAGGATTATTTTATACCAGTTCGTGATCCAGCAGCGCCTAGTCCAATTGAAACATTAGCTGGAGCACAAAACTTAGGTGAGATTGCTGATATCGAATATATTCAAAAGAAATTATTAGCGGCTCTTAGAATACCTAAAGCGTTTTTAGGTTTTGAAGAAGTTGTTGGTGATGGTAAAAATCTTGCATTAATGGATATTCGTTTTGCAAGAACAATCAACAGAGTACAAAAATCTTTAGTTCAAGAATTAAATAAAATAGCATTAATTCACTTATATCTTTTGGGCTTAGAAGATGAGTTAGAAAACTTTACATTAGGTTTAACTAATCCTTCTTCACAAGCAGATCTATTAAAGATTGAACAATGGAAAGAGAAAGTGACACTTTATAAAGATGCTACTTCAGATCAATCACAGGTAGGTATTCTTCCTGTTTCACATACTTGGGCTAAGAAAAATATCTTGGGTATGAGTGATAACGAGGTTATACTAGATCTTCAGCAACAAAGACTTGAAAGAGCAATGGGGGCTGAATTAACAAACACAGCTAAAATTATACCAAGATCTGGTGTATTTGATGAGGTGGATTCTAAGTATGGTATACCAGAAGAAGAAAGAGCTAAAGTAGATGCTGCAGCAGCTGAAGGAGGAGACTCTGGAATGGATATGACATCACCACCACCATCAGGAGGTGGCGATTCAGCGCCGGCAGAACCGTTAAGTGAAAGTAGAAAGATAAAAATGAATAATATTCTAGGAGAAAGTGATGATATTTCAGATTTATTTGATCTAGATAAGGCTAAGAAGAATATTTATGAAATAGAAAATAAATTAAAAGACATATTAAACCAATAAAAATGAGCAAAGTTGGTATCATTAAAACTAAACTGTTAAAAAAGTTGACCGAATCATACGGCAGCAAGAATAAATCTGAAATAAAAGATATTATTAAAACTATCCTTGAAAACAAGAAGTTTAAGGAAATGTATTTGTTTTATGAGGAGATCGAAAACAAATATATTGAAGATAAAGAAACCGCAAAGCTATACATTGAGGGGTTGGAGAATATGATAAATAGCCAATCAACAATTAATGAAATTGTTGATTTTTGTAAAAAATTAGATAAGAAATTGGGTGATGTGTCTTCAGAAAACAATGAATTATATGAATCTTTAGATCAATTATTTGCAAAAGACACTTTGTCAAATATTGAAAATAAAGTGATCGCTAGAAAGAAACTAGTTGAACACTTAACAAAGAAAAAAGATGTTACAATAAAAGATAATGAACCTTTTACTGTTAATGAAAGTCTTCTTTATGGTGTATTAGCAAATAACTTTAATGTTTTATACTCTAATACTTTAAACGAAGAACAAAAGAAAGATTTTAAAGATATTATGTCATTATCAAATGACGAGCTTGTTATTAAAACAGCTGAACTAAAGGAAGGGATCAATAATAAAATTGAAAGTCTTTTAGTAGAATCAAATGACAAGGAAATGAATGAAAAACTCAATAAAGTTAAACAAGAGGTAAATACAAAAGAAATTTCCAGATTAAATTACTTCAGATTAGTAGAATTAAAAAATGGTCTTGATTAATCGAGACCATTTTTAATTTTTTGCACATATATCGCTTTGCGAATTTCAGCGCGTCTTTTTACTGATGGTTTGACAAATTCTTGTCTCTCCCTTAACTTTTGAACCTGCTTCACTTTTTGAACTTTATACTTGTAAGTTCTTAAAGCAGATTCAAGGTTTTTTTCTTTTTTTAAGTCAATTATAATCATATAAAATAAATATAATACAATTTTTTGGAAAATTAAAAATTTTTAGTTATTATTATACTACACCATAATATAAATAAAATTATGTAAAAAGTTAATGAAAATCGGGAAATATATTCCCCTAGGGGATTATAAAGATGTAAAGATTGGTTATGGTACCGTAGATTTTAAAAATTTAAAAACCATTTATTTAAAACTAAACGCTTGGGTTGAACCAGAAAATGAAGAATTAGATTTTGATAAAACAATTCTGGTCGCTAGAAAATCACTGAAAGATTTAATAAGAACATACGATTTTAACAGTTATTTTAAAAAAGAAAGTATTGTTGATCTTGATATTAGGACAAAGGGAATAAAAATGAATAAGAGGTCCTTTATGAATTTAGAAATTACATTATTTGTAGATATTTTTTTCGATGTTAAATCTCAAAGTGTAAAATCAATATTAAAAACTTTCCTTCAAACATCAATTGAGCAGTGTTTATCTGATAAAAGCCTGTTCAATTTTAACAAATCTAAGATTTGATTCAAAAATGCTTGTATTTATATGATATATTAATATATCTATAAATGAAAGTATTGGGACCAAATGAAACGGGTAAAGGCATTTTGATTGAATATGATGCTGGTCACATATCACCCGAGGATTATAAAAACAAGAATATTATTACAGAAATGCAGAATAAGGATACCGATCAGGACCTTATTCTGTATGCTGTTTTGCAAAAGTTTGATACCCCTAATAAGAATGGTAGAATTTACCCTGAAAATTTATTAAAAAGGGAGAATGAAAAATACCAAACAATTATAAAAAAGGGTTCTGCATTAAACGAATTAAATCACCCATCTTCATCTCTAATCGATCTTGATAGAGTATCTCACACAATTTTAGAAACGTGGTGGGAAGGAAAAACCTTAATGGGTAAAATCAAAATTTTAACATCACCTGGTTGGAAAAAAATGGGTATAGTTAGTTGTAAGGGAGACCAAGCGGCTATGCTAATACTAAATGGGGTTACTTTAGGTATTTCATCTAGAGGTGTTGGATCATTAAAACAAGTTAAAGGTCAAAATATTGTGCAAGACGATTTTGAATTGGTTTGTTTTGATTTGGTGTCTTCGCCATCGACTCCTGGTGCATATGTATTTCAGGATATTAATGATAAGGATAAATTCAATGAAACTGTTGAAGAAAAACCAGTCGTTGAGGATAGGATGAAAAAACTAATGGGTAAACTAGATTCTTTTTTAACAAAATAATAATAAAAACGAGAAAAAATCATTCTTTTCAATATTGAGAAGTAGATTTTTTTGATTATACACATATTTATATAGTAAATCAAATAAAAAGATGACCGAAAAATCTATTCTAGAACAAGCGTTGCTTCAAGTTAATACACTTGAAGAAGCAGTAAAGCAAAATGCAAAAGGTATACTTTCTTCAGTAATGAAGCAAGAACTAAATGAGTTGCTTAAAGAGTCAGAAGAAGAAGAGGAAGAAGTAGCTGCTGAAGAAGAAGCTATGAATCCTGAAGAAGAGGAATCAAAAGACATGTCAGAACAGCCAGCTTCCGATGAAGAAGAGGAAGATGATGCTGAAGAAGCTGATGATGAAGAAATGCCCTCGATAAATGATGAACCAGCAAAAGAAGTTGATGGTGAATTTCCAGGAATGGGAGCTATGCCAGCAGCGGACGAGCCAGCTGATGATGACATGCTTGATATGACAGGAGCTTCTGATGAAGAAGTTTTAAAAGTTTTCAAAGCTATGTCTGATGAAGACGGTATCGTTGTTAAAAAAGACGGTAACAACATCGAACTTAAAGACGAGGACGATGAATACATCATTAAATTGGACGAATCCGAAGAAGAGGAAGAAGGTGAAGTTTCTGAAGAAGAAGAAATTGAAATACCTGAAGACTGGAATGAGGAAGAGTCTATGGAAGAAGTTGCAGAAGAAGAAGCTAGTGAAGAAACTGTTTATGAAATCGAATTAGATGACGAAGACATGGAAGATTCTGAAAAAGAATCAGAAATGGCTGAAGAAGATGCTATGGAGGTTGAAGCAACAGAAGCTGCTAGAACTAAGTGGAATAAACATGGTGACAAAGGTGGATCCGATAGAGCTGGTTTAAAAAGTAAGAAAGTATTTGCTGCTGGAGCAATCAACGAAGAAGTTGAAAACCTTAAAAAGCAAAATTCTGAATACAAAAAAGCTTTAGTTCTTTTCAAGGAAAAACTTAATGAAGTAGCTGTGTTTAACGCTAATCTTGCTTATGCAACACGTTTATTTACTGAACATTCAACTACAAAACAGGAGAAATTGAATATTTTAAAAAGATTTGATTCAATTTCAACTATAAACGAATCTAAAAATCTATACAATTCTATCAAAGCAGAACTTGAAACTAAAAAACCAGTAACCGAGTCTGTTGTTGAGAAAATTGCAACTACTCCTTCAAGCTCATCTTCACAAGAAATGTTGGCAGAGTCAAAAGCTTACGAAAACCCACAATTCAGAAGAATGAAAGACTTAATGAGTAAGTTAAAATAATAAAATAAAACTAAACAAATAAAATCCAAAAAAATGGGAGCATTATTAGAATCAGGTATGGTTGGTAACATCGGTCTTAAGCACCTTCGTGTTATCAAAGAAGATACCATCAAAAAATGGGAAGACTTAGGTTTCCTAGAAGGTCTTGACGGCCACCAAAAAGATAACATCGCGCAATTGTATGAAAACCAAGCGTCTTATTTAATCAACGAAGCAGCAGTTTCTGATGCTTCTGGTTCTTTCGAGACTGTGGTATTCCCAATTATCCGCCGTGTTTTCTCTAAATTATTAGCGAATGACATCGTATCTGTACAAGCTATGAACTTACCAATTGGTAAATTGTTCTACTTCGTACCTAAAATCCAAGAAAGACAAGCAAATGCACATTTGAAGCCATTCGGTGCACCTGCTAACAACGACGCAGCTACTTTAGGTTATGACACTGGTACTACAAGTGCTAGAAGTCTTTACGATCGTTTCTATGAGTCTTCAGATGCAGCTGATCAAGGTCTATTTGATTATTCAAAAGGATCTTTCACTGTAAGTGAAGTAAACCCTCATGCATTCGTAAGCTTCTCTAATGGTGTAGCTTCTACAAGCACTGCAGCATTAAGTGGTGCATCTGTATCAAGTGCAATCATCGTTCTTTCTGGTTTCACTAAGGACGGTCAGGGTAAATTGATTGGTGTTAACGGTAACGCTATGGATACTGAAGAGTTCTTAGCTTCTCTTCAAGTTGAAATCACTGGTAACACAACTGCTAACAACGGTGTTAAAAACTTTAACATTGTAACTCAAAAATATGGTAAAGGTATTGTTGAGTATGGCAAAAAGAGTGGTACTGGTCTTAACAGATTCCAAGATATCTGTGATGAAGAAGGTTTAATCTACCTTAACGTTGACTTAGAGTCATATAGCGCAACAAGCGGTTTCGCTGCTTCTGACTTCAGTTCTAACGACTTAGCATTAGCTAACTTCAAAGTAACTTACAGAGTGTACGATACTTTAGAATTCGAAGATGAAATCGGTGAGGTTTCTTTCGACTTAGCTTCTGTAACAGTATCAGTTACTGAAAGAAAATTAAGAGCTAGCTGGTCTCCAGAATTAGCACAGGACGTATCTGCGTTCCATAACATCGATGCTGAAGCTGAATTAACAGCTTTATTATCTGAGCAAATCGCTGCTGAGGTTGACCGTGAAATTTTACGTGATCTTAGAAAAGGTGCTGCTTGGACAGCTAAGTGGGACTACAATGAGTGGAAGTACGGTGCAACCGGTAACACACCATTCATGGGTTACACTCAAAAAGACTGGAACCAAACTTTGGTTACAAAAATCAACCAAGTTTCAGCTCAAATCCATAAGACTACATTGAGAGGTGGTGCAAACTGGATCGTTGTATCTTCAGAAGTTTCTGCAGTATTCGATGACCTAGAGTATTTCCACGTATCAAATGCTGCTCCTGAGCAAGATCAATACAACATGGGTATTGAGAAAATCGGTTCATTAGCAGGTCGTTACCAAGTATACCGTGATCCATACTTACCAGCAGGTAAGATCATCATCGGTCACAAAGGTAAATCATTGTTGGATGCTGGTTACATTTATGCACCATATGTGCCTCTACAATTAACCCCAACTATGTACAATCCATTTAACATGACACCAATCAAAGGTATCATGACAAGATACGCGAAGAAAATGGTTAACAACCGTTACTTCGGTGTGATCAACGTAAGTGGTTTGAACACATTCAGCTTGGATACTTTAAGATAATCTTAATTATCTATAATAAAAGACCCCCGAAATTCGGGGGTTTTTTGTTTTTGGAATATTCCAAAATATTCTTTATTTTTGCATTATGAGTGAAACGGATTACAGCAAGCTCCGAACAGATGTCCTTGAAAAAATGATATACCAGAGGGGTATAGAATGTAAAATGAAAAAGGACGAGATGGTTAAAATGCTTAAACTCTATGATGAGGGTAAGTATGTTGAGCCAATGAGAGAAACCATTTATGAGAAATCTGATGGGGGATTTAATATTGGTATAGACATTAGGAATCAATCAGACATTTTACAAATTGGTAAATTAGTAGAAAAAAAAGAGGCTAAAAATTTGGGGAGATATTCGGATAATAGAATATGGTATTGGTCTAAAATGCGTTTAATTTAAGAACCCTAACGGTTAAATCACCGGTACCTTTTATAATCCTATGGTATTCACCTTCTGGTATAAAGTATTCAACGTTTTTTTGGATTGTAATAGGTAGTTGATTATCCATTTGAATACACCAATCTGTTTCGTGTTCACAAACAACTATTCGATCTTGTTCATCAAAATGCCATTTAAGCTCATTTTCGTCCAATTCTGAGCTAAATTTTCTATAATTGTATATTCCCTTTAATTTTTCTTCGAAGGGCAAGGAATCGCCGTTATTTTTCATTACCAGGGGTTTTTAGATTTGATACCCAATGCTTTTCTATATCTTGATATATTGCAGCTCCAGTAACCGGCTGTAGTTCTATCTTTTTTCTGTGCACATTTGTGTCTAGCTCTAAAGGATTTAGCGGCTTTTTTGTTAGAACTTCTAACTCTTAAATTAGGGTCGCCAAAAGTCACTTTTTTTATGGTACCTCCGGGGGTTTTTACATAAACTGCGAATTTTTTAGGCCCCCCAGGTGTTCTAAATGGCTTGTTTAGTTTAACATTTCTGCCTCTATGTTTAGCTTCAACCAAATATTCTTCTTCACCGTCAACAAATGGGATATCTAAATAAACTTTACTACCCTCATATAGGCCAGTTTCTCCAATATTTGTATGTAATAACTCTAAATCGTCACCAAAAAACTGAACAACACCATTTTCCATTAAATTTTTGGCTTCAGTGTATAGTTTAAAAAATTCTTCTGAGTAAATTCTATAAACGTTTTCTGTGATTGGTAAATTATTGTTTATATGATATAATATAGACTCTGAAATCATGTTTTTTGACTCATTTATAACCATTTTAGGGCCTCTATTGTCAATTTTGATCTCATTTATTGAGTTTAAGACTAGATTTACGATTTGATCTTTGTTAATACTTTCATCAAAACGTGCAAAAGTGGGTTTGTTCCCTTTTCCAGACTTTGGTTCCTTTTTTTCTGCTCGCCTTTTTTGCGCCGTCATTGCTTTTTTCTCTTTTTTATCATAAGAGGATGCAATTTTAGGGGTTTCTTTTGAAACTTTCTTAGATGGTCTGCATTTTGGATATGCTTTTCCGTTTGCGTCTTTTCTACCACATGGTGGATGTTTTCCGTTAACTTTTCTAGATACATCGACCCATTTTTCTTTGAACCATCTTCTAAGATCTTCTTTAAGAATCTCACCATTCATGATTGATTCTTCAATATATTTTAAATCTTCTTCGTTTACCAGTATTTTCATAACATTACTTTTTGCATTTTCTCCAACCGCCACCTTTTGCTTTATAATTTTTTGCGGCCCAACCATTTGCGTATGCTGAAGGGTAAACATCAAATTTAGCTTTAGCTGCTGCTTTTGACGCCGCCCATTTTGCTGGATCAGTTGGGCAATTTTTGCTTTCATCAATCGCTTCTTCTGTTTCGTTTAATGATTCTTCAGAACGAGTAGTTTCGTTCATTAAGAAGTCGAAAACCTGATCCAATAAGCTTTTTGCTTCAGCAATATGGTCCTGAGCCCAGTCGTGTTCTTTTAAGATAGAATCAATACGATCGTGATCTTCTTTCATTAAAAGTTCACACTGTCTAGCCATTTGTTGTATATTACCAAAGAACATATAATTCTCCGGTTTTTCTCCGCCTTCTTCTAATGCTTCTAATAGATGTTTTTTTACAATATTTTTAATGTCCATAATATATAAATAGTTTTATTTTTCTGAGACAATCTCAAACTTTATTACGTCGTTATAATAGATAAATTCATTATGCATTTTACCTTTAATTTCTAGATAATATTCTCTAGGAATTAAATATGAAGTATCTAGCATAAATGAATTTTCATTTGTTTTGTCCATTAGAGTCCAGTCAAATACGTTTACATTTGTTTTACCTTCTTTGATATAGACTCTATAATAAACTTCGTCAAATAAAACATTTTTAGGGACATCAATAGATCTAAAAGTTGTTACAATCTTCCTTATTTCGCTTCTCTTTATCTTTTCATTTAATCTAATACCAAAAAACTGAACAGAATATCTTTGGACGTCTGTTTCGTTTTCTCCAACAGAGAATTTTGATGAATAGGGTTTTGGAACAAACTTTTGTGATACATCGTTTATAGAAACACCATCTAAACCTAGTCCTTTCCATTTATCATAATAAAATCTTTTTCCATCACATAAAACACCGTCTAATCCAAATGTTACTTTATAAACCCCTCTTTTTATTTTGGTTGTCGTTAGATTACCTAATCCCGTGATAACATTACCATTAGCATCGGTGATGTCAACCGTAGGTAACGAATCTAGGTCATAAAAGTTTGTACCTTTTGTGACGTATAGATATAGGTTTTGAGTCGTTTTTTCTATGAAATTTTGTCTATTATCATCAATAGTATCATTAAAAAAACTTTCAACATATGGCTCGAAAAATGTTTGAGTATATTTGGTAAAAAAAGCAACAGATTGGTCTACTTCAGACTCAATATCTTGATATAAAACTGCGAACGCTAATCCTAAGCCATGATCAGTATTTCCCGATACTATAACCCCGTTTACATAATCGGTAATGTCAACATTAATATCTTCATTACCATTGTCAAAATGTATTGTTTCAACTATTACTGGGTTATTTGTATAAACACCTTGACTGGTCCAGCTATTTAATGTGGTTCTATTAAACCAGTTTGATGGTCTTTCATCAAACACATTGTTACCGTCTGCAAAGTCAAAAACCTGATCCTCATAATCAAAACCCACACCTTCATCCCAAAACTCATTTATTTTAAACAACACTAAATCAAAAGATGAGGTTCGGTCTCTACCTCTACCATTTTTTTGTCTAAGTAGGGTTTCATCACCAAAAATGGTGTTTGTTAAATGTAGTGTATGCTTTGTTTCACTAGTAACAACGTATTCACCAGAATCTACTTTTTGCTTTAAGTCGTTAAAATTAACCTTAAAAAGGAATTTTGAAAAGGTTGAGCCATATATGAGTTCGGTATTAGGATTTTTCGCGGTATTAACCTGTGAATCCTTTAATATGGTGTTGTTTTTCTCGAAATATGAACGGAAATATGACATCTTTTTATTTAATAAATATCATATTAGTTTATTCTTATCGAGGCATTTACCATATCTTGTTTTGCTCGAGATATTAATCTCTTTAATTCATCCATTGTGGATTGAAAATACTTCGGAGGGGTTACGATGCCATGTACGTGATTCAATAATATTAAAGTCATTAAATCTAATATTTCAATTAGTTTTTCCCCCCTTACGGTTGAAAATGTATTTGGTAATATTCGCATAACATAATCCTCCTGGGTGTATTCATATTTGTTTAATGCCCCAAAATCAACTTGTTTTCCATCTGTACCAGATGAACTTGTTGATAGATACATAATTTGGTCAGCCGTAATTGCAGCAAAGCTTTGATCTGTTTCACTAATTTTTCTTAAGTATGGAACTTCAACTCTTTTTGTTACTGGCTGTATATCAGCTGAATTTTGACTATATAAAAAACCGAAACCATTTGTTTTATCAAGATAGGTTACATTTTCTAAAAAAGACTTAGAATTTGGCTGTATTCTTAAATTATTTTTTGGTCTAAAATATATGGGGTGAGCATATTCATCATTTAATGATGCTACGGTAACATTCATTTTGTCTCTATCTAATTTAGAGATAAAATCTCTAATTTGAATGTAGGCTTCTTGTAACTTCTCAGATGTTGTTGGAGATGTTAGCGTTATTGTTTCACTATATATTAGTTTAGATGTTTCACTATTTAATTCTGTGTTTATAGTAAAAACATCTGATTTGTACCTATCTCCCTCGGCCCTTTCAATTCTATATAATGTATATGTTAATAGGCTAGGGGATGTCAGGCTATCCAAATCATATTCAAAAACATGTTTGATTTCTACACTAGGAATTGTTGTCTCTTCAATAACCTTTTTGTCAAGTTTAACCGTTGTTGGGAATTTTTTTAAGGACAGCTTAGAATGCTTTTTAGAATACATTGGGTAAAGTTCTAAATCTTCCCTTTGTTTTTTTGTTGCCCCGGATTTATCAATCAGCTTACCCGCTCTTAACTGCACACCGTGTTCTGTTAAAATAATATCGGAACCATAGTTACCGCTAATACCAACATCTTCTATTTTAGGTAAACTACCAACAGATTCGGGTCTTAAAAAGCCATCATCGAATACTTTTTTATCCCCTGTAAATGATTTTATTGCAGGCGTTTTTTCGCCTCTTTGACCTAAAGATGTTTCTGTTAATTGGGATAATTCGTTTTGATATGTGAAATTGTGAGGTGTGGTATATGGCCCAGGTATATACTCTTGGTTTTGTAAAGCTTTAGTATCGTCATATCTTATGATTTTTACCGCTTGCTCTACCTGAGGTATGATATTAATATGATTTGGTAAAAATGGTGAATAAACAAATGGGTCATCCTTTGTCCATTGCTCCCAAACAGGAATAGCATTAGCCCTCACACTGTCTTGTTCTTCAGTGTTTCTAGCTCTAATTCTACCAAAGCCTCTCGGGTCTTTGTTATCAATGCATATACCAATATCAATTATTTTCATTTATATCTCTTATTTAATTCACCATTAATTTTATTATATAATATTTCAACACCTTCTAGTTTTCTGGTTAAATCTATAATTAATGTTTTTAATTCATCAAATTCAGAAATAAAAAAGTCTCTTGCTTCTACAAGATCTTTATTACTTCTATTTTCAGAATCATTTGCAATTTCTATAAATTTTTGTTTATCCATATTATGTTAATTTACCATGTGCTTTTAATAAACCTGGCGGAACAACAGCTACACCACCAAGGGGAGCCACTGGTATTTGTGCATAGTCTAAGCTAACTTGTACAAATGAGTTTTCATCCATTTCTTTTTGATGCCCTTTTAATATTGATGAAACAAATTTCATAACATTATTTTCTTGGCCAAATAGATCTCCTGTTGGTATTCCATTCGCTTCTAAAAATTCTGCGGCGTTCATTGCTGCTCTATCCTCACTATACCCAGGTAGTCTTTTACTTAACTGTAGTAATAGACCATTTATTTTTTGATTTACACCTACCCTTATATAGTTCAAGACTTGTAATATTGCGTTATAAAAATCTTCACAACTTTTAATCCCAATAAATGGTATTGCCATGGCTAGTATATCAATAAGAGCGAGTAATATTCTTTTCATTTTTGATTTAGAATTTTTCATTATTCTTTTAATCAAATCTTTAATAACAAGCGCTATTATTGGTTTTATTAATTTCCAAAATATTTCTAAAAATTTATTGAAAATGTCTCTCAGGGTATTTTGTAAGAATTTTGAAATATTTTTTAATAATGTTTTTACTTGTACGAATGTGTTTACGGAAGCTTCTTTAAACATTTTCCATAAAACAACTATTGGGAATATAAATTTTGGTGATATTACAACAGATAACAATGCTCTAAGTAAACCTTTTAATGACAACTTACTTAAGTTTAATGAAAAATTTGGGAACGGTATTGTTGGATTTTTACTTGCGGCATCTTTTGCGGTTTTTGCTAAAGCGTCGTCAAATGCTTTATAAACTTCTACTTCATTTTTTGTGGATGCGTAAAAAGCAAAATCCTCAACAATCTTTTGGTTCATTGGAATTTCGAAATTATTACAGTCGGTAAATCTTAGCACTTTATTAAGCCTTCTATTTTCATCATCCAAATCAATTCCTTCTACATCATCAAAATCAAAAAATGTAAATTCAGCTTCTTTTTCAGAAAACTGATCAACAGGGTTTTGTTTTAATTCTGTGTTATTATTATCACAAAATCCCATGCATTTGTCTAGAATGTTTATTAATTTACCTAGTGCGCTATCGAATCCTGGATTACTTTTATTATTTACGGATACTATGTCGCCAATTGGAAACATCATAGCAAATGTATTTTTTAACACATCTGTTAGTCTAGGAAATTCTATCGATTCGTAATATCTTGTAATAAACTGGTCAACAGTTATTACAGTAGTATCAATTCCGGATATCTGGTATTTTTGTATTCCAGCATTCCAAGTCATTTGAAATAGTTGAGTTTCGTCTTCAGCAATAAAGTTATAAGGGCTTGTAGCAAAAGTATCGTAGAAAACCCTATTCATTTTTATTTTGCTTGGCGTTTGTTGTCCCTCGTAGGAAATTTTACCTAAATTATCAAAAGGGCTTGTTTGTAAAATATCTAACGGATCAAATTCTTTTGGTGATATTGTAAGCCCGCTATAAGGCATTAATGTTTGTGTTCCGCAACCAAAATCGTTGTCGTTAGCAAAAAATAGTTTTCTAAGATTGTCTAAAAAAATGGGTTTAATTAGGATTGAGGTTTTTTTAACAGCCTCTCTAGTTGTTGTCCTTAATAAACTCTCACCATTTTTTTTCGGTAAAATTTGTTCTAAACTACTTGTAATTTTTTCAAACACGTTATCAGTGTTTGGTAGTTTTTGTTTGGCTTTTGATGTAAATCCTTCTAACGTACTACCGATTTGTCCTTGTAGGTTTTCGATACTATCGTCAAATTTTTTTAAGTTGTCAGTAGCATTTTTTTTTAAATCTGCCGCTGACTGAATAGCATTAAATTTTGATTTAATCTGACCTTCTTTTTCTTTTAAATCGTACATTATATTTCAAATTTTTCACCTCTATTTTTATCCTTATCGTCGTCCATCAATTTTTCAAGTAGTTCCCTATCTTCATCGGTTAATGTCATTTTACCAGGTGCAAACTTACCGTCAGAACCGGCACCTTTTTGAATTAAAGTGTTTTGAATTTTAACTAGGGATATTTTCTTTTCTGTGCACTCGTTAAGAATCTTTTGTTGTTCTTTAATTACCGGCCCAATAACGGACATGTCCTCAGATTCTTTCATAAAAGAAAGCATTTTTTTCATGATCAATGTGGCTGTATTTTTTTGTTCCACAATATCATTGTAAATCTCTTGCATTAGAGCCAACGCCGAGTCGGTGTCTAATGATAATGTTTTTCTTGGTGGTCTCATAAATAATAAATAGATTTAATCTAAAAATCCTCCTAATATACCGTCATATAGGTTTTTATACCTTTTTAATGAAACTCGTATTTCTTTAGTTGAAAGTGAGGTCATTTCCCTTAATGATAATAGTATTAGATTTTTATTAAATTTATTACCATCACCTATTTGAAATATTCTTTCAAAATTGGTAAAAATTTCTAATAAGGCATACCCTAATTTCTTTTCATTGTCTGTTAATTCTTCAGTTTCAATAAAATCTTCCAATTTGTTGGTTAGGGCAATAATAACATCGGAATAGTCAACGTGATACTCATCTATGGTATATGAAAAATCAATTCTAGTTTCAATATCTTCGGATATATCTTCATACGATACACTTCTATTTGTATCTTTAGTGTCTTTTTGGATGGCACCCATTAAGTAATTTTTACAAATGGTTCCAAAATAAGAATACGCTTTATGATTTTTTGTATGGTCGAATTTATTGATTTTAGTTATAAGGAAAGACATAGTATCAGTATGTAAGTCCTCAAATTCAAAATCCTTTCTATATAATTTGTATCTTCTTATGATACTTTCAACCATTATTACTAGGGGCTCTCGTAAATATTCATTGAATATCTTGTTTCTTTCTGCGTCGTCTGAACTTTCTAGGTATCTAACTACCGCCTTCTCTTGATCCTCCCCAAAATAAACTTTTTGGGTACGTTTTCTTGGCATTAAGCTTCACTATAATTTACTTCTCGTTTATTTGTGAAGAAAAATTCTTTTTTTGCGGTATCAATCCAAAACTTAGCTTCTTTTTCTCCTAGTTTTATCTCCTCATCATTTTTATACCTCCAGAAAAGAGAATCTTCTCTTAAGTTCACATGTCTATATCCTATTCTTGGGACAACAACAATTTTTACACCATTATGTGTTAATCTTAATAATAATTCATAACCAAATGTTAATTTGATATTTTCTTTTAAGCCTCCAAATTCTAAAAATGTATTTGTTTTATAAACACCTCCACTTATCTGGTAGCTTTGAAATTCCATAAGAACCTCATTGTCTAAAAATCCTTGTGTTTCTGAAAATCCGTAGGCCCAAACAGATTCATTTGTAAAATTTGTAAATTTACCTTTTTCATCAATATCTTTTACAATTGGTAAAAATACTTGCGCATCTGGATATTCATTCATGTATTCATTTACACTTGTTAACCAGATCTTTTGATACTCATCGTCAACCTCTAAAATTGAAAACCATTCGGTATCACAAACTTTAGCTCCTTCATTTATTTGGCTACAAAAATCAGTACTTTCATTATGATAATGATATTTTATTTCTAATTTTTGCCCAAGATCAATATCTGACAAATCTTTCTTAAGATTAGCCGGGGCAACAATCAATAATTTAACGTCGTTATAAAATTGTTTTACAGATTCAACAGAGTAAAATAACATTTCTTTATAATCTTCGTTTATTTTGTGAACTGGTAATATTACTGTGATATTTTTCATACAACTTCTTCTTCTTTTAATTTTTCTAATGCTTTTGTTATTGTTTCAAATCTTTTATTGTTAAAAGATTGAAATACATTTATGGTGTTATTTTTTGTTATTTCTTTTTCATATGGCACTAAGGTACTTATCATTTTTTCTTTAACTTCCTCTGTAATTCCAACACCTTCTAACCATGCCAAAGTATATGTGCCAAGTAATTCTACTAATTTACTTTCGTCATATGTCCATATACCGTTTTCAGTTAACCAATCTGGCTCTGTAGAAGGTATCTTACCTATAACTGGAATATTACATTTCATTGATTCTAACGGAAAAGTACCAAACGTGCTATCATCATCAAGCCATAATGAAACAAAACATTCTTTTAATGAATTTGCAAATTCTTCATTTGTCATTTGCACCATATCTTTAAATGTAACCCATCTTAGTTGGGGGTACTTTAAATAAAATTCAGATATAATTTTTCTGTGTTTTACTCTGTCTCTTATACTAATAGCAATATATGGCTTTTGTAATTTTTCACTCTTACTAAAATAATCTTCGATTACCGGTGGTATAACAAATACTAGAGATTCTGGAAAATATTCTAGAATGTATTTTTTAGCTGCTTCAGTTGTTGTAATGACTTTTTCAATTCCAAAATCACTCCAACGGCTACCAATAGGTAATGAATCAAACATATATTCTTTTTGTTGAACTAACATTACTTTAGTACATCTAATATTTGCTAATTGTTGTAAAACGTTTGAATATTGTTCTGGAATAACTAGAACATCATCAATTGACATTTCAATTTTATCATCCTTAATTGAGACCACGGGTAGCTCATTGTATTTATCTCCTAACCAGCTGGACACCCCACTGTATTTATTATCTTCAACCAATATTTTAGTGTCCATTCCAGCTTCTTTTAAAAAAAGGGCCATATCATAGATATGCTTAACGGAAGCCTTAGCATTATTTCTAGTATCATAGCATAAAAAATAAATTTTATTTTCTTTAGATTCTATTCTAGAAAGTGCGTCTTGTAATTTTTCGATGTTTTTTAATTTTTCACTCATTTTTTTATGTTTCTTCGTTTATTATTCCGTATTGAATTAGGGTGTTAAATGCTAAATTAAATGATACTGAACTTTGGCTTGGTTTTAATGACGATAATACATCATCATCGTCAATATCATCGATTTCGTTTAATACTCTATCAATCATCATTTTTAAAAGTTCATATTTAAAGACATTTATTTCCATTACGTCTTTCCCATCTTCGTCTTGAAGTGTTCCTCCAGTCCTGCATTTATCGATCATACCATCGATATCAATGTAGTAGTTTTTATTATAAAATTCCGCCATCTACTATTAATTTTTGTTCTTCTTTTGGGTTAATTAATATTTCACTATTTCCTATAGTGATATCACTTAATTTATTTATTTTTTTCTCATAAGTAAAGAATTGATTATATGGGGTTTCAAATAAAATAAACTCTTTATTACTTGGTTTATCGTCTAGTACAAGCTTTGAGTCCGATATCCATACATCGGTATTTTCCCATTCTTTATCTAAATTTTTACTTGATACAAATTTGATGTTATTTGGCATAAAACCGCTTCGAGATAGAAAAAATAAAGTGGCTGGTCTAGCTTTACCGAATTCATCTAAGCCAACAAGTGTAACGTTATCATCTTTATGATCATATACAAGTTTATTAAACTCGTTATAAACATTAATGTAACTTACTGGAGAATGTCCATAAAGCTCCATCGGATATTCAATGTATTGAAAATAATCCTTTTGCTCTTTTGATTGAAATATAAAATGATTGGAAAGATCTTGATTTGTAATTGGCTCAACTACCTTATAGTCAAACTTATCTTCGCTTGCATCAACATCTACATCAATGTATGCATTTTCATAATGATAGTGAAATCTATTTATGAAATTACGTAAAACCCCATCTATTGAAATGTATATATTCATACTTCAAAAGATAGGGTTAAAATTTAATAAAGTAAATATCTATTTACTCGTATCTCTTTAAAATTTCGCTAATAATTGGGTTTCTAACAATATCATCATTACCAAATTCAAATATACCAATTCCTCTAACGCCTTCTAATCTTTTTTTAGCGTCATATAATCCGGTTTTAGTTTTATCTTTGAATTTATCAGATTGTTCTAAGTCTCCAGATAAGAAAAATTTAGAATTGAAACCAATACGTGTTAAAAGTAATTTTATTTGCGCTGGTGTTGCATTTTGAGCTTCCTCAAAAACAAGGATAGTATTGTCGACATTCCATCCTCGCATATAAGCCAAAGCAGCCACTTCAATATAACCTTCGTCCTTCATTCTTTCTCTGGCCTCTTTTCCTATTATTTTATTTAACAAATAATAAGATGGATAAATGTATGGATCTAGTTTTTCCTCTAAACCACCAGGTAATGAGCCTAATTTTTCTTCAGCCTCAACTGCGGGTCTAACGATGATTATTTTTTCATATTTGTTATCATCGTCCCAAAGTAAATCAATAGCTCTTTTCATCGCTATATATGATTTACCTACCCCAGCGGGCCCAAAACATAATGTTATTTGATTTTCACCCAATATTCTCCAATACTCTTCTTGTGATTGTGTTAAAAATTTCTCCTTGGGTTTTTTAATGATTTCTCTAATTCTTTGTTTATGCGGTGTTTTCTTCTCCTCTATTACGGCGGCTTTGTTTTTTCGATTTATCAAAACTTTAAATTTTAAAATTAACAGTTATTCTCACCCATATAAATATCACTTAATTCCACTAGAATTAAAGCCACCCTCACCTCTTGTTGTATCGTTAATTTGGTCTGATTTAGCTAATGTGATCTTACCCTCACCAAATACTGGCATTATAACCCCTTGAGCGATTCTATCACCCTTTTCAATCTTAAAAGGTTCCTCACCTAGATTGATTAAAGGTACCTTAACCTCACCTCTATAGTGGCTATCAACAGTACCCGGACTATTTAAAACTGTTATTCCGTGTTTAACCGCTAAACCACTTCTTGGTCTAACCTGTATTTCAATACCTTTAACTAATTCAAAATATAATCCAGTTGGTATCAATGCTCTTTTAAATGGTTGAATTATAATTGGTTCCTCAATATCTGCTCTAAGATCAAATCCACTATCTCCTTCATATGCAAATTTTGGGTCTTCGTTTGTTGATTTATTGATAAACTTAACAGAGAATGATGATAGCTCTTTTGCTTGCGCTGAATAAACTTCTTCATTTAGTTCATCAAGTGTTTGGTTAATTTGTTTAACCAACTCTTCATCTAATTCAGAATCATCATCTTTGGAAAGTAACGATTCGTATTCTTTTAGCTTATCTAAAATGCTTAAAAAATTGTTATTTGTTTCCATATTTTTCTTCTATTAGTGCTAATTCAAAACCATGTTTTAGTATCTGTGATAAGATTGATGAGTGCCACTTTGCCATTTTATCATCAGCGTCTTTATCAACATTTATTATTGCTTGGTATTCATCATCATCTAAACTACACCCATATTTTAAAGCGTAGAAAGCACTTCTTTCACCTGCTTTCATTGCAACCATATTTTCAGTTTGGTAAACATACATTTTACCTTGATTGATCCTATGCCATTCGCTTGGGTTTGGTTTAAATAAAAATACTTTCCCAATTTGTGATAAAAAAACAGTTTTTACTATTTTATTTTTTTCGATTTTTATTTTTTCGGGTAGTATATCATTTATGTATAGTGAAAATTTACAAACTTTTAATAAATGATCTAATAACCCACCTGGATACGCGCCATATAAATCAAGAGAAGGAGAAGCTGGGCAATGAAAAAAATCATCACCCAGAAACTCTTCTAACTCTTTTGTAAAAATGCCGTAAGTTTCATTTACTTCAAGAAACTTCTTTTTATTTTTTTCGATTTTTTCTTTCGAAATCATTTTACTTGTAATATTCCGGCGTGTTTTTCTCGTCTATTACACATTCGATTGGCATTTTTACTACACTCAAGCTTTCGCTACCTCTAATGTCACCAGCCCTATATTTGGCAGCAACCATAGTAGCTTCTTCAACAGATTCAGCCTGAAGCACGTATTTAACTTTTTTGATTCTAGGGTTACCCTCTCTGTCCATTTGTTCGGTTTCGTAACCGATAGTAATTAAATAATACATAATTTTTGATTTTAATGTTATTAACTAATATAACTCTTTTTTTTCGAAAAACCAAAAACTATTTGTTAACAATGGATTTAAAGAATTGAACGCGGTCTGCACACACCTTTTTTAAAGAATATTTGTCTTTAACTGTTTCATATAAACGATTACCAAGGTCTTCAATCATATTTGGGTTATCTATTAATCTTTTCATGTGCTTTGCCCAATCTTTATGATTTTTTCTTGGCGATACAAGTAATGCGTTACCGGCATCGTTAAATTTACCTTCATTAACAGCCGATACTAGATCCATAGTATATGGCATTGTTTCACTAGCAATTATGGCTTTTTTATGGAAACCTGCCTCGATCACTTTTAATTGAGATTTACATGAGTTAAAATGTGATTCAAGCAGTGGTGCTAATGAAACATCAAAGTAGTTGTAATTTAATGCATATTTGGTAATATCCTGTGTCCATCTTCTAACATACGGAACATCCATTGATGGGTAATCTGACTGAACATAAGAAAGTAAAAAATTTCTATAATTTTCGTCTAATGCTTTATATCCAGAAGTAAAAATACTTTCATATTTAGACCATACAGTTTCATGGGGTTGTATTGGTCTTTGTGTAATCTCTCCAGTTGTTTTGTTGATCTCATGAACACTGCCTCTTAAATCAAAACCACATAAAACAAATTGAGTTTTATTTTTATATTCATTTTGAATACTTTCTATACCGCTTTTCATTAACTCAATATCATATAAATGTGAAGACCCACCTAACCAGCCAAACCTAATCTTGTCAGACTTTAACGGGGTTGGCTTGAATTGTGGTTCTTCTTCATCTACAGCGTTTGGAAACACAATTACATTTTTAACCCCCAATCTTTTTTTGATTTCATTAGCAAAAAATTCTGTTGTACAGGTAACATAATCTGCTGCTTTTAAGAAAGCTACTTTTTTTTCTGCAATGTTTTGTTTTTTAATTTGTTCAAACATCGGATGTCTTTGGTCAACGTTCCAAAAATCATCAATATCCATAATAACTTTGATGCCTCGTTTTTTTAACCAATCGATTCTTTCCAAATTTCTTTCGAATGGCACCATGTGTATAAAACTATGAAAGAGAACAATATCATAGTTATCGAACACACTATCATCATCTTCTAGATTCATAACAATATCAACATGGATATCGTCAGAATGATTATTTCCAATAAATTTAAATGGGTCTAGTACTCTGTATTTGCCAACACCGTGGCCATCAGATGGGATTGCTAATATTCTTATTTTAGACATTTTTTGTAATCTTATATGTCTATTATAAAGAATTTTAAAATAAAAGTGAACTTTACTTGGCTTTATTTACGCCAGTGATTTTACCCTTAAAAACTGAATCACCAACTTTTAAAACTAAGTTTTCATTAATTGAAGTTGTTTGTTGTGCAGTAAGAATCTGATTTAATTTTTCATCCATAACTTTTCTAACTGTATTCTCAATTAATGTGGCAATCGCACTCATATCAATATTTGAGCTTGCTGTTGTGCCTGGGTTTTTTTGTTGTGGGGTTGGTTTTGATAAACCTTCTCTTTCCATTAACTTTTTAGCTCCTTTAACGAAATCCATATCTAAGGTCTCGTTTAGAGAAATCTGTGGAATTGGATTATCAATCATAGCTTTTTTAATATGGTCTGGTAATTTTGATTGTTGTATTCTATCAACACTTGGTGTTGCCATTTGTCTAGTTGGTGGGACAGATTGTTCAGAAATATCTTCTGGGGCACTTCTTAAGATGTCTTCATTAATGTGACCTCTTTCAAAATTACCGCCATCAACTTTATTCATTACTTTTTTTGCTTGCACTAATTTGTGCATTAAGTCGTTTTCTGATATTGCTCCGTTTCCCATAATATTATAAATATATTTGTTTGTTTGATTAAAATAAAGTTAAAAATATGAAATAAGTTTTTTTACTCTATTTACAAATCCTTCATTTAAATCATAACGATTATCTTCTGGTTTGTTTGTTGGTTTTTGTTTTTTAGGGACCTCAGGTAATTTCTTTTCTTTATCCACTGGTTCCTGATCTTTTTGATTCGGTTTTTTAGACGGTTTTTCTGTTGGTGTCGGAATTAATGTTTCTGGATCTTTCTTCTTTGCTGAAACTCTTCTAGTAAAGTTACTTATTTTACTTTTATCTTCAGGTTTAACATTTTGACCAATATTTGCAATAGTGTCAGCAATTTTATTTAAAAGATCATCTTTTTTCTTGTTGAGATCCTTTAATTGTTGAATATACTTTGTTTCTTCTGGCTTACCTTTGTTTACTTTGTAACCATCTAAATTTGTTTTAATGTCTTTTTCAATTGTATCTAATTCAACATCGAATTTTTTTAACTCAGCGTCTACATTTCTTGCTTGTTTTGTGATGGTTGCTGGTTTTGGTCTTTCTGGTTCTACACTTGGTGTTTTTGATGGCTTTTTTGTGTCACCAATTCTTGGTTTAGGTGGGGTTTGAGAAAAATCTGTGCTCACATATGTAACGCTCATTGATTTATCATCTCCTCCGCCATTATATTTTTCTCTAATAGTGTTAAAAGTTTCATCTTTAACAACTTGAACGTTTGACATTCTAGCCGCTAAAAATGTTCTCCAACCATAATTAGATTTTTCTTTTCCAACTTTACCTGGTGTTCCTCTTTTTGATGTTGATGGATCATCAATGTATGCTCTAACCAATAAGTTACCGGTGCTTTTGTGTGCACCAAGCGCTACTGGTTCCGCTTTTACTCTATACCCCGCTTTAACGCTTTTCTTTTTTGGCTTTCTTGGGCCACTATAATAAAAGGTAATAGGATGTCTATTTACAATAGCATCCACTAGGGGTTTATTTTTAGTTGTTTTTAATATCCCTTCGTTTTGTTCCTCAATAATTTCTTCTAATTTCATATTAAAAATCCGGATACCTTTTTGTTTCTCCGTATTTGTTTCTTGCTACCGATTCTATTCTATTATTAATATCCACAGAAGAACCTATTTGTGTATTAACTTCTCCCTTTCCTTTCACATCTCCGTCAGATAATGCATTTGGGTGAACGCTTGAATAACGATTTTCTCCGTTATAAACATTTTTGTTTACTAGTTCTGTTCTAGTGTTTATATCTGTTAATGAACCAACCTTTCCATTATTTTCTCCTTTACCTTTTTCGTCACCATCAGAAACTGCATTTGGATTTGTTGCACTATACCCTTTAACATTACTATACGTGTTTTTGGATAGTAATTCAGTTCTGGTGTTTATATCTGTTTTAGAACCTATTGTTAGAGTTTCACCTTTACCTTTTTCATCACCATCAGATAATGCATTTGGGTTATTTGAATCATAACGATTGTCGCTAGAATAAGTGTTTTTAACTAAATTGTTTATTCTAGTTTGAATATCTGTCGCTGACCCAATTGTATTTGTCTCTCCTTTACCCTTATCATCTCCAGTAGATAACGCATTTTCATGGGTTGTTGCATAACCGTTTTTATCGATATACGCATTTCTAGATAAATGCTCTTGTCTCTGTTTTTCTGCGATTATTTCTAATTGTGTTGGCATACTTTATAACATTAATTTTTTTATTCTTTCGATCTCTTCAAAAATACCGACAGAAGTTATTGGTGATATTGATGTTTCGTCTGAATTAGATTTTAGAAAATTTTTATATGATGGTTTTTCTTCCGCTTTTTTATGAGTAGATAAAAAAGGGTTTTTTCTCATGCCGTTCATTCCGGTCAAATTATTTATTTTTTGAGAAGATTGTTTTTTTGATTTAACTAACCCTCGTTGTCCATCTAAAAATTGTTTCGCCCATTTTTCCATCAACTCTCCGCCGTATAACTCGTATCTTAGTTTATCTTTTTCTTTGTCAATAGTCTTTATATCGTGTATAATTCTTTTTAATTGGCCATAGGTTACTTTTTTCTCTGAGCAAAGCGTTTTAGCACGTTGAACCCCATGTGAGGATTCATCATTAACCGAAGAAAGTACCGAATTGATTTTTTCTAAAATATCATTTGGGACCTCGTAAACATTATCTTTTAGTTGATTATTCACTTTTAAGGTGGTTTACAATTTTTTCTACTGGTATATTATTACTCTTTAAGGTTTTCTTTAAAGAATCGATTTGCTTCTTAACTAGTGGATTTAATTCACTTTCACCCTCTTCTTTTGCTATCACCTCTTTATCGTCACCTTTTTTTACAAGAACACTTTCAATATAATCTTGCATAAATTTTTTTGGATTTTCAACCAATCTAACTAATTCTTTTTCTCCAGGAATATATCCCATAGCTTTTAGTCTTTCTTTAGCTTCCTCATCGCTTAAACCTAATTTTTTAGTAAAATGAGAATATGCTTCATCATATGTTGCATCGTCACCAAGGGTATCATCATATCCTAAAGCGGCGCTCATATCAGATTCTGCCCAATATCTTAATGAAGTGTGTGTACCGTGAACACCATGAATACCCATAGCACCAGCTCCGGTCTTAACCACCTTATCGGTTCTTCTTTTAGCGCCTACTGTACTTTTTTTCATGGCTAAAGGAACCTCACTTCTCTTAATATTACCCTGATCATCTACAATTTCTTCGATTTCTTCTTCTTTTTCCACTTTTTCTGGGATTTTTTTGAAATCGGTGTCTGCTGAAAATTCTTTAGCCCATTTAGCCCACTTTTTACCCTTTTTGCCACCTTTTCCAGCCTGAGCATAGAAAAATCTTTGCTGAGCTTTTGATGCAAACTTTTCTTCGATTACTTGTTTAATAAAATTATTCATCTAAACGCTTTTTTATATAAATATCAAATCCTATGAAAGATATTTATCTACATATGAATAGCCAGAATATTTTAAAGTTTTATGGTAGTAGATTGAATTCTAAATTAGATAGTTCAGAATTTTATGATTATGAGATAAGTAAAGTAACAGATGATTACAATACTGATGTATTAGATTTGTCCACACCAATTACTTACCAAACACTAAAAATAGACCAATCTTTGGCTAATTTTAGTTGTTCAAGGAACACGATTAGCTTAAACGAGTATAATAATACCGTTAATGATCCAAATTACAAATATTCTGGATTAACCTTAACTGTGCCATATTCCAATTTTGTAAACCACGTATCAGCAAATTACCAACACACCATATTGAATAGCGATGTTTACAAGTACACAGGTTTTACTGGAGAAACGCACTATTTTACAATATCAGCATTTAACCAACCTTTAGCTAAAGATATTAGGTTTACTTCACCAGATGAAATATCCGTAATTACGGGATTTACAACAGGAACAACAAATGTTTTAAAATGTACATTACGTTTGGCTGATGAAGATGCTTGTTGCGGCTTACCTAATAAACTAAGTAACAAACCTTGGGCTTATCAGTTTAAAGAGCCCTTTTTAGATTGTCCTTCAACAATTGAAAGAAGAGCAGCTAGTGGGTGGACTTTGGATTTTATTTTTAATAGGGAGGGGTTGCCATGGTCTAGCGGAGGTGTTTTCTATTATTTTGGAACTAGAGGATCAAATAGCCCATCCGATTATGCTGACAGTAATTTATCTTTTCAGTTTACTTCTGATGGAAGAATAAAATGGACCGCTATTCGTTATTCGGGTTACTGCGCTAACGACGCCTATACAGAAACATATTATACAGATATGGGTCAAACCCCAACATTATGTGCAACTGGTTTGACTAAAGATTTTAATATTACTATTGTTTTTGATAGATACAAGCATTATGATAATTGCGATATTGAAAATATGGGTGGATGGAATGATATGCTTGGTTTTAAAATATCTGACTATTCTGACACAGTGATAACTGCTGTTACCTCAAATCAGCTAGCAACATATGAAGAAAAATATGAATTTTTAAATAAAAAGTGGGCAGACGAGAGACAGAGAAGGTTGGGGACACTTAAAATATACTTAAATGGTAGACCAATTTATAAAAAAGAAAATTGGGAAGAGGTTGTTGCTTCTAATAGGGGAGCTCAACCATTTATCCAATCGTGGGGAGGAGGAACTGGATTAATGAATAGTGTTCATTCTGGTGTTTCTTGTTTTAATATTAAATCAATAAAATATTATGAAGAGCCACTAGACTTTGTACATGTTAGACACAATTTCTTAACAAGAATTAATAATTATGACTTCTTTATATGCGGAATTGATTGTGATGACGATTTAATATCATACGTTACAAATGGCCTTTTGGCTGAAAACGGTGAATATTTAATAACAGAAGACGATAATATGGCTTTATACTAAAATATTTATTTAAATGGCAGGATTAAAAATTTCCGAATTATCTAGTTCACTAGCACCAAGTTTAACGGGTGTTACCCCGGTTGTATTGGGTAGTACAACATATAAATCTACACTTCAAAGTCTTAGACAAGTTCTTGTTGATAGTGGTTCGCACGTCTTCACTGGAAGTCAAGTTATTAAAGGTGACTTAACAATAAGTGGTTCTATAACCGCACAACAATATATTTTAAGTTCGTCAATAACAAACATCACTACAGAAACAATTAGTGGGTCGTCAAATTTTGGTAATAGTATTGATGATAAACATACTTTTACTGGGTCCTTATTTGTGTCTGGGGCAGTTATGTCTGAAGGCATATGGGATAAAGGAAACTTATACGTTTCAGGTTCTGCAATTATTGGAATTGACACGATTATTAGTGGGTCAAACTCACCAAAACTTCACGTAAGGAATTCTGGTAGTCTTAATATCGCACATTTTGAGGGTTATAATGATTATTATGCTCAAGTTTACATTACGAATACTAATTCTGGAAGTTTAGCCAGTTCTGATTTGGTTTTAACTGCAGATAATGGAAATGAAACTGTTCACTTTGTTGATTTGGGTATTAACTCAAGCACATATAATGGTGGATATGTTGGATATGAAAACGACGCATATCTTTTAAATGTTGGTAAAGATTTATATATTGGTACTGTTGGTGGAACAAACCACCCAGCTGAATTAAAACTATTTGCAAATAATAGTTGGGAAAACCCACAAATTATTATTCATACAGGAAGCCAGGTTACCTTTAATACTGGTTCTTTTTCTGATGGTTACACATATGAGTTCAGCGGAAGTATTAAATTACAAAATGAATTAAGTGTTGATGGTTCTGTTACTGCTTCCTATTTTGTTGGTGACGGTAGTCATTTAACAAATTTGCCCGTTCAAACAACGAATGTTTCAATGTTCTTGTCATCGAGTACATTTAATACATTTACATCATCATACAGCACTACAAGCGCATCTTTTGATTCTAGAATTATAGCGGCAACAAACGAACAAGATCTATCATATTTCGCAACGACAGGGTCAAATATATTTGTTGGGAACCAAATTATTAGTGGTAGTAAATATTTGGCAGTAGATACAATACAAAATTTAAGTGGTAGTATAAACTTAATAACCGACGGTGACACCGTACAAATTTTAGGAAGTAATTTATCTGTTGTAAATGGTGGTATATTAACAAATTTTAATGTTTCAGCATCTTCATTAACTGGATCTATTGATTACTCTAATCTAACAAATGTACCAAATCCAACACTAATTAGTAGTGGGCCAACAGCACCTGGTAGTGCGGTTGTTGCTAATGATACAGATGTTGATATTAATTATTCAGGGTATGGAACTAGATGGACTTTTACAGTAACTGGTTTAACTTTTCCTGATTCAACAATTCAAACAACAGCGTTCACTGGATTCACAGCAGGATTAGTATCAGGTAGCTCTCAAATACAATATAGTGGATTAACAGGAATACCTTCAGGACTAGTATCTGGTAGTTCACAAATAAGTGGTTTGGGGTATGCAATAACCGGTTCAAATACATTTAATGGTAACCAAACAATCAATGGTTCATTAATTATTGAAGGTGTTAGCGAGGTTATTACAGTTGATGGCGGATTTAATGGAAATAGAACATTTGATTATACATCGGGATCAATATTCTACTTAACAGGTTTAACGGGAAATGGTGTATGGAATGTTAATAATGTGCCAACCACAAACAATAGAACATTAACACTTACATATGTTATCGAACAAGGTGTAACACCATATAGTGGTTCACAATATCAAATAAACGGTTCAAACGTAACAATTAAATGGGTTGATAACACAATACCAACGGGTAGTGCAAACAATACAGAAGTAATTGGCTTAACCGCATTTAGAGTTGGTTCATCTTGGAATGTTATCGGCTCATTATCAACATTTGGTGTATAATGATTAATAGATTATCGTCTCGTAGTGGTTCAAGTAATAGATTTGGTAAAAAAAAATTACCTAAAGTAAATCAAATTATACAAGAATTTGATTATCCTAATTTCGCATCAACATCGGGCCTTACTTATTTGGGTAATGTTTCCGTTACATCAAATATTCTTTATTTAACAAGCGCACTAAACAACAGAATTGGTAATGTATATAGAACAAGTGCAATTAAATATAATAGAAACTTTTCTGTAAATTGGTCAACATTTATTGGCGGTGGGACGGGTGCAGATGGATTTTGTTTACAATGGACTTCAACCAATAATACAAATGGTTCTACGGGCGGTGGGGTCGGTTTAGTTAATTCGGTTAATACAATAAATGCCATTACATTTTTAACTTGGTCTAATAATAGTTATAATTGGTATAAAAATATGTCAATTCAATCCAATAATTCAGTTTCTTCAGGATTTTGGAGACAAACATTATATTTTTGGGGTGATTATAACCATTCTACACAAACTTTCTCACTTTATTGGAATACAACAAATACTAAGCCCGGTTCACCAAATAAAATATTTACAGGTTTTTCATTTGACAATGGTTCCTATTATATAGGATTTGGTGCTGCGACAGGAGGTGGAAACGATAATCATCAATTACTAAGTTGGGGTTTGATTTTTAATTAAAAAACAAAATATAGACAGTAAACTATTTATAAAATATGGAATTTTTTATCAGACAGGGGGCAAGTGACCCAATTTTAAAACTTAGATTGATTGATGATGGTAAAAATGACAAATCATCATTTAATGATTTATTGGAAAATTCCGATATTACTTTTGAAATGTACGATTATAAAACCGAAGAACCTATAATTCTTAACGGAACAGCTCTGATCACAACCAGAACAAAAAAATATAATCAAACAACCGATGAATATTATATAACATACAGATTTACAGAGGTTCAAACTGTAAAACCTGGTAAGTATGAAGGTAAATTTATTGTTCAATTTTTAGATACTAATTCTAATCCAACCACAAAACTCATATTACCAGTAAAAGAAAAATTATTCATTAACATCATTTAATTTTTTTTTATCCATAATTTTATGTATATTTACAGGGTAAAGGCAAATTACGGTTTCCCCGTAAGCTAATGTGTCACCCAAAAAATAAAATATGCAAGAGATTATATCTCAAGAAGTTATCGAGAGCTTCTTGAACGGTTCTGACCCGGAAAGCTACATTGTTGGTGTTGAGTATGATTACATGGCCAACAAAATTTACAAAATTATACAAGACCCCATAAGAGGAAAATACGTCACTGAAGACACCTTCATACCATTTCTTTGGGCGGGTGATTTAAGTGAGTTCAATTTCTATGGAGGTAGTAAAGCCCTTCAAAAAAAGAAAATGGGTGAGTATGGTATTTTAAGCACCAAACTTCAAACTGGCGAAAATGAAAGATTGGAAGCCGGCTTAAAGTACATGGTTAAAAGTACCAAGGGTTACCAAGAACTTATTAAATTTTTTAAAGATGGTGGTATTGATCCTTGGGGAGAAAATTTCAAATCTCAGTTTATTATTTTAACGCCGGTAGAACAATACCTTATTCAAAAGAAAAAAAGATTATTCAAAGGTATTGAAGATTATAATGAAGTTCATAGAATGGTATTCGATATTGAGACAACGGGTCTTGATCCGTTGAATGATAAAATCATTTTAATTGGAATCAAAGATAATCGCGGTTATAGAAAACTATTGGATGCATATGGTGAAGATGGTGAGAAAAAATGTATCGAAGAATTTTTCAAAATTATAAAAGACCTTAAACCAACGATTATTAGTGGTTACAATTCTGCAGCATTTGACTTACCATTCATAATGAAAAGAGCAGAGTTACTTGGTGTGGATATCAAAAAAGCTACTCAAATTTTTACAAAAAGTGGTATCAAAACAAAAGAAGGTGTTTTAAAATTAGCAAACGAAGTTGAGCCATATACACAATATGTTTTATGGGGATTCAGCATGGTTGATATTGCACACTCTGTTCGTAGAGCACAAGCGATTAATTCTGAAATTAAATCTTGGGGATTAAAGTATATCACAAAGTATCTAGAAAAAGAAAAACCAAATCGTGTGTACGTTGATGGTGCTTTCATTTCTAAAATTTATTTGGATAACGAAAGTTATTACATAAACCCTAAGACAGGAAAATATAAAAAAATTGGCGAGCCGGGAACAGATGGTTTATTAGAAAAATACCCTGGTAAATATGAAGTTTGGCCGGGTAGAAAAATTGTAGAACAATATCTTGACGATGACTTGTATGAAACAATGATTGTTGATGATTCATTTAGTCAATCTACGTTTTTACTTTCTAAAGTGATCCCAACAACATACGAAAGGATCGCAACAATGGGTACAGCAACTCTTTGGAAAATTCTAATGTTAGCTTGGTCTTATGAAAATGATTTAGCTGTACCACTTAAAGATGAGAAGAGAAGTATCACTGGTGGTTTATCAAGATTATTGACAGTTGGTTACTCAAAGAACATTGTTAAGTTTGACTATGCATCACTTTACCCGTCAATTCAACTTGTGTACGATGTATTTCCGGATTGTGATATTATGGGTGTACAGAAATCAATGTTAAAGTATTTTCGTAACATTCGTATTTTATACAAAAGATTAGCCGCGGAATTAAAAGATAAAGATCCGGTACAAGCTGAGATGTATGATAGAAAGCAGTTACCAATTAAAATTTTTATCAACGCGTATTTTGGATCGTTGTCAGCACCACAGGTATTTCCATGGGGAGATATGAATATGGGTGAGATGATTACCTGTACTGGTCGTCAGTGTTTAAGAATGATGATTATGTTCTTTATGAAAAAAGGATATAAACCTCTTGTAATGGATACTGATGGTGTTAACTTTGAAACACCTGAAACTATTAACGAGCACAAATATATTGGTAAGGGTAATAACGAATTAGTTGAGGCTGGTAAGGAATATAGTGGTGTTGAGGCAGACACTGCAGAATTCAATGATTTGTTTATGAGAAATGAAATGGGCTTGGACATTGACTATATGGCGCCGGCTTGTATTAATGTTTCTCGTAAAAATTATATTATTAAGCTTATCAAGAAAGGTAAAGAAAAAATAAAACTAACTGGAAATACAATTAAATCTAAAAAGCTTCAGCAATATGTTGTTGAGTTTTTAGATCAAGGATTAGTTCATTTACTTAATGGTGACGGTGTTGAATTTTTAAACTTGTACTATGAAACAATTGAAAAAATTTATAACAAGCAAATACCATTAACAAAAATTGCAAATAAGGCGCGTGTTAAACAAAGTGTAGAAGATTATAAAAAGCATTGTAAAAAAGTAACTAAATCTGGTGCTGCAATGTCAAGACAAGCTCACATGGAATTGGTTCTTGAAAACAATTATCCAGCAACTTTGGGTGAAACAATTTACTATGTTAATAATGGTACTAAAAAAGGCGATGGGGATGTTCAAAAATTAACAAAGCCAACAAAAAAACAACAAGAGGAATATTTTGCAAAACATGGCAAACCTCTACCAGCTGATTATATTCAAATTAATTGTTACATGATTACGGAACGTGATTTGGTTAACAATCCTGATATGACAGGTGATTATAATTCTGCGAGGTATATCAGTATCTTTAATAAAAGAGTTGAGCCGTTGTTAGTTGTTTTTAAACCAGAGATTAGAGAAGATATATTAATAGATGACCCATCAAAGCGAATCTTCTTTACAAAAAAACAATGTGAATTGGTTTCAGGATATCCATTAAAAACAGAAGGTCAAGATAGTCTAGATGAAGTAATGACATTATCTGATGGCGAAGTTATGTTCTGGAATAGAATTAACAAAGACCCGTTTTTTATGTATGTTGAGGACAGCTTAAAACATGTTGATCAGAAGTGGATAGAATACAATAGAAAGGTTGTTTCTTTCCAGGCTGAAAGTATCAAAGAGAAGCACGAGGAGGATGAAATGATCGAAAGAAACTCTCACGATTATGCATTACATGCTGCTATACCAGATTAAATAACGTTAAATGGATTTGTCATAGGTCTGAACTTGAGGGCCTTATTAAGGTTCTCAGCTTCATTGCCTTTTCTTTCAAGCATTTTGTCTGGACGAAGTCTTTCAAGTCTTAACATCAATTCTTCATTTAGCTTAAGTCTCTCATCTTTAGCTTCTGTAAGAAGAGATGTGTAGTCTAATTTAACATCGCTATCTGGTACTTTTAAATCGCCAGAGAATTTACCATAGATTCTACCTAACGCTTCTTTGCAATAAGTCATTAGATATTTTCTAACCCAGTTTTGCGCCGGTCTATTTAATTCGTCCCATTGAAGTTGATCCATCACAACGTCTGATGGCAATCTAACTACATCTTTATTTTCTTTTAAACAGGTGTCTCTATCGAAAGTATCATAATACCAATACCAAACTTTAATATTATTGTTTTGTATCGAACCAAAATCATATTTACCGCCTGGTACGTTCATTAAGTGTACATATTTTATACCATTTGGTCCAGCTGTTATTCTATATGTTAAATCCCCGCCAATTAAACGGTTTTTTATATTTCTATCTTGCATTCTTAATAACAAATCAAATGCTGGCAATAAGAAGTAAGACCCTGAAGCGCCAACTTGGGCAAAACCACCCACACCACCAAAACCAACACCACCAAGACCACCAAAACCACCTAAGAATGGGTCAACAATTGAATCAGTTAGCTCAGCTCTTGAAAACCAAAGTAATTCATTTATTTCTCTTCCGGCTGGTATTTCATAAATTTGTTTATTGCGCTCTAGGGTTATATAATCTTTTTTTAATTCCCACGGCCCCCCTGCTTGTAGACCAACGATTTTCGAGTAAGAATAGGTATATTGAGTTTCGTAATTAATATCTCTAGTAGTAAAAGCTTTTGTTAAAGATTGTGTGTCTACATCTAATCCAGCTAACGCTGACCATTGAGATTCGATAAGCCAATCATTAACTAGTTGCTCATATTCACTTACAGATATTTCAAGGAACGAGTCCATTTGCTCTTCTGTTAATTCAACACCTCTAACTGGCATACCCAAAAGGTGTAATATCTGACTATAAAGTTTTTCTTTTTCTGGTGCGCTTATAACAGTACTCATTAAAATAGCTTTTACTAATAAATACCAGATTATAAATAAAACTATAATAAGTTCTTAAGTAATTCGCTAGCAAACGTATCTCCATATTCGCCATCACCCATTACTTGGTCAATAATATTCTTCTTTTTCTGAAGTATGTTGTACACTTGGATTTCAATCGTGTTGTCGAACACTGGATAATAAACTAAAACGCTTTTAGTTTGTCCATGTCTATAAGCCCTATCCTCGGCTTGTGAATGGTGGGCAGGTACAAATGACAGATCGTTCATTATAACCCCCTCAGCCGCCGTTAAAGTAATCCCTACACCACCTGCAACTATGTTGGAGATAAAGACTTTTATTTTATCATTTGTTTGAAATTTATCAACACTTTCTTGTCTTTTATCTTTACTCATTCTACCATCTAAAATTACAGAGTTCTTTTTGTATTTTTCATGTAACGCGTCTAGGCTTGCAGTAAAATTTGTAAACACAATGACTTTTTTATTTTGCTCAATAAACTTATCAATCAATTCACAAGTGTATGGTATTTTTTCCATGGCAATTAATTGTCTAATATTCATTAAACGATTAAGTGTTACCGATATACTTTCTTTTTGTTTGTTTTCAGAAGATATTCTTATAAAGTCTTCTAATTCATTATCATAAAATTTACTTTGAAGCTCTAGATAAACAGGGGTAATTATCTTTTCTGGTAAATCCAAGATGTCAGTCTTCATTCTTCTTAAAACAAGATTTTTAGTCTTTTCCCTTAATTCATCTAGATTGGATGCTCCGCTAGTATTCCAAACTTTTCTATTCCCAACTCTAAATTGATATCCGGCGCAATATCTTCTAACATAACTCTGCCAGTTAAGAGCCAATGGTGATTCAACAATTTTTAATAAGTTATAATAGTTAATAGGTCTAGAGGTCATTGGTGTACCTGTTAGTAACCAAACTTTAGGAATTATACCTAATATATCGTTTAACAATTTTGTTCTTTGTGCAGTAGCATTTGAAATATAATGTGCTTCATCTACAATAGCTAAATCAAAACCATTATTTGCTATTAACTTATACGCTTCGCTATCTTCACTTTTATCTGTTGTGTGAAAGTTTTTAAGGATATCATAATTGATAATGTAGAAATCAAAAGTGGAACCCCACTTTCTACCTTCAATTACTAATATCCTTCTGTCAGTATAATTTTTTATCTCCCTTTCCCAGTTTATTTTTAATGTTGCTGGACAAACGATTAAGATTTTTTTAGCCCCACTTTCTAAAGCAGCAATAACCGCTGCGGTAGTTTTACCAAGCCCCATATCATCAGCAAGAATGAACTTATCGTTTGCTAATAACTTTTCAATGGCTTCTTTTTGGTGGTCCATTGGAGGTCTATTGTCATATGGGCTATAATCAATAGTTCTATTTAATTTTTTCTCTTCCGGTATAATAGCAATTTTAGGAACCCAAAAAGCGTGAAGTATATCACCGTCTACAACCTTACCCCATATATGATACGCTTTATCTGTTTCACATAATAATTTTTCAACCCATATTTGTTCGGGGGCAACAGGTAACAATCTATCTTCTCTCATTTTTTCAGCAAAAGAAGAAAAGACCTTAACCCATTTCCTAGCAACCTTAGGTATTACTTTTTCATATTTTATAACATAATCTGCTTGAGGTCTACTCAAGGAATAGTTTTTAAGTTCTAAAACTTTTCTTTTTAAATCTAAAAGATGGTTGTTAGAACCCGCATATGAAAAAAGTATCTCTCTCGCTACAATTTCTGGTATTTTAGTTTCCATACAGTATATAATATAAGTAATTCTAAATACTTTATAAACTATTTATAGGGTATGAGCAATAAACTACCCATAACTAGATTAAGTAAATTCTTTTCAGAAGAAGACTTTAATTTACAAGTTCAAATAGGTCAAGAATACCTACATGGTGATTTAAATCAAAAACTTGTCCTTTATAGAGTCGATAGACAGAAAACAGATAAGGACGATGTTTACGGGGAAGTTGGGCAGGACGAGATAAAATATTTCCCACCTATAGAATTTAATGCACTTGTTAAAGTTGAGGCACCCAAAAACTCAAGTTATAAAGGTGGTATGTTAAGATACCTAGAACCAGGTAATCTAATATTGTCTGTTTACATTAGACATTTAGAGGAACTTGGTGTGGATATAAAATATGGTGATTATATTGGTTATCCAGAATCGGAAAATAAAATAAGATATTATACTGTAACTAATGATGGTAAGGTCACTTCGGATAACTCACATCATTTATTTGGTTATAAACCATATTACAGAACTATTACTTGTGCTATAGCACAAGATCAAGAATTTAGAGGAGTATAAAATGGGAATACCTAAAAGAAAAACAGACATTCAGATTTACAAAGGTAAAATCTTAACAGAAAGAAGAGAAGAGTTATTAGACAAAATAACAAAATCAGATTCTTATCTCCCTGATTCTGTTTTACATGACGATTTGGATGCTGGTATGTTAGAATTCGTAAAAAAGAATTTTGTTGTTATATCTGATGGTAAGAAAATACCAGTAATTCCAAAAATCTTAACTATACAAAGATGGGCCCAAATTATGAACACTTGGGAGTTTTCAGATTCCGATGGTAACTTACAAGTACCGTTTGTTGGGGTAATTAGAAGACCGGACGTTCAGCCAGGCACAAACCCGTCAATTGTTAGGACAATACCTGAAAGGTTACAATTTCATTATGCGTCTGTTGCAACATGGAATGGTAATCAAATGGGGGCAGACATATATAAAATACCACAACCTGTTCCTGTTGACATCACTTTTGAGGTTACGATTGTATGTACAAAGCTTAGAGAATTAAATAGATTTAATAAAATTATACTTCAAAAGTTTGCTTCTAGACAAGCCTATACTATGGTTAAGGGACACTATATTCCAATTATTATGGATAAGGTGGAAGACAATTCGCCAATTGAACAGATAGATGGACGTAGATTCTATCTTCAGAATTATCAATTTACAATGTTGGGATTCTTAATAGATCAAGAAGAATTTGAGGTTAAGCCGGCTGTTAGTAGATTTTTCTTAATGACTGAATTTGCTAAAAATACAAATTTCCAAAAGAAATATATTAATAAAAGAATTGATATTACCGTTGGTACCTTTATTGCAGATGGTATGCAAACCGCATTTAGCGTTGGTGAAAGTATTAGTATGTTGTTTAATGTTTCGATTAACGGTTTATTACAAGAAAGAGATGTTGATTTTTTTCACATAGCAGGTACATCTAAAATAACATTCGCATCACCACCTTTGGAGGGGAGTACTGTTACTATAACATATTTTAAAGGTAGAAATAGTGTTTTTGTCGATAGCTATGGTAAAACATTACAGGTAGCTACCGAATATTTTAACTATGACGGCAGTTCTTTAATTTTTACTTTAAATAACGCGATTGACAGTATTGTAAGTTTGGATATAAATGGTCTAGTTGAAGAAGAGGGTCAAGGCTTTGATGTTAGCTCCGCCACTCAGGTTAAATTGAATTTCTCACCCACATTGGGCTCTAAGATAGGGGTTACTTACGTATATTAATCCTCTCCGTAAATGTCAGTTTTTTTGGGTTTAACGATTTCTTCAATCATTTTTTCCAAAACTTTATAAATTTTTAAGCCTTTCTTATCACAATAGTTTTTTAACATTTCGTGGTGCTTTTCACTGATTTTTACGTTTTTACTTTTCTTTTCCATGGTTAAAGATAAATAACTATCTAAAAAGATAAATTAGGATATAAATACGAAAAAATCCAGAAATCTTTGCTGAAAACAAAGATATTTATTTGATAAGAATAAAATTAATTAACCAAACATTTATCAATGGCAAATTCAAACAGAGTATTCGTTTCTCCAGGTGTGTATACATCAGAGAAAGATTTAACATTCGTAGCTCAAAGTGTAGGTGTTACAACATTGGGTCTGGTTGGTGAGACTTTGAAAGGTCCAGCATTTGAACCAATTCTAATTTCAAATTTTGATGAATTTAGAACTTATTTTGGTGGTACTAGCCCCGCAAAAGATGGTGCTGGAAATCCAAAATATGAACTTCCATATGTTGCGAAATCTTATTTACAAGAGTCAAACCAATTATTTGTAACCCGTGTATTAGGACTTACTGGATATAAACCAGGCAGAACTTGGGGCATCAAAGCCCTAGGTGGCGTAACTCTTGGTTCACTAAGCGGATCAACAGCAGGTATTTCATTAGTACCAACAGCATTAGGCATAACAGGTAGCACAATCTATGCTGAATTATCAGGAAAAACCTCAACAGAAGGTTCTTCAATTACTGACTACTTGGTAGCAGCAACTAATTCTGGCGGTGTTTACGCGCACAACGAATGGTTCACAATCGGAGAAGTTCCTGAATCTGCTACTAGCAGTCTTACAGGGGTAGAATTGGTTTCACCAATTGGCTCAAATAACAATAAAGAATGGTACAACGTTTACTACACTAAAACAGGATCAACTGATTCAACAATTGATGGTGTATATTCATACCTTTTTGTTTACTCAACAGGTACATCAGCTTTCACTGTAACAAGATTTAAGTATAATGCATCATTGAATACCGATTATCATGATATGCAAGTTTGCCTATTGAGATCTAGAGGTAGCTATATTCAAAACGTATTAACACACAGAGTAACTGGCACAACTGTTAGCGTTAGTGGATCTGGATTATCAACTAATCCTTTAGCTGACTTTACAATTCAAGTAACTGATATCGATAGTGATGTTAGAACATTTAATTGTTCTTTAGATCAAACTTCCACAAAGTACCTTACAAAGGTAATTGGTGCAGATGTATTTGATAAAGATAGAATTGAATATCCATTATATGTACACGAAGCATATCCAAACTTAGTTTCAAATCTTTTTGAACAAGGTTTAATTAGAGGTTTAAGCACAACAGTTGTAAACGCAACTGAAGGTGATAACTTTATGACTCAGTGGGACATGGCCGGATCTTCAACCATCGTTTCTGAGGTTAGAGGTGGTAAGGTATTTGACCTATTCAGTTTCTTAACAATATCTGATGGTGACGCATCTAACTACGAAGTTAAAGTAACCGTTCAAAATATTGATTTAGATACAGGCGAATTTGATGTTCTTGTTCGTGATTTCAACGATACAGACGCAAATCAGGTTGTATTAGAAAAATACAGCAGATGTACTATGAACCCAGATCTTCCTGGCTATGTTGGTAGAAAGATTGGTACTTCTGATGGCGAATATGAATTAAGATCTAAGTACATTATGTTGGTTATGGCAGATGATGCTCCAACAGATGCTATCCCAGCTGGTTTCAAAGGTGTAACAACAAAAGCTAACGTTGGTGGTATTCGTTTCAAAACAAAATACTACGATGCTGGTGATGTTTTATACTACAATGTAGATGGTACACCTGTAACAACAAATGGTGATAAAGTGAAGAAAGTTACTTTAGGTTTATCTACAGACGAACACTTTATTTTTGATAGAGATATGTTCAAATTTAAGGGTACCGATGCAACTGATTCATCTTTTGGTTTCCACTTGTCTGTTAACGCAGCAAATATTACAGGTACTACTGGTGAAAAATTATTTAAAACAACTTCATACGATTTAGAAGGTACTAATAAAGGTAAATTAGATGGTGTTAACTTCCGCAAATTTACATTACCAGTATTTGGTGGATTTGATGGTTGGGATATCTACAGAAATGTTAGATCAAACGGAGATGGTTTCATTTTCGGAAAGACAACTTATATAAGCGGACACACAACTAATGGTGGTGTATTCAATAGTTTAGTTGGTAATTCAGATTACTACGCATTTTTACAGGGTATTGAAACATTCAAGAATCCTGAAGCTGTTGATATTAACATTTTTGCTACACCAGGTATTAACTGGAACGACCATAGCTCACTTGTAAATCAAGCGGTTGATATTATTGAGAATGATAGAGCGGACTCTCTTTATATCATCAATGCTCCTAATTTTAGCGGCACAACGGGTGCTAACGAAGTAATTGGTGCTTTAGATGATTTAGGATTCGATTCTAACTACTCAGCAACTTACTGGCCTTGGATTCAAGTAAGAGATACAGATAACGCTACTCAGCTTTATATTCCACCAACAGGTGAGGTATTAAAGAATATTGCATTAACTGATAATGTATCTTACCCATGGTTCGCAGTAGCGGGTTACTCAAGAGGTCTTGTTAACTCAATCAAAGCAACTAAGAAGTTGACTCTTGATGAAAGAGACGAACTTTATAAAGCAAGAATTAACCCAATTGCAACATTCTCTGATACAGGTACTATTATTTGGGGTAACAAAACGTTACAAGTTAGAGAATCAGCACTTGATAGAATCAACGTAAGAAGATTGTTATTAAGAGCAAGAAAGTTAATCTCTGCAGTAGCTGTAAGATTATTGTTTGAACAAAATGATGATCAAGTTAGACAAGAGTTCTTAAGATTGGTTAACCCAATTCTTGAATCAATTAAGAAAGAAAGAGGTCTTTATGATTTCCGTGTAACAGTATCAAACGATCCAGAAGATATTGATGCTAACACATTGAGAGGTAAGATTTACATCAAACCTACAAGAGCGTTAGAATTTATTGATGTTGAGTTTATTATTACACCAACAGGAGCTTCTTTTGAGAATATCTAATAGTCAGAATCTGACTGAATAAGGGGTGGTTTTTAACCATCCCTTTTTTATTAGTATAAAGTAGTAATTAAAGAATATTAGTACATTGAAAATCAGTACATTAGAAATAATAGAACATAGAAATATTAGAATAAAGTAAAATAGTACTATTAGAACATTAGTATTTTAGTAACGTAGTAGCAAAAAGCTAACGATTTTTTTCCAAAAAGTCAAGTATTTTGAAAAATAAATTTATTTCTAATATTGATATATTTATAAGGAAAGAAATAAACAAAACAATATAACACAAACACAATGGCAGATTTATTAATGAAAATGCCGGTTCCATATGAACCGAAACGTAAAAATAGGTTTATCCTAAGATTTCCATCATCTTTGGGTATCAACGAGTGGTATGTAACATCTACATCCCGTCCTAGTGCTAAAATTAATTCAACTGAAATTCCGTTTTTAAATACTTCAACATATGTAGCAGGTAGATTTACCTGGGACCCAATTAAGGTTACTTTTAAAGATCCAATTGGTCCATCTGCATCCCAAGCATTGATGGAATGGTTCCGTCTTCATGCTGAATCCGTAACTGGTAGAATGGGTTATGCTGCAGGTTATAAAAAGAACGTAGAACTTGAAATGTTAGATCCAACAGGGGTTGTTGTTGAGAAGTGGATTTTAGAAGGCTGTTTCTTAACAAGTTTAAACTTTGGTGATCTTAGCTATTCAGAAGATGCTTTAGCTTCAATTGACGCTGAACTAAGAATGGATAGATGTATCCAAGTTTACTAATATTCAAATAGTTTTATTTATAATCCCATATTCGTAAAAAACGGATGTGGGATTTTTATTTAATTGATAATCAATTAATTATATCAAGTGTTCCACGTGAAACGCTGGTCTATTGATTTTTAATTATTTTATAGTTATATTAAAAGAAAAGAATTCAATACTATTATGGAAAATATTAACCCAATGGTTGCGTATGATGTTGTTCAACTACCTTCTCAAGGTGTACATTATTCCAACGGAAAAAAATCATTAAGAGTTGCATACCTAACCGCATCAGACGAAAATATTTTAATGTCTCCAAACTTGATTCAATCTGAAACGGTTGTGGATGAATTATTAAAAAGAAAAATTTTAGATAAAGATATTTCTTTTGACGAGATTGTAGAAGAAGACAGACAAGCAATATTAATATTTTTAAGAAATACTGCATTTGGAACTGAGTATACTGTAACAATTACTGACCCAGGAACAAAAAAACAATTTGAAGCAGTAGTGGATTTATCTGTTTTAAAGGTTAAGGATTTTAAATTAACAGCGGATGCTAATGGTGAATATACATTTAGCCTTCCAGTATCAAAAAAGAATGTAACTTTTAAGTTTTTATCAAACACACAAGAAAAAGAATTACAATTAATTAAAGAAACAAGTGGTACAAATGTCGCACCTGTTAATACAAAGAGATTGGAGATGATGATAAAATCAGTAGATGGTCAAAGAGACCAAATGGCTATTTATCAATTTATTCAAAATCTACCAATTAAAGATTCTTTAGAATTTAAAAAATTTGTATCAGAAAATAAACCAGGTTTAGACTTAATAGTAGATGTAATCGCCCCGTCAGGAGAAAAAGTCCCAGTTTTGGTTGACTTTGGGGTGGAATTTTTTCGTCCCTTCTACGGAATATAAAAAAAGTCAAATAGAAACTATACTATTTCTTGTCTCAAGAGGATTTAGTTATCAAGATATCTTAATCCTGCCAATTCACGAAAGAACAAGCATGATTAATGCTATATTACAAAAAACTGAATAAAACTATTTATAATATTATAGCACTAGTAATATGGCAGACATAAAAAAAGATTTTTACGACTTTTTAAGAAGTTTAGGTATCGATGATGATGATGCAAAAAAAGCATCAGAAAAACACGCTAGTGCGATTGCTGATACAGCAGCCAAAGCCTCTAAATCAACGTCAACAACCTCAAGTGGTGGTAATAGTGTTGCAAGTGCACTAGGTGCTGCTTTTATAGATCAACAAGCTCAAACCTTAGCTAGAATTAATACAGAAACTGGTAAAAAAATACTCAATACTGTAAAGGGGATGGCGACATTTAATCCTTTAGAATTAATATCAACGGTTTTCGATGCTGGACTTGCAACAACCGAGGTTTTGTTAGGGGATATAGCTAAATTAAATGCTGAATTATTAGAAAAAACAAGGGGTGCTGGTGGGTATGTCGGCAGAATTGCAACCGAAATGATGGATACAACCAGATTCGCTATGATTGAAGCTCAGCGATTTGGTGTTACAACAAACGAAACAATAAGCGCTGTTGAGTCTTTAATGGTTAATTCTGAGAGAATGGCAACATATAATGACAAGACCATATCAAATAGCATGGTTGCGTCGTTAGCATTCACAAAGAATTCAAAAACAATATTAGAGAACGCTGAAAATTTTAGAAATGTTGGTATTGGCCTCGATGGTGCTGCAAAATCTATTGAACAAATTGGTTCAAGATCAATAAAATTAGGTCTTAGTGCAAAAGCTACATCAGAAACCTTAATAAGCCAACTCGGTAAACTAAACGCATTTGGATTCCAAAACGGAATAGCTGGTTTGGGTAAAATGGTTCAAGAAGCTCAAGCTTTAAAAATAAACATGGAAAGTATTTTTACCGTTGCAGATAAATTATATGATCCAGAAAGTGCAATAAATTTAGCCGCTAATTTACAAGTTGTTGGTGGCGCCGTTGGCGATTTAGCAGACCCAATTAAACTAATGTATGATGCAACAAATAATGTTGAATCGTTACAAACAAGTATTATTGGTGCAGCAAGAAGCTTAGCAACATACAATGCAGAACAAGGAAGATTTGAAGTAAGTGGAGCGAATTTAAGAAGAGCTAAAGCTATGGCAGATTCATTGGGTATATCAATGGGCGAGCTAACAAATATGGCAGTTAAAGGAGCCGCTAAATTTGAAGCAATGAGCGAATTGAATATGTTCCCATCATTAACAGATGACCAAAGAGAATTTGTTTCAAATATTGCAACAATAAAAGATGGAAAAGTTGGTTTCGATATACCTAAAAATATGGTTCAACAGATGGGTCTAACCAACGTTAAAGATGGATTTGTTAGTTTGAGTGATTTAACAGATAAACAACTAGCAGAATTACAGGATTTACAGAAAAAAGCTGCAGATGAAAAGCCAATAGATATTGCTAGAAACCAATTTAATGAAACAACAAAAATATTAAACGTAGCAACAGCAATTTACTTAAGATTAATGGAGGATGTGAGAAGTGGACCGGCTGGGGATGCTGCAGCTAATTTAATGAAGAAGGCAGTCGATTTTACTGAAAATATTAACCCAACACAAAATAATACCGCTCAAACAGTTAGACAAGTATATGGTGAGGCTACAGGAGCTGCTGGTGAAGCTTTAGATAAAATAATAGATAAGGTAAAAGGAGGAATGCCAAAAGAGGTACAAGAAACAATTAACTATCTAGAAACAAAACTAAGTGATATAACTAAAGATTTGAATATTCAGGAAAAAGCAACTGAGGTCCTAGAAAAAGCAAAAGAGTTAATCGAAAGAGGTATAGAAAAAGGTAAAGATGCTTATGAGAATTTAAAGGGCTTTACAGGCGCCGTAGACATTAAAGTGGATATAAACAGTAATAGCACACAATTAGCGGGTATTGTTGTGGATGAATTATCTAAAAATCCACAAATGAGAGCTGAATTTGTTTCTAATATCGTTAAGAGCACTAAAACATTTGCATAGTAAAATAATAAATTATCTATTTATTAGATAAAAGAATAGATGCCAAGTTATTTAGATTTTAATTCTACAAAAAAACTTAGAGATGAGTTATTAGCCAAGACCCTACAAAAACCAAACGGGCCTCAAACTTTTAACACGTCTAATTATTCTATTCAAAATACCAGAAATATTGCTAATAGAGATTTAGGAGATGTGACATTAAACGATGACACATCTAGAGCCGCTCAATTAGTTTCAACAGATAGTAGTAATAGATTCGGACCCGAAAACAGTCAATACGAAGTTTTAGAAAATACAAGAATTTTAATTGATCCGGCTGGTAATATAGGTTTGTATCCTTATTTTCCAATAGCTGACAGTATATTAGGTAGAAGTCTTATTGGGGCTTTAAATTCTGGTAATTACGAGTTTGAATCAACATTAGCAAAATTTGCTAACTATCATTTAACCGAGTCGCCAGATGGTCCAGTTCAATCTAGAATTAGACAAAATTTAAAAACAGCCACAGAAGGTAGAGCAAGAATATTAGATGCGGTTAATGGTAACTTATCATCCGCAATTAATATTATAAGAGGTAGAGAAAGATTAATTGAAAAAAATTATAAGATTACTGTTGCAAAAACCATACCTGGTAAAGCAATAGATTTTTTACAAACAGTTTCTGGTATAGAATTTCCATGGTCAGAAATACCTGGTGATTATTTAACAAATCCAGCAAATCCTATTGTAAACAGACCAGTACCTAAAACTGAATTAGGAAAAATATTTCAAGATGCTACTGGTGTATTAGGTTCATTATTAGGAATACAAAGAAGGCCAACACCAAGTAGAAAACCATCAGATTTAATGATTGAATATTTGAGTGATGGTCAAAAAGATGTTTTATTTGATAATTTATCTTTTTCAACCTATGCACCAAATTATACAACTAGAGCTAGGTCACAAAACACAAGTAAATTATTCAACTTTGTTGATAGTGTTGCTACCGGCATAAATAAAGTATTAGGTAGAGAGGCTCCTGAAGGTAAAGCATATATTGGTGATGATAGAGGTGATGACATTAAAAATGTTTTAGAAGATTTCAACCAAAAAAAAGTATTAAGTCCATATTATCTTTCATATAAATTTGATTCAAAGGCAGCGGAATTATTTTCTAACGAAAAAAATATTTCAGAAAGAGGAACTATTCCAGGAAAACTAACTTGGTTTAGTATTAATTCAAAAAATAGATTAGGGGCTAACAATACTGAGTATTCATCAGAAAGAGGTGTTTTTGAAGATAGCCTATCAACAAAACACGAATTCAGAGACGATTCAATACTTGGTAAAACACAACAATTATTAAATTCATTACCAAAGAATGGTGGTGAATCTAGATCACATGTTGCAAATGTTATTGATCAAACATCAAGAGTTTTCAGAGAAGGTACTAAATTAATATCAAGAGGTTCAGCAATAGCATATGTTGATAAAGCAACAGGTGTACAAGATGGTACTGAATATTGTAGAGTTTGGACAAAAGATAGAGCTTATATGAACTATAGCGATACTATGAAAAAAACTGGAACGATTAGAAAAATCGAAGACAGTGTTATGAGTACGCCATGGAATTTAAACATAGCACCAATGTCAAATGGTAATAGATCTTTTGTTGGATCTACTAACATAGATGGTATAGAAGGTAAAGCTAAAAAATATATGTTTTCTATCGAGAATTTAGCATGGAAAACATCAAATAAATTTGGATATACTGTTAACGATTTACCAATATGTGAAAGAGGAGCAACCGGCGGTCGTGTTATGTGGTTTCCTCCATATGATTTAAAGGTAAACGAAACTAATACAGCTAACTGGGATAAAAATAATTTTTTAGGTAGACCAGAACCAATATACACGTATCAAAATACAGAAAGAACAGGTACTATATCTTTTAAAGTTGTTGTTGATCATCCAAGTATTCTTAATTTGTTAATTAAAGAAATTTCTGACGAAGAAGCTGAGAACTTTTTAAATTCATTCTTTGCAGGATGTTATGATGTTGATTTTTATACTTTAGTTAGAAAATATATTACGTTAGATCCATCTGATCTTCAATTGATAATGTCTTATCTTGAGTATTATAGAAAAGATTCAAGCGGAAATTTTAAAAGAGAAGATACAACGACATCTCTTGAATTTAATAATGTTGCTGGAGAAGTAATAGTAAAACCAGGAAGAGAAGAACCTATTGAAAGTCCAGCCGCTGATGGTAGAAATACCTTTGGACAAGTTTTGGCTGATAAAATTATTTATTTCCCTAATGATATCCCTGGTCCAAAAACTAACATTTATGTTGACGCTAAAAGTCAATCATATGATTTAGTATACAATGATTACATTAAAGATAAGGAAAACTTTAAAAATCAATTAGCTAGTGGACTTAATACTATCTTAACTGTCGATACAAAAGATAATAGAGCAGATAGAGTTGTTATATTTGGAACAGAAGATCCAACAAGCGGAGGCACAATTTCAATTCAAACATTAATAAATGATAAAAAGGGTTTAATTGATACTGCTTTTACAGAATTACAAACTAACTTTGGTGTAATAAGTGGAGCAACAGCAACACTTAAATCGGAATTAGAGAAAAAGAATATAAAACAAATAAAACTAACTATCGAGTCGTCAACATCATTTGTTGCGGATGATTCATACAATATTAAACTTTCACATAGAAGATCTGATAGTTTAATAAAATATATATTAAAGTCAATTTCAAAAGATTCAAATACAATACCAGAGTACAAATGGGATAAAACAATTGACCAATTAAATACAGATACAGCACAAACTAATCAAACAATAACAATAGACCTTAAAAAATTAGGTTATGGTGAAGACATTGAAGGTTCTATGGTTGTTGATTTTATTAACAAGGGTGAGAAAGCGACAGCAAGTGGCCCGGAAACATATGATTGTACCGGTAAAGAAATTAAAAATAAAACTGGTTTAAAAAAATACGCCCCAATTACTTTCTATTGTAGATCTGCAAGTGTTGTAATAACTTATGAACAAGTTAATAAAACTGAACCAGAAAAGAAAACTAGATTTATTCCTGGAGAAACAATAGTAATCCCAGGTAAAACAGATATTTCAGAAATCACAACAACTAAAAAGAGAAAGCCGCCATTAGATGTTGTAAAGAAACTTATAATGAAGGCTTTATCTGAGTGTTTCTATTTTAAGAAATTAGAAGAAACAGATCCTGTTGTATTTGGTAGTTTAAAAGAGAAGCTAAGATATTTTCATCCAGCTTTCCACTCAATGACACCAGAGGGTTTAAATGCTAGATTAACGTTCTTACATCAATGTATTAGACCTGGTGATACTATACCGGTTAAACAATTAGGTACAGATATAAATGGAACAGTTGTGGATGCAAGAAATACAACATTTGGCCCGCCGCCTGTTTGCGTTTTAAGAATTGGTGATTTCTACCATTCAAAGATTGTGATAACAGCTATGAATATTACGTATGAGAATAGTACGTGGGATTTAAATCCCGAAGGTATAGGTGTTCAACCAATGGTTGCAGATGTAACCTTACAAGTTAACTTTATTGGTGGTCAAGGTATTAAAGAACCGGTGGCTAAATTACAAAATGCTTTAAGTTCAAACTTCTATGCAAACACTGAAGTGTATGATTATAGAGCAGATTCAACCGTTGATCAAGACAAGCTTGTTAAATTCAATGTAGACTTTTTAGAAAAACTAACTGGTGGGATCGAGACACCAAAAATAAGTGAAATACCAACTGAAGATAAAACTAAAAAAGATGGTACTTGGATTGGTTCACAAAATGGAACTAAAATGACTTACAAAGAAGTTATTCAAAATTTATTTAAATCAACCAATGATTATTTTACAGCGTTTAAAAACACATATACTAAATTAACCGAATCATATGGTAAAGAATTTTTACCTCTGTTTATATCACAAACCTATAGAACAATTAATCAAGTTGATGTTCAAAACACATTGTCATCAACAATACAAATTAACTTATTAGGTGAGTATAAACAATTCGTTGATTTTGCAAATCTTTATGGAAGAGTTGAAAAAGAATTATTAGCTAAAGTTAGTTCATCAGATCACAATGTTGTTTTAGATTTAGGATTTGATTCAGGAACTTCAAAGTATGATAGATCCAGAGAAATAATTGACGCGTATATTAAAACAACAGTAACCGAGTTTTTAAATAAAATTAGAGACGAAAAAGCCGCTAAAGAACTGGAGCAAAATAGAAATAAACTTGTCGATTTAATTGATAGGGTTAATTTTATAGTTAAGACCAATGGTAAAGATGGAAGATTCGATAAAAAGGAAACAACAGTAGCTACATTAGCAAATTTTGATTATACTAAGTTTTATACACAATATGACGAAGCAATAAATCTTATAAAAGATAAACATTCAATTTTTACTAGCGAATTAGATAACACAATTAACTTTAATTTACCATCTTTTGATGATACAGCTTACAAAAAGATATTAGCGTTTATAATAAAAGATAAGGTTTCTATAATTAAAAAATTGTATGATGATTCAAAGGACACAAAATATTTTGATCAAAATGCAATAAACAGAATAGAGAAGAATATTGAAAAATTTATCAAAAACAATAAATCTAATTCTGATATTAAGAAATTTAAATATAAAGAAGCCAAACTTAAAAAAGAAATAAAACCATTTGATTTCAGTTATACTGGAACATTAAGTGGACAAGAAATCGAAATACTTGAAAAAGTACACGCAATAAAAGGTTCGGCGGGAGCAACTAAATTAAACTTTATAAAACCTAGTACATAATGAATCAGTATTTCAATAGATATGATTACTTTTTAGAAGATGGGGAACATAAAATTGTTCCAGGTATTGAAATACCTCAAAAGTCTACTGATAAGTTTTTTAATTATAAAAAGGGTAAAGATCGTTTAGATAAAATATCACAAGAATATTATGGAACCCCATTATTTAGCTGGTTAATTTTAATGGCTAACCCTAAATTAGGCTCTGTAGAGTTTGAGATACCAGATAACGCAATCGTTAGGGTACCTTTTCCTTTGATTAATTCTTTACAAGATTATAAAAAGGGCGTAGAATTGTATAGACTATATTATGGCGAATAATCAATTAAATCAGAATGAAAACATATTAGTATTAGTAGATCAACAAAACATAGTACATATTGATCCTAATACCGTTGTTTCTTCATCTGGAGATTTACAGCCAAGATTTGTAGATCACGAAAATTTAGTAATGTATGCTAATCTTGAAGCCGATTTGGTCCCAAGAAGTGTTTTATATTCTGAATCTCAAACAAATACTTTAACATCGGTTGCACAAGGTAAGTTTAACTTACTTAGAAACTCAGACCCAAAAAATGAGTTTGAAAACAACTTTGATACAAACTGGACAGAAACATTTGTTTCAAATAACAATATAGCAACCAGTAGAACAACTGGTGAAGGGGTACATTACGACCCAACCGCACAAACATTTGGTATTGATTCAATAAACATTACGGTTAAAGGGGCTAATAATATTCCTCAAGTCGGTATAAATTTTATTGATGTTAGAGGTAAAACATTATTTGACGCGCCAGACAACTCACCGTATAAAGCATTCTTTCACCAGCCATGGCCAATATTTTATTTAACAATTAAAGGCTATTATGGTAAAGCAATAAGATACAGACTTCAATTGGTTGATTTTAAATCCAAATTCAATGGAAGTAATGGTAATTTTGAGATAGCAACAAAGTTTGTTGGCTCAAGCTATGCGTTTTTAAACGATATCCTTTTACAAAACATTATTAATGCACCGTTTATGTATATGGTTGAAAAACCAGAACCGTTTAGGGTAAATGAAAAAACAGGTTTTGTTGAAAAAAAGATATCTAAAACAACAAAAGGATATGCGATATTAAAATCTGTTTATAATGAATACATAGCAAAGGGTTATATTGATAAAGATTTCCCAGTCAAAACTCTTAGAGATTTATTAATGACTGCAACTGCATTAGACACAATTATAGAGAAAGCTCTTTTTTCTGAAACAATCGAACCCGATGTTTTAAGTGATGTAGCACAATATGATAAGTCTCTTGATAAATTTGAAAAAGCAATTATTTCTTGGGGTAATAGATACCTTTCAGCAGACAATCCCCCTTATTCTCAAACTTTAAGATTTCCAGGGTCAAGTGTTGATACCACTGTAAATTATTATAGATTAAACAAACCAACAAACGATAGTAGTAAAGTTACAAGTGGTCCCCTTAATTTTGATATAGTTACAGGGACAACAACCAATAACTCATTAGCTTCTATTATTAAATTTTATACGGATGATCTTGAAAATAATAAAGCATTTGGTAGCAAACCCAAAGCCAAATTACAAAATGGTATAGAGACGCAAACAATATCCTTAGACACCGTAAAAAATATTAAAGACTTTTATGAAATAAAAGACAGTCAAATACTTGTGTCAAATGAAAAATTAGTAAACTATATAAAATCAATACAAGCTACATTCATTAAGAAAAGAGATGCGGTTGAAAATGAAGTTGAAAACAAAATGAATGTAGTGATTCAAGACAAAAAAGTTGGCTTTGGTTTCAAGCCTACTATTAGAAATATTTTTGCTGTTATTTTAGCAAACGCAGATACGTACATTAGATTAATGAAAGATGTACATAACAAATCAATACAAAAATCTGATTTAAGAAAAAAAGAATTATCTGGGTACACATCAAATGATAAAAATGAAATTGTTTATCCTTGGCCAGAAGTTAAAAAGAATGGTCGAGATGATAAACCAACATTTTTTTATCCCGCTGATCCAGAAATAATAGGATTAACTAAAGGTAATAATTACAATATCTGGCCAGAGGTTGAATTTGTTGAAACATATAATAGTGTTGCTGTTAAAAGAGTCGATACTGGAACTGGTAAAGAAGTAAGCCCTGGAGAAATTACTTTTGTATTTGATGATGATAAAGAAACAAGAGAAACATTTAATGTTAGTTCATTATTAAAAATTGCGGTGCCATCACCATACATAGATAAATCTTTATCAAATATTCTTTACGAAATTTACGAGAGAGCTCAATTAATCACATCTTTAGAGAGTTTTGACTATGGAAAAGGTTTAGACGAAATTGTTGAAAATGAGTTTAAAAATATTAGTGGGGCAACACAAGGTGATCTTGAAATAAGAGCATTGCTTAGCACAAGAATTAAAAGCATAACAGATTTAACAAACAATCTTGAAAAATTCGCAGAAAAGGAAAGATTTCCATATTTCCAAGATGGTCTAACAACAGTAGAATATATTAGAGGGTTACTTGATAGTGATTTTAAAATTGAACACTATACTAAGTCTGTTCAAGAAAGTGGCACCAAAAGTAATGAATTTGAGAAGTTACAGTCCGCTTTAGATTCGTTTGTTATTCCAGAATATAGAACAAAAGAATTTCCTTTTAATTCTGAACTATACGGCTCATATGTTGCAAGTAATTTATTGAGTAACACTTTTGGTGTTGGTTCATCTATCGGTTATAAAGGTATCTTTAAAGTTAATGAAAATTCTAATTTCATTAGTTCGCCAATTAATCCAAAAGCTTGGGTAAATTCAAGTTACCATAAGAATATGTTTTCTAGTCAAATAAAGTATGATAACTTTACAAGAAATCTATTAAACACACCATATTTTCATAAGCAGCTATATGATGACTTTATGAAAGGTGGTGTTGAAGGTAGATATGTTGGATCGGCTTATATTTTATTAAATTCTTTACCATATAAAGACCTAGATGATGTTTTAGATTTTGATGGTAAAAAGACATTCATGTTTGCTTTACTTAAAGAAGTTGGCGCAACACATTACATACCACACCATTTAATCTTAAGATGGGGGGCACAATACCATAGATATAAAAAATATCTTACTGATGGTATTGATATTATAAGTGGGATTACAATTCCTATTAATGCCGCAACATTTTTTGATAATGCAACTAACGCTTCATTTAACTTATCTGGAAACACAACACCAGATCAAACTGGAATGACCAGCACAATAACTGGGGCGACTTATAATAGTAATAGCTACGTGGGATTATATCCATTTTACCATGGTATATATTCTCAGATTGTTAATGGGTATAGTTTTTATAATCCATCTGGTTTTACAAAAACAAGTGCTAACGCTTCCAATGCCGCAAACCAATATTCTGCTGCAGTAGCATCAGGAATGACCAAGTTTGTTATTTCAAAACCAACATCAACATCTGGTTATACCTTTACGTGCTTAGTTGATAATTCTATATTTTCTCCTGACGATGTTCGTTATACCGTTTTACCTTCATTTAATGGAGGTCAAATAAATGACTTAATCAATAACTTTAACACACTAACACAAGATTCATTTAGACTTATTTATGACTCAAATAATCTAAATAATAACCCATCATATAGCACAGCATATTTCCCAACGTATGGCGAAAGATTTGAAAATATTTCTGGCGAATACACATTAAACGGTAACAAAAAACGTGTAATGGATTTAATTGCGGTCTTTAGTCCTGAAATATTAGACGAGTTTGAAAAAATGTTTATTGATTTTGCGTCATTAGATCTTGACTTAGATACAGTAAAAAAAGAAATTGACTATAGTTCTTTCCAAAGCTTTTTAAAAGAAATTACCAGTATATCTAAAAATGGTATTAATTTTAATTCTAGTGGTTACGAAGTAAAGATAAAAGAAAACCAAACAAAAAAGTTAGAAGATTTAACCAATCAACTATTAGATAATAAAGCTTTGGATATTTTAACAATTGGTAATCCTAGACAAATTGATGACTATGTAATTCGTGGATATATTGGAAGATCAAAGACATATCGTCTAAATGAATATAATGCTTCTCAGTTAACCCCACAAAACCAAAAATTAATTGAATTATATATTGGCCAAAATATCACAGGTGCAACATATAGTGGCATTAGTTCTAATCTATACCATCACTTTTTTCAAATAAGCGATATTGAGGTTACACCTGAAAATATATATGCACATAGAGAGTTAGCAAGAATTTATGCTGGATGGGTTAAAGATCAAATTGTAAACACTCCAGGATTTTCGCCAAACTACACAAATTTTAAAACCTATATAGAATCTAGCATATTCCGTCCACAGGTAAACAGATTAAATGATTTTTTAAATAATCTTACCAGAAAATTTTCAGCTTTAAAAGAAGAGCCGATTGAAGGAAGAGTCACAATATATCATGGTTTTAACGAAACAAAAACAACATTACTAGACTTATATCAATTTTTTAAATCTTTTAATGATAAATGGATTTCTGGTAACGCTATTGGGCAAAGGAGCCTTATGGAAGAATTTTTATTTTTAGATAGAGCTAATAGAGACATTGGGAATGAGGCATACATAAGCCTCGAACGTTTGATTTCTTTAGCGGACGAAAAAAATATTAAAATAGATTTATATAGTGCAGTTTCATTGTTAATTCAAGGTACAAACTTTGACTTAAGACCGTTACCGGCATATGTGAATTTCTATGGAACTAATTCAACCAATAAGAAAAAAATACTACCTTCTAAAAGTATTGCTCGTACATTATTTGGAACTCACTTAGATGTGGACTACCAAGAATCATCACCAAAAATTATACTTCAGTATATTAACAAGACGTCTCAATATCTAGATATGTCTAAAGTTAGTAAAGAATATAAATTTAAAAATGATGGGTTTGATATTAAAAATCCAAACAACAATCCGTTATTGATTGAGCCCAAAATATTCATGGATACTGATTTATCAAAATCAAATAGAGTGGTTTCATTTGAGATAAATTTTGGAGATCAAGCACAAAATATATTTAAAAATATTTCTCTTGACCAAAGCACATACAAGAATACAACAGAAAGCGCTTTAGCACAAGAAAGGCTAGCAAGGTCACAAGGTGGAGGAGGTAGTCATTCTGTTGATATAGGTTTATTTGATATTTACAAAACTGCTTCTTATCAATGTAGTGTTACCTGTATGGGTAATGCTATGATACAGCCAACAATGTATTTTTATTTGGCTAATGTCCCAATGTTTACAGGGACTTATTTGGTTTTTGATGTGAGCCACGCAATCAAACAGGGGACGTTTGAAACAACATTTACAGGTGTTAGAATTTCTAATAGTTCACTACCGTCATTAGAAAGTACATTTATGTCTAGTTATAGACCTTTGTTTAGTAGAATACTTTCAGCAGCGGTTAAGAAAAAACAACAAACAGCTCAAGCTCAAACAACTGCTAAATCAATTACAACTGCAGATAATAAAACCTTTACAATTGATCCCGGCGCCCCAGCAAGAGGAGAAGATTTAAATAATATCAATAAAGCGTCAGGTTTTATATTTGGCGATTTAATCCCATATAATGGTCAATTGATAAATGGTAAACCAGAGCAGTATATTCAATCTATTAATTACAAGAACGAAAATTGGTTAAGAGCGAGGGTTTGCGTTCTTGGTTCAGGTAAGTATACACCAATTAAAAACGGATCTCCAGCAGAATTATCTTTAGTTAGTGGGTGGAAAGCATATCCTAATAAACTTGTTAAGTTAGCAGATATCGGTGCGTTGTATGAATATTATTCTATAAGAGCAAATGTAACAAACGCAAATAAAGAAATTCTTTTTGATTGGGATACTGTTTTCTATGTTCCTAAGTCGGACACTACATATACACTTGAAACAAACGTTAATCCAAATGACGGTAGATTTGATGGCCCAGTTCATAGCGGTCCAAGTATAGATGACCCCACATATGCTCAATATGGGGTTGCTCTTAGCCCTAGTTTAATGAGAAAATTAAGACTGGTTGAGGGAGATGTTTTATATTTAAGACACGTAAGGAAATAAATCCCGAAAAAACATAAAGATTGTAGTATTTATATGTATACATTTTAACACTATGGAAAAGTTAAATAACGCGGTCAATCAGTTTTTAAACCCAAAGGTTACTAAAGCTGTTTCTAATGACCAAATGGAAAGAGAAGAATGCGATTTGCAGACTGGTGAATGTTATGTCATCAGATCTAAAGATGGTATTGTTGAAAGAATAAATAAAAAATACATTACCGAAGACGGTAGACAATTATTACAAGACTAAAACTATGTTAGAACAAAAGCTTTTACAAGAGGTAAATAGATTTAGAGAAATCAATAGAAATGCAACAAAGCATTATATTATAAAAGAACAGGCTGAGCCTGCAGCTTTACCTCCAGCAGATGCTCCAGCAGCACCGGATGCTTCAGCTGCACCAGAAATGCCAACCCCAGATGCGGCCGTTCCAGCTGCACCAGGATTACCCGATAGCCCAGCTATGGGTGAAACAGAAGAGGTGGACGTTACGGATTTGGTTAATATGACCAAAAATATTAAAAACGAGCTAGAGACCTCAAAAATGGAAAACGATAGCGTTATCCAGAAAATGGATACTGTGTTCAGCAAATTAGACGACTTAGAGTCTAAATTAAGCAATATGGATGCTATCATATCTAAGATTGATCAATTGGGTGCTAGAGTTGAAGAAATGAAGCCACAAACCCCACAAGAGAAATTAGAAATGCGTTCATTGGATTCTTATCCATTTAATGAAAAACCACAAGAGTTTTTTGCTCATAAACAAGATGAAATGAGAGCTAGCGGTAAAAATGAATATGTTTTAACAAAAAATGAAATTGAGAACTATTCAAAAGAAGAACTAGCTGGAAGCTTTAACCCTTATCAAGATGAACAACAACCTAAGTTCTAATGTAAATTTCTTTTTAGGACTACAAAATCAGTTTAAAATATTACACTGGCAAACTAAAGGTTATGCTAGACATAAAGCATTTGGTGAAATTTATGAAACTTTAGATAGTCTTATTGATGAATATGTTGAAATTTGTATGGGAAAACATGGTAGATTTATATTAGATAATTCTTCAAACACAATTCAAATGACCAACCTAGCTGATCTCAATATAGTTGAATTTTTACAAACTGCAAAAAATAGACTTATAGGTTTTAGCGGTGAATTATCACAAGAAAGAGATACCGATCTTTTAAACCTTAGAGACGAAATGTTAGGTTCATTGAATAAATTAGCCTACCTACTCACCCTAGAATAATTTTTAGGTATTTTTTAAAATATTTTTAGCCCAGATTTTGTAATCTGGGTTTTTTTGTTTATATTTTACTATTGTCAATTTAAAAACAAATAATATGAGTACAGTAGATGCAGTACTAGCACAGTACGAAAAAAGCAAACAATCCGCAAGCGGAAACAACAACAGAGTATCTAGCGAAGAAAGACTTAAAAGGTATTTTACAACAGTATTACCTAAAGGCTCTAAAGGGGAAGAACGCAGAATCAGAATTCTCCCTACAGCAGACGGAACTTCTCCATTTAAAGAAGCTTATTTCCATGAAATTCAAGTAGATGGAAAATGGGTTAAATTATATGACCCAAAACAAGACGGTAAGCGTTCTCCATTAAATGAGGTGTATCAGAGTTTAATGAATACTGGTGTTGAATCAGATAAAGAATATGCTCGTCAATATCGTTCTAAGAAGTTCTATATTGTAAAAGTTATCGATCGCGATAATGAGCAAGACGGACCAAAGTTTTGGAGATTTAAACACAATTCAAAGCAAGACGGTATTCTAGATAAAATTTTCCCATTATTCCAAAAGAAGGGAGATATTACAGATCTACAAACAGGTAGAGATTTAACTTTGTTCTTAACATTAACAAAATCTGGTAATGGTAAAGAATACACAACAATTAACTCTATCATTCCAGAAGATCCATCACCACTTCACTCAGATGATACGGTGGCAAAAGGTTGGGTTAATGATGAGTTAACTTGGTCTGATGTTTATTCTAAAAAACCAGAAGAATATTTAGAGATGGTTGCAAAAGGTGAAACACCTACTTGGGATTCAGAAGGTAAAAAATGGGTTTCAGGTGCAAGTGGAGAAGATGTGATTGTTGGTAAAAAACAAACAGTTTCTACACCAATTGAAGATCCACAAGAAGATGAAGATGCAGATGAAAATCTGCCATTCTAACCCAACGGGCCGGAGATAACGTCAATGGCCCATTTTTAAAAAATTATTATTATGGCTATAAAAAAACAAAACTTCTCGATTTCACAACTTGCTTCTAAGTATTCAAGTAAAACAACATATAAACCAGATCGTTTTTTGGATCTTGGCGACGCATTCTTGGATGCGACCGGTCTACCAGGCCCAGCATTAGGTCATATTAATATGTTTCTAGGTCACTCAGATACAGGTAAAACAACAGCATTACTTGGAGCAGCTGCAGACGGTATTAAAAAAGGTATGTTACCGATTTTCATAATTACGGAGCAGAAGTTTGATTTTGATCATGCTGCAATTATGGGTATTCCTGTAACAAAAGATGTCGATCAATCAACAGGTGAAGTAACATATTCTGGTGATTTCATTTTCAGAAACGATTTTGAATATATTGAGCAGATTACAGATTTTATCAACGAGATGCTTGATTTACAGGAAAAAGGTGAATTACCATATGACTTGTTATTTCTATGGGATTCTGTTGGATCTGTACCATGTAAGATGACATGGGAAGGTAAAGGCGGAAAGCAACATAATGCGTCTGTTTTATCTGATAAGATTGGTATGGGTATCAACCAAAGAATATCTGGCTCTAGAAGAGCAGATAAGGCTCATACAAACACTTTGATTATCGTTAACCAACCTTGGGTTGAACTTCCTGATAATCCATTTGGTCAGCCTAAAATCAAAGCTAAGGGTGGCGAATCTATTTGGTTGAATTCAACATTAGTATTCAGATTTGGTAACGAGAAAAATGCCGGTACAACAAAAATTTCTATCACTAAAAACAAGAGAACTGTAACTGTTGCAACAAGAAGCAAAATTACGGTTATGAAAAACCACGTAAATGGTATTCAATTTGGTGATGGTAAAATTATGGTAACACCTCATGGATTTATGAGAGCAAAAGAAGCGGCAGAGGAGAAAAAATCTAGAGAGGATTATGTAAAGGACAACTTAGATTATATCAGTTCATTATTCGACGAAAAAGTTGATAATGTTGAAGAGCTTAAGTTTGAGCCAATCCCAGAAGAAGAGAACGAAGATTGATTGTTTAACTATTAAAGACTAGACTAAATGTCTAATACATTATTGGTTGATGGAGATAATCTATTAACCATTGGTTTCTACGGTTTAAAAAACCATTTTTATAAAGGTCAACATATAGGTGGATTGTTTCACTTTATTGACACGCTCAGAAGATCATTTGAGAATTATCAATTAGATAAGATCTGTGTATTCTGGGATGGTAAAGATGGTCATATATCTAGAAAGAAAATATATCATCACTACAAAGAGAACAGAAAGTCGAGAACAAGGACTGAAGAAGAAGTCTTCTCATACCAAAGGCAAAGATCTAGGATTAAACAATACTTGGAAGAACTTTATGTTAGACAAGGTGAATTCGAGTATTGTGAGTCCGATGATTGTATCGCCTACTACACACAAAATTCTCCTAAAGAGAAAAAGATAATCTATTCATCTGATAGGGACTTAGCACAGCTCGTAAATGAGAATGTTACACTCTATAACCCATCACACAGAAAGGTATACAAGAAGAATGACATAATTGATTATGATCATGAGAATATCTTGATCGAAAATGTCAAACTAGTTAAAATCTTATGCGGTGATCCTTCTGATAATATCTTTGGGATTAAAAATATGGGCATCAAAAGATTAATCTCACTTTTCCCCGATATAAAGGAAAAGGAAATCACTCTAAGTGAGGCGAGAGAAAGGGGTAATCTTTTATTTTCCGAAGACAAAGAGAATAAATTGGTACAGAACTTTTTAACTGGGGTCACTAAGCTCGGCGTTTTTGGTGACGAATTTTTTGATATAAACAATAAAATGGTTTGCTTGGATGAACCAATTTTAACTGAAGAAGCCAAAGAAGGTGTTAATTCTTTAATAAAAGAAAATCTTGATACTGAAGGTCGATCCTATAAAAACACTATGAAAATGATGATGGAAGATGGTATTTTCACTGTTTTGCCAAAGAGTGATGATGCGTGGATAAAATTTCTAAATCCTTTTCTAAGATTAACTACTAAAGAAAAAAATAAACATACAATTAAATTTAAAATTAAATAAAAACTAAGACTTATGAACATTCAAGAACAAAACAAGTTTGAATTTTTACTTACACTAGACGGCAACATTATCTGCCAGCGATTTTTTAACGTTAAGGACTATAATCCTGATACCAGGAAGTCTATGAATCTGCATTATGAAGTAAAAAATATTTGTGAAGAAATTTCGGAAGATTTGAAAATAAAAAGTTCCGAATACCTAATCGAAAATCAAGGATTTTTTATGAATAACGATGTTGTGGAAGATCCTAAAGAGATGGAAGAACAGTATTTTTTATTGCAAATTAAGCAAGGTGACGATGTATTTATTTCAAGAATATTTGCTGCTCACTATTACCATCCAAAGGTTAGGTATGCTGTGGATATTCGACCAAAGTTGAGAAGAATTTTGGCAGATTTAACTGAAGTTTTGTCAGTAAGCGATCCAGAAACGACATATCTTCAGTACGAACTTTAATTTATTTTATTTTATAACTTATATATTTTATGACCGAGAAGAATTTTGGCCATTTAGGGCAAACGTATCAAATATCACTATTAAAAACTATTATAGAAGACCGAAAATTCGGTGAAACTATTGTTGAGGTCATAGATCAAAACTATTTTGATAATAATGGGTTCAAGTTCATTATGCAAAATATTAAGGAGTGTTATGAGAAATACGAAACACTACCTTCTTACACAGCATTAGAACAAAAGATATTGTCAGAAAGCGTTTCAGATACTGCTAGAACCGCTTTTATTGATACTATCAAGAACATACAAGAACATGTTATTGATCAGGGTGGAATTCCTTTAATTAAGGACAAAGCTATGAACTTCTGTAAGCAGCAAGTTCTTAAGAAAACCATCAAGAAAATAGAGGAGATAACAGCTAAGGGTGAATTTGAAGAGTATCACAAAATTGAGAAACTAATTCAAGATGCTCTACAAGTTGGTGTTAGTGATAACGATGTAGTAGACATCTTTGATAGTATTAGTTCAGCATTACAAGCTGACAATAGAAGACCGATACCAACAGGCGTTGTAGGTATTGACAATTTATTAGATGGCGGATTAGGGAGAGGTGAGCTTGGGGTGGTTTTAGCTCCAACCGGAACAGGTAAAACAACTTTATTGACTAAATTCTCTAACGAAGCTTTTAATCAAGGGTATAATGTTGTTCAAGTTTTCTTTGAAGATAATGTTAATAACATTAAACGAAAACATTTTACCATATGGACAGGCATTTCTCCAAAAGAACAACCATTACACGCAGAAGAGGTTGAAAAAATAGTTACTGAAAGAAAAAGTATTTCAACTGGCGAGCTTAGATTATTAAAACTGCCTAGTGATTCTGTTACTATTTCTGAAATTAAATCAAAATTAAGAAAGATGCAAGCAGATGGTTTTAGAGTAGATTTACTAACTTTGGACTATGTTGATTGTATCACTCCCGAGAAGACAAATTATAATGAAGAGTGGAAGGGAGATGGTGCAATCATGAGACAATTAGAAGCTATGACATCTGAATTTGATATCGCAATATGGACTGCTACTCAAGGTAATAGAGAATCTATTAAGAGCGAAGTAGTAACAACAGATCAAATGGGTGGATCTATCAAAAAGGCCCAAATTGGGCACGTTGTATTGTCTATTGGTAAAACAATTGAACAAAAAGAAATGAATCTTGCAACATTAACATTATTGAAATCCAGAATTGGTAAAGATGGTGTTGTATTCAATAACTGCAAATTCAATAACGAGTTTCTTGAAATTGATGTTGACCATCAGAATACTTTGCTTGGCTTTAAAACCGATAAGGAAGAAGAAGCAAAGCAGCGCAAGAACAAAATCTACAACGAATATCTAGCACAAAAAGAATTATTAAATAAATAAAAAAACAAACACTATGACCGAGAAGATTCTAGTTGACAATCCCGGACGCTTTGTCCTTTTCCCAATCGAGCACCATGACCTATGGAAGCTTTATAAACAACAAGAAGCATGTTTTTGGACTGCTGAAGAAATTGATTTAGGGCAAGACATTTATGACTGGGAGAATAAATTAAACGCAGACGAACAGCATTTCGTTAAACATGTATTAGCATTTTTTGCAGCATCTGATGGTATTGTTAATGAGAATATTGCAATGAATTTTGTTAACGCTGTCCAATACACTGAAGCTAAAATGTTTTATGGCTTTCAGATTATGATGGAAAATATACACAGTGAAACTTATTCATTGTTAATTGACACATACATTAAAGATAAGGAAGAACAAAATAAATTATTTAATGCCATTGAAACTGTTCCTGCTATTAAAAGAAAGGCGGAGTGGGCATTAAGATATATCGAAAAAGGAACTTTTGTTGAAAGACTTATTGCTTTTGCTGCGGTTGAAGGTATCTTTTTCTCTGGGTCATTCTGTGCAATTTTCTGGTTGAAAAAAAGAGGTTTGATGCCAGGTTTAACTTTTTCTAACGAATTGATTTCTCGTGATGAAGGTATGCATTGTGATTTTGCGTGCCACCTATTCAATCATCATATTGAAAACAAACTATCACAAAAGCAAATTAAAGATATTATCTGTGGTGCTTTAGAAATTGAGAAAGAATTTATTCTTGAGGCTTTACCAGTAAGACTTATTGGTATGAACTCAGATTTAATGGCGCAGTATCTTGAATTTGTAACAGATAGATTATTAGTTGCTTTAGGCGTTCCTAAGGTTTACAATTCAGAAAACCCATTTGATTTTATGCAAAATATTGCTCTACAAGGAAAAACAAATTTCTTTGAAAAGAGAGTTGCTGAATATCAAAAAGCGGGTGTTAATAAAACTGCAGAAGCAGAAGATCTAGAATCAGCATTTGGTGATTTGGAATTTTAAAAATATAATTTGAGATGAAAGTACTAAAAAGAGATGGAACGTTAGAAGAGATGAGATATGACAAGATCACTAAAAGAATTAGTGCTCTATGTGATGATCTTAATATGGATTATGTTGACCCAACATTTATTACACTTAAAGTTACTCAAGGAATTTATGATGGAATATCAACTAAAGAGTTGGATGTACTAGCAGCAGAAACTGCAGCATCTATGACAACAACACATCCTGACTATGCAAAATTAGCAGGAAGATTAGCTGTCACAAATTTACACAAGACAACACCAAAGAAGTTTTCTCAGGCTATTAAAGAATTACATTCTTTTATTGAGCCAAAGACTGGTAAAGAGTCAACATTAATTTCTGATGAAGTGTATGAATTTGTAATGGACAATAAAGAAATTATTGACGGTGCAATCAACATTACAAGAGATTTTGATTTTGATTATTTTGGTTTTAAAACTTTAGAAAGATCATATCTTTTAAAGATTGGCGAAAGAACAGTTGAAAGACCACAGTACATGTATATGAGAGTTGCTGTTGGTATTTGCAATGGTGATGTCCAAATGGCATTGAGAATTTATGACGATTTATCACAACATTTTTATACACATGCAACACCAACATTATTTAATGCTGGAACACGCAGACCACAAATGTCATCATGTTTCTTAATTGGAAACAAAGGTGATGATATCGATGGATTATTTGATACAATCAAAGATGTTGCGAAAATTTCTAAATGGGCTGGCGGTATTGGTCTACATGTTCACGATGTTCGTGCTAAAGGTGCTTATATTAAAGGTACCGGAGGTATGTCAGATGGCTTATTACCAATGATGAAAACCTACAATGAAGTTGCTCGTTGGATTAATCAAGGCGGTAAAAGAAAAGGTTCTTTTGCAATTTATCTTGAGCCATGGCATTCAGATGTGTTGGAATTCATCGATCTAAGAAAGAATCACGGTAAGGAAGAAATGAGAGCTAGAGATTTATTCTTAGCTATGTGGACACCAGATTTGTTTATGCAGCGCGTTGAATCTGATGGCGATTGGTCATTATTTTCACCAGACGAAGCACCAGGACTTTCTGATGCATACGATACACCGGAAGACAAAGCATTTACTCGTTTATACGAACAATATGAGTCAGAAGGTAAAGCTAGAAAGGTGATGAAAGCCAGAAAACTTATGGACGCTATTTTAACAGCACAAATTGAGACAGGTACACCATACATGTTATATAAAGATGCTGCTAATTATAAATCAAATCAAAAGAATTTAGGTACAATTAAATCCTCAAATTTATGTACTGAAATCATTGAATATAGTTCACCAACAGAACAAGCGGTGTGCAACTTAGCTTCTATCGCCCTACCAAAATATATTTTAGATGGTGAATTTAATCATCAATTATTATTTGAATACACTTATCAAGTTGTTAAGAATTTAAATAATGTTATTGATTTGAATTTTTACCCAACAGAAGAAACTAAAAGATCTAACTTCAAACATAGACCAGTTGGTTTGGGTGTACAAGGATTAGCAGATGTGTTCTGCATGTTGTCACTACCTTTTGAAAGTGAAGAGGCAGATAAATTACAAACAGAAATTTTTGAAACAATTTATTTTGCTGCAGTAACATCATCAAAAGATATTGCAAAAGAAGTTGGGGCATATGAATCTATTTCCGGTTCACCAATAGAAAAAGGTATTTTCCAATACGAAATGTGGGGTAAGACAGATAAAGATATGTCTGGAAGATGGGATTGGAAATCCTTGAGAAAAGAAGTTGTAAAGTATGGTGTTAGAAATTCATTACTTGTTGCACCAATGCCAACGGCATCAACTGCGCAAATTTTAGGTAACAATGAAGCGTTCGAACCATTTACAACAAATCTTTATTCAAGAAGAACATTAGGTGGTGAATTTATTGTTGTAAACAAACACTTGGTTAAGGATTTAATGAACTTAGGCTTATGGAATGAAGAATTGAAAAAGAAGTTAATTCTTGAAAACGGTTCTATTCAAAACATCCCAGAAATCCCTACACCGATTAAAGAAGTTTATAAAACTGTTTGGGAAATGTCTCAAAAGAGAATTTTACAAATGGCCGCTAACAGAAGTATTTTTATTGATCAATCACAGTCAATGAATTTATTCATCGACAATGCAACAAAAGCTAAAGTACTTGCTGCTCATTTGTTCGGTTGGAAATTAGGTCTTAAAACTGGTATGTATTATTTGAGAACAAGATCTGCCGTTGATCCAATTAAAGGTTTAGGTTTAGATACATCAACAGTAAAACCTGTTGCTGAAACACAGCCAAAACAACAAACAACATATACTACGCCTCAAAATACAATTATAAGTGAAGAAACACCTGAAGTTGTAATGATGGCTAGTAGACCAGATGATTCCCCATTTGAGTGTGAAGGATGTGGATCGTAAGATAATGGGTGGCGCCCTCAAAGTTTAGCTGTCGTCAAGGCGTACCTTGAGCATCCAGGACTTGACAATACAGGGTGCGAATATCAAGTCACAATACTAAAACCCAACTTCGGTTGGGTTTTTTATTTATATCCATTTTAGTATTGTTTATATTTATTGATATGGCTACAAAATATGGTATAGATTTTCCTTTTAGAAATAGCGCGTTAGGTGACTATACTAGAATGACATTGAATATAGATGAAGAGGTAAGAGCAAACCTTATTCATTTGCTATTGACTAGAAAAGGAAGTAGATATTTTTTACCTGACTTTGGCACTAGATTATATGAATACATATTTGATTTAAACGACAGTATTACTTATAGCAGTATAGAGGATGAGATTAGAGAAACTGTTAAAATTTACATACCAAATCTAGAAATAAACGCAATAAAAATAACTAATCCTGATATAGATCCAGAAGACGGTGCCTCAAGCATTAGTGAAGATGAAGATACCAGATTATTTAGAGTTGGCGATGGTTCTACTAAACCATATACAGCTAAAATAAGAATTGATTATACAACAAATAATGGAACATTTTCCAGTTCCGACTTTGTAATTATTAACATATAATATGAGCAAAAAGATAGCATATACCAACAGGGATTTTGCTGGGTTGAGACAAGACCTGGTAAATTTAACTAAAGAATATTACCCAGATATTATTCAAAATACAAACGACGCGTCGATTTATTCTGTTTTATTGGATTTAAACGCGGCTGTTTCTGATAACCTACATTTTCATATTGATAGAGTTTGGCAAGAAACAATGTTAGATTTTGCTCAAAAAAGACAATCTTTATTTCATATTGCAAAAACATATGGTATTAGAATTCCTGGGTTAAGACCTTCAGTAGCTTTGTGTGATTTTAGTATTAATGTACCGGCTAGAGGTGATAAAGATGATGACAGATACGAAGGAATTTTAAGAGCTGGAGCACAAATTTCAGGCGGAGGACAAGTATTTGAAACAATTGAAGATATCGATTTTTCAAATCCTTTTAATAGTAAAGGCGAACCAAACAGATTAAAATTACCCAATTTTGATAATAACAACAGATTAATCTCTTACACAATTGTAAAAAGAGAGCCGGTTGTTAATGGGGTAACTAAGATTTTTAGAAAAGTAATTAGTCAACAAGATCAAAAGCCCTTTTTAAAGATATTTTTACCAGAAAGAAACGTTCTTGGTGTTTCTTCTGTGATCCATAAAGAAGGAACCACATTTGCTGGTAATCCAGCTTACAGCGAGTTTATAAGCGATCCTAATAAATGGTATGAAGTTCAATCTCTAGTTCAAGACAAGGTGTTTGTTCCAAGCACAACCGGGGTTTCAGATAGACCAAATTTCAAAGCTGGAGAATATGTTACAGTACAAAATAAATTTATTACTGAATACACCCCAGAAGGTTATTTCTTTTTAACATTTGGCTCAGGAAACGTCGATCCACTTGATAACTTAGACAATTATATTACAGATAAATTAAAAGTAAATTTATCATCATATCTAAACAATCTTTCATTAGGTTCAATCCCAAAACAAGATACAACACTATTCATAAAATATAGAATAGGTGGTGGTAAAGAAAGTAACATTGGGGTTGGTGTCATCAATAATGTGGAAAATTCGGATTTTATCATTACAGGTCCTAATTCTGACACAAATAGCCAAGTTTCACAATCTTTGAGTGTAACTAACGTAACACCAGCTGTTGGTGGAGCTGATCAACCAACTGTTGAAGAACTAAGAGCAATGGTTGCATATAACTTTGCAGCACAAAATAGAGCGGTGACTCTAAATGATTATAAATCAATGATTGAAACGATGCCATCAACATACGGAGCGCCAGCAAAAGTCAATGTGATGGAGGAAGATAACAAAGTAAGAGTTAAGCTATTGTCCTATGATGAAAGCGGTAATTTAACAAACGTTGTTTCTAACACATTAAAACAGAACATATTAAATTATCTTTCTCAATTTAGAATGATAAACGATTATATTGATATCGTTAGTGGTGAAGTTATTGACATGGGACTAGAAATTGACCTTTTATTAGATAAAAATCAAAACCAAGGAGAAGTTATTAGAGATGTGATTTCAGCAACAACAGATTATTTTTCAATCGATAAAAGAAAAATGGGTGATCCTTTGTTTGTTGGTGAATTAATGAAAGAAGTTAACAATGTTCCTGGGGTAGTAAACGTTATCGATGTGAGAGTTTTCAATAAAATCGGTGGCGAATATTCTTCATCACAGGTGTCACAGTCGTACAAAGACCCAGCAACAAAAGAAATTTTGCAAAATGATATGACGATTTTTATGAAAGCTAATCAAATATTCCAGATTAGATTTCCTCAAAAAGACATAAAAATCAGGGTAAAAACATTAGGCACGACTACATATTAACGTCTTTTTTACTTATCTTTTTTCTATAGGAAAATTGATGAGTTTCTATTTATAGTTAATATGGTACAAAAGCACAGAATTAACACCACTTTAAACGGGGATAAGAAAGTAACTGTTGAATTAAAACAGGATTATGATCTTTTAGAAATTTTATCCTTAAAATTCACACAACAAGACGCTTATACGTCATTATGTGCGGATTATGGTGTTGTTTGCGGTAGAGTAACAGCAAATAATGGCCTAGGTATACCAAATGCTAGAGTTTCTATTTTAATACCAATATCAGATCAAGACGAACAAGATCCAGTAATTTCCACACTTTACCCATTCAAACTTAGTAGTGATAAAAATGATGATGGTTATAGATATAACCTTTTACCATCTAGACAGCAACATGCTGGGCATACACCAACAGGTACATTCCCAGACCAAAATGACATTCTTAGTAGAGAAGAACAATTAGAAGTTTTTGAAAAATATTACAAGTTCACGGCGAAAACGAATTATGCCGGCGACTATATGATTTGGGGGGTACCTTTAGGCGAACAACAATTACATATAGATGTTGATTTATCAGATATGGGTTGTTTTTCACTTAGACCCTATGATTTTATAAGACAAGGCGAAGATGCTAATAAATTTGAGAGATTTTTTAAATTCAGATCGGATACCGATTTAGATGGGTTACCACAAATAGTTGCTTTCGATAAAACGATAGATGTTTCTCCTTTTTGGGGGAATATGGATTTGTGTCAAATAGGGATAACCAGGGCAGACTTTGATTTATCTAACTTAGGGATTAAAGTAGATCCTGTGTCATTAATGCTAGTATCAACAGTTACCGATGCAGATAGTGATGCTGTTAAAAGAAGTGGTGTAATCAGAAGAAAAAGTGGTTATAAATGTAATCTACAAACTAGCGATGGAAAAATTCAAGGGGTTAGATTTACAGGTAAAAAAGTTATAGGCTCAGACGGCGTAACAATATACCCAGAATTAGAATATTTTAATCCAGGTGTTATTGATGATGATGGTACAGCTATGGCTGTTATCCCAATGAATCTTGATTATGTTTATACAAATGAATTTGGTGAACAAGAAACAACCAACGATCCAAATAAAGGGGTGGCCACATCTACTGTGGCTAGACTTAAATTAGAATTGAATAACTCTAGCGGGGAAGGATCTTCCAGAGGAACATCAAGCGCAACCTATCTGGTTCCTAATATTAGAGAGTTTAATAAGTATACTAGCGGTGTTGCTAGTGAATATAGTGAGGCAATCATATCTTCATATGTTTTTTCAGATGTATTTGAAGACTACTTAAATGTTCCCGTTCCAACTGGTGTAACATTAGAACCGCTAACAAACGCAGAAAGATTACATAAAAAAGAATTAATATTAGGCACGAATAATAACGATATACCTGAAGACTATTTTTATAAATTTATTTACGGGAAAGTATACACACCTACATCGTTTCAAGGATCTCACTATGAAGTGTCTGCAGCCGAAAATTTACTTGGTTTAAGTAGAAGGGATGCGTTTTTAGGTATAAAAGAAATTAGACCAAATGCTGAAGATGATTGTGCCGGCACCGCAAATTACATTCCAACAAATTTTGCTTTTAGAAATAGAACTAAATTTGGTTTATTAATATCACAAGTATTATTATTTCTACAATTCATATTTGCATTAATATTGAATTTTGTTTTTGAATTGTTGGGAAGATTTTTCATGAGTGTTGGTAAAGCCCTATATTCAATATACTTTGGTTGGCCTTTTAACTGGAGACCATTTGCAAGAATTGGTGAACAGTTTCAAGATATCGCACATAAATTACAAGTTAATGGTACACAAACATTGGCAATAACAACATATCCAGATTGTGAAGAATGTACAACAGATGATGAAGCGGCTACTCTAACTACAGATCTATCAAACACATATTGTTCTGTTGGAGAAATAAAATTTAAAGTAATTGGTGTTGGTGCCGGAGGCGGTTATATATATCTAATTCCTATAGAATTTAATACAAGCACAAGTACAAATAGCTCAATAGTTTCTCCAGGAAATAGAGCTAGAGATTATGATCCAACCGATCAATACATGAGTGGTAACACTTTCTCTATAACTGGCGCAACAAAAGCAGATACTCGAACAATTTTATCTGGGTTAGATGAACAAACAATAACACCAGCAGATCCTGGCGATACAAATAATGCAAGATTTATTGCACAAGGTATTTCTATTGTTGACGATAGTATATTACCATATTCTCCAGCAGGAGGAGACACTGTAACAAAATCTATATCATTTAGTGATTTTGATTTAAATTTTAGTGCAAATACACAGTTAGGTAATCTAGCACAATTTACAACGGGTACAGCAACTCTTATTACCCAAGCACTATGGAATCAAGTCGGAAACTACCCGTCTACTAAACTTAATGAATGGATTAACTATGCTGGTCAAAGTGGATCAACAGCAACTGTTTTATTAATGCCGTTTAACCACGCATCTTGGGCAGAAATAGCCGGTAGTAACTATGAAACGTATGATGGCCCAGATAGTGGTGATACACCAAATGGTAAAGGTAACTTTGGTGATAGAGGTACATATGTTGTCATTAGAATTTTTGATAGAAGCAAATTAAAATTTGATCCAACTGGGACTTCTACCACTTTTCAAATTGAAGAAGGTTGTAAAAAATATGATAAAGCATATGATGAGTCAATTTCTTACAAATATCTTTGGTCTACAGGTAACACTTACGGTAGTTCATATGTACCATTAGAACCTCAAAACGGATATCCGGCTGGATTTTCCGAATCTACAACAAGTCCCGGATCAGGTTATTCAATTATGGCCGACATTATTGGTGGAGGTGGTAGATTGCCTAGGTTAAGGGTATGGTCAAAAATAGGAAATTCATATTATGACAGAAAAACAAAATCGGGATTATCCGAAATCAGAGATGGCGTTTTTACAGTTATTCCGGTAATAGAAGGAACATCTAAAAACGCAAGCTTAATTCAAGAATGGTATAGAAGAAAACGTATTGGTATGTTTTTCTGTGGAGGCGTGGTTAATTATTCTTATATTGAAAACTGGTTACACGGTGTATTATACTTTTTTAAATTTGATTATAGAATAAGATGGGACGATAAATCAGTAAGAGATTTAAATCAAAGAGGTAGCAAATATCCGAGAGAGCTAATTTTCTTTAATGTTTTAGACGGTAAATTTTATTATAGAAGCACCCCATACAACCCAACATCTAAAACATTTATTGGTCAATCATATTCCGGATACAAAGAATTATTACATCCAACAACCTTTTATGATGTTGGTGTTAGAGATGAATTTTTTGATGAGATCTGTTTTGACCCAGCAGTAGACCCAACATGTTCTGTAATTAGAGATTTGACAGTATCAAGTTATCAAGATCCAGCTAATATAATTGAACATGTTATTAACTATAGAATGGATGTTTCGGCTGCAAGAACTAATATTAATGATTTCTTCACAAATTCTGGATATACATTTAATGGAAGTGTAATGGATGGTGATGTACTTCAGCTAATCTCAATAAATTGCGAGGCAGGTATTGAAGCTTTTGATTTAGATAGCCCACATTATTTTATGTTTAATGGTGAGTTCTTAGATCCTGAAGACACAACATTTATGTCATATTTTAAAAATGGTTCTTCATGGGGGCCAACACCAATTGATTTTAAATTAGATGTCAATGGTAGCTTTGTTAGGTATTGTTTAAATAATAGACTAGGCGACTTTACACAAAAAGTACCTTTTTATTTGTGGGATAAAAAAGCCAATGGCTTTGGATTAGATGATGATCAATTTTGGGATAGAACCGCAATAGGTGTACAAAAATTACAAAGAATGATTTCGGTATCTGGTGCAACTAACACAACAACAAATTATTTAATGGCAGATGGGGAAGAAGAATATTTAATTAAACCAATGACAAAAACACACAACACGTTCTCATTTGTTGGTAACTATCCAGATTCTTTAGAAAGATTTGAGGCAATAAGATTAACAACACCAACAAGTGCAACAGAATTTGTTGAAGGTGACCTTTGGTTACATGTTTTAACTGGCACACAAAAAAATCCATTAACAGGTAACATTTATGTTGTTGTAAACGGGGCTTGGTCTTCTCCAATACCGTATGTTAAAGATAACAATGAAACGTTCATTTATCAAACAGCATTAAACTATTCTGGAAACAAACAAGTACTCTCAACACCATTCCAATTCTATTTCGGATTAAGACCTGGGAGCACGGCTTATGATAAATTTATAAAATATTATGGACCAAAAGGTGCATTCCCGTCAACTGAATAATGGAAAAGAAAACAATCATATTACCAGAGTTAAGGTATCATAAAGCCCCGGCCCTTGATCTATCAACAAGAATTGGTTTAGAAACAAGTGAAGAATTGCTAAGGGAAGGAGATCGTTCAATTGTTCTAGATCTTGAAGAACACTTTAGCTACGAAAGAGCACAAAGTAACAAATACAAGATATATGGTAAGCTTAGAATGATATTCAGAAACATGTATGAAGGCGATAGCAATTACCAAAACTTGACTGAATACCTTTACTTAACTGGCGCAGGTGATATTGGAGACAATACTGGTTACATACCGTATGATGAATTCGCATTTATAAGAAGAGACACGTATAGACAAGACATTAGTGTCCCTTCAGTTAGTGGTACAACATATGGCACATACACACCAACTTTTTCATTACCAACAAAACCAAGAAACAAGCATCAAAATATATCAAATATGGACGCCCCATATCATAACTGGAATCTTTATACAAGTTATGTGTATAGCGGCGATACCAATTATCCAATGAAATATACACTCAGCGGAGCGACCAAAGTGGAGGGTACAAATATTATTACATTTACTAGCGGTAAAGGAATACCATGTAGAGTAGAAACAACAGCAACAAATTACAAACTAACAACACCAGTTCCACATGGAATAGGTGAAGATGAGTTTGTTATAATATCTTCGGTTTCAGCTATTAGTGGAAAAACATATTCTGTTTCAAGTCTTGGTGATGACAAATATAATTCATCAAAATATGTAATAAATCTAAATAGACAACAATTTAGTGGTGTAACCCTACCAACATTAATCACAATTAAAAGATGTATTAATGATAAAAATATATCAGGAACAACATCAACATATTACGTACATAAACATAAAACATTAACCCCATATACCGATTATATTTTAGATAAAGCCGGATTTGAGGTACCAATATTTGAGGAAGAAAAAAAGATTTTATTTGAAGATAGTGTTGGTAATAATGATGTGTTGGTTGAAAGAAACAGACCAGAATCATTGTTATACGACTTTAGAAATAGTTTTATTTTAACTGGTTTAACAAATAATCTTGGTTACACACCAACAGAAGTTTATGTAACTGTTTTATTTAAAAACGGATCTGGGTATTTCGAATATCCGCCAAAGGTTGGTTATAGATTTCATTTACATGACGGTTGGATAGATAATCATTTTAGTGGTACTACAGCTCAAGAAACCGCACTTAGTGGTACATCTGTTACTATTAGCGGGATAACATTTACATCTGGTAGCACAATACCAACTGGAACAATTTTAACTGGTGCATTTGTCGAATACAATCCTTATGAATTAAAAGAAAGAATCATATCTGAAGCACTTCATAAAATTGTTCACCCAACAACAATTTTTGACCACAATCAAGACCATGATGTTGTAGGTTTTAGCGGTGCAACAGCTAATAATAAATCAGGCTTATTATATCAGCCACATTATCGAGTAAAATTAAGACAGCTTTCACCATATGTTGAAACATTTAATACCAATAATATAATAGATCTTCCAGATAATGCAAGATATTTTCCAGATGAAAAATTGTGGAAGTGGAGAGATTTATATGATCATGGTTTTGTTGATGACGAAGGTAACGGGACTGATTTCCCATTTGTAAATGGTCAACATTATGTTAAAACAGATTTTAATTTTTATTTCATAAACGAAAAAGAATTTAATAATAAATCAGATGGATTTAAAGGATTTGGAAATACAAACATAAATTGTTAAAATGAATATATTATATAATAGAGATAGTAAATCGTTGGTTTTTAATCCGGAAACAGATTTTAGAACAAATGCTGGATGGGAAAAAAATTTCCTAGATTACCAGGAAGAAGTTCTAAGGTCAATTATCAATCCGGTTGAAAATTATGAAACGGTTAGATATATTCATGAACCATATGATGTAACAATATCTGGGGTAACAACTAAGCAGTGTGATATTTGGTATCAATTTTATTTTTTAAACAACCAGAACCCTAGAGATTATGACAATGGCTTTGATTACGATTTGATCGGTATAAGCCCAAAAGAAAATGCCAAATTGTTAAAGCACACCGTTAATAGTTTCTTTAGGTTAGAATTTTATACAACAAGGGAAAGAGAAACACAAAAACTTGTTTTTGCTAAAAATTTATCAATACCTCTTGGCCAAAAAGTTTTTGACCTAAACTTAAGAGAAGACATTTTTGTGCCGGTATTTAATGGTAACAACTATAGAAATACTGAAAACATGTATTTGTTTTGGTTTGGTGACGATAGTGTGTTTAGTGGACTAACCTTTTATATGACAGCTAGATTCTTTAACGCTGAAGACGGTACTATTACAAGATTCTTAAATAAAGATTTAACTGTAAATAATTCTGGTTTAGTTAATGGTGAAAGAGTGGGAACAACCGCTAATCCTGTTAAGTTTTATGAGATGAACTATAGCAATACCGTGGACGAGGTTAATGATGTTTATTATCAAGTAAGATTTAAAAGATCAGATCATAGCTACAAAATAACAAGAGGAATTACAAGTGATTGTGATTTTGGTAGTGGCACCGCAACTAAATTATAAAAATGAAAAAATATAAGTACGAAATATTGCAAAAAAATATATTATCAGTTGTTTTATATAACGCTGGGCAGTATTGGTATGATAACCATCTACAGTTAATACCCTGGTCAGCAACAACAGCTCCAACTAGCGGAACAACAGTTATGGATGTTAAATGGTATAGTGACATTACTTATACTGCTGGTGATACCATTTATTACAATGGTAAAATTTACAAATCTTTAGTTGCATCAAATTTAAATAAAATACCATCAACACAAACATCTTTTTGGGTTGAACAACCTGAAGCACTAACCTGGACTGATAAAGGATATTATTACAGGTGGAATGGAACGTCTTGGGTTAATATTGGAAAAAATAAATCGGCAGCATATCCAGATTATAAATTACCAATACTTTTAAATGCAAAAGTGGATGAATTAGGTATTATGGTTGGATTTGATGGTGAAATCGATCAAGTAGAACAACTTTGTAATTTCACATATAAAGCGTCTGGTAATACTATAACTGTATATAATACAACAAATACAAATACATTAAAAAGAGTAGTTGACGCGACATTTCAAATTAATTGGGGGGATTTAACAACTTCCCCAATATCAATTTTAGGTAACGCAACTAAAACATATACAACCTCCGGAAATAAAACTATTTCAATTACAATGAATAGTCCGTGGAAAGTTCAGACTTTATCAAGAACAATAAAGTTACCACTAGTAATTGGTGACCCAACTAGTTTAGGTACCCTAGCATTCACATTCCCATATACAGATTATGGGGTAGCTGCTTCCGGATCAACACAAACACGATCATCAACAAGTTTAACTTTTGTTGCTGTTGGTAAAAGTAGAATCATAGAAAAAAAATTATATGGTCAAACATCGTATACCGGGGTGACATCCACATCATTACCTGGTACAACTTTAAGTTGCTCAAAATATACGGTTGATGGTTTGGATTATTATGATTGCTCAGACGGTGTTACATATGTTACAGGAAAAGTACCAAATCATATTATAAATGGTACTTCTGGGTTTACAAACGGGAATACCACAGATTTTGCAACAGAATATGTGGTAAATAAAATGTTAACCAGAAACGAGCATTTTCTAGGTTTTGTTTCTGATCCATCCGTTTATTCTGACATATTTGTTGAAAGAGGTAAGATGGGTGTATCTGAATTTAATTTAAGATTAGGAGAAATTGACAATATTGGCGAATTAGACATATATGGAAATGGATTTTTCGTTGTGAAAAAACAATAAAATTATATTTATTAATAAAATGCTATGGCAGTAGGAAGTTACGGAACAATAAGACCAGCGGATGTATCACCAGAAGATGTAGAAATACTACTTCACTATGCTGCGGATAGGGGTGCAACTACCGATTCAACATTAACAAAGTTGGACTCGGCAGCTATCTTATCACCATTATATCATAATGCAAATACAACTGACGACACAAATGCTCCAAATGTGGAGGTTTTGGGTGGTATGTACACATTAAGATTAGAAAGTACCACATTCTCTGAGTTAGGAATTTACACACTTCACGTAAGACCAAAACAAATAAGAACACAAATAACAGATTGTGGTGTTTTAGCATCATTATCTTCAGTTAGGGGTATTGTAGTCGATCTTGGAAATGTTGACCAAGAGGATAGATCTAAATTCACCCCACAGGGCTTAGTTGGTTACAGAGTTGAGTATATAAGTGTTAGTGACAACAAAAAGGTCCCAAATTTTTATAAAATTGTGACTTCGTCATTTTATTGTGAACCGGTAACAACAAATCTAACTAACACCACACAAAAATCAGTTAGATACAGATATTCAGATTCACCAACAAACTTGGTGTTTTTGACTGTTACCCCATCCTCTGCTCCTAGTAACAAACCAAACACTGTTCCATTTATTGGTCAACCACTACAAAAAATTATATTAACAAACAGCTATTTTAATCCAACTACGATTGAGGTAGAAATGGTTGAACATGACGCATCTACGCTTGCACTTGCTCTTTATGGTAATCAAAGTAAGGCGGTATCTTCAGGTATCTACACGATTTATGATGGCTCAAATAACATTTATAAACAGTTTAACCTATACGAAGTTAAAGACGAATTTAATGAGACATTATATGAGATTCGTGAGGGAAGGACTGATATAGACCAAACGTTAAACTTTGACGATATTACTGATTAATAATGGCAAAAAGAAAAGTTCCGAGTCAGGCGGCTAGTGGTTTTGAAACGTTTAGCGATAGTCTCGTTGGTAGACAAATTACCGACGGTACTAGTCAATTGACTAATACGAACTTCGCTCTTGATACAATTGTCCCAGAGAAAGACTCAAAAAAATTCCAAACTGCGCCATTTTCAGATTTTATTACATTAGAAAATCTTAAGGTTGAGGAAGATGTTCCAACAACGGTTGTACAATCTGATGGTAAAAAGAGACCAGTAAGATTTAATACAAATAAAAGGGACGCATCTAAATCTCTTTTTGGTTCATTAAGAGAAAGAATTAGAGTCTCTATTGCTAGAATTGCTAAAAATTTTCCTGGTGCTATTTTTGTTGATAAAGATGCTTTAGCATCAATCACCAGCTACACTGCTGAAAATATATCATATAACCCAACAACTAACACAACAACATTTAAAATTCAAGTTGGTAGATTTTTCAATCCTTTTGATATTGTATTAAAAGAGCCAACAGCAAGTCAATTAATTGAAGTTGAAAACAAAATAAGAAATTTATTCTCTTCATATACAAAATATTGTATTGTAGTTGAGAATAAAACATATGCTATAACAAGCTATGTACAACCAGATCAGTTTAACCAAATATCACTTGTTGTTGATGGTAAACCGTTTACCGGGACAACATATTCAGATAGTTTTATTTTAAGACCCAATGATAGTGTTGTTGAAGAATTTTACTTAGGACTAGACGATTTAGAGCAAACATTATTAAATAGAGATACCTATCCAATATATCAAGCTGGATTTACGGTTCCTAGAACTAGTTTAGATGAAACAAAAACAGAACTAATTTCTATATTAGTTAACTGGCCAACATCAAAAGACGGATATAATATTCAAATTACCGGTCTTAAGTTTGAAGAGTACATAACACGTCTAAGTGATTTAGCAACTGAAATTGATAACTATAAATCTAACTTAGTTACAAGATTCCTTGTTGCCCCACAATTATTTGAATTTGATACTGAAGACCAAAAAATTGATAAGATATTTCAATTATATGGTCAGAGTTTTGATAAGGTAAAATCTTATATTGATAATATTGCGAACATGAGAAATGTTTCTTATGACGCAATCGATAATATTCCAGATGTTTTTCTTAAAAATTTAGCAAATACACTTGGTCTTAATACCATCAATTTATTTGATCAAAAAAGTTTAGAAGAACAAATATATAAAGCATCTTCTACTGTTTACAATGGACAAGCTATTGGTAAAAATCTAGTAGAAGCTGAACTTGAATTTTACAGAAGATTATTAGTTAATCTAGCATTTATATACAAATCAAAAGGTACTAGAAGTAGTATTGAATTTTTCTTAAAGTTTATCGGTGCACCAGATCCAATGGTGAAAATAGACGAATATGTTTATAAAGTAACTAGCGCTTTACCACCATCTACTTTAGATGATTTAAATAACACATTAAATAATATTAATGTTAGCAACAATGTAACATTTAATAGCGAAACATATACATATACCGTTTCTTCTTTAACAGGGTTAACAACAAATAGTCAATTAACGGATTATCCTATTGATGAAACAACGTTACTACCTAAAGCCCCAACAACAAACCAAGAAAATGTTTTCTTCCAAATGGGTTCAGGTTGGTCAAGCGTTACTTTAGATCACAGATCTTCAGATATTCTTGATACAGAAAATTCAGTATTATCAGGGAGAACTAAAACTTTACTAACAACATCGAAACCATATTCATATGGTGAAGAGTTTTTTGACAACTATAGAACATTACCTGGTTTGGATTATGGTTTTACAATACAAAGTGAAATTGATAACCAGCAGGGGCAAATTTTAGAAGACGAAGCTCTTTCAAATTTAATTCTTAATAGAAAAAACATAAACGTTTTTGTATCTGCAGCAAATGCTGTTAATTATGATATTTGGAGAAAGTCTAGAGAACTTGAAGTGACTTTTGGAACAAATAGTTTACCACCACAAACAGGTGTAACTTTTGCGCAATACTTAGAAAATATTTTCTCAAGTCAAATAACTAATTCGAATATAATAAGATATAAGAAAAATTATATCGCTTTAGAGGATGTTTATCAGGATTACATAAATCAATTAGTAGCGTCTGGATATACAACTTATGATATGATATCAACATCTGATTTTGTTAATCAGATGAGTCCATATTGGTCAAATGTTTTAGAACAAATTATACCATCAACAACATTATGGATGGGGGGTAATTTAATTGAAAACAATGTTTTTGGTAGACCTAAGTTTTCATATAGAAAACCATGTAAGCCGTTAGAGATTGTAGAAAATTTATATCCAGAATTTGAAACAGTAATTGAAGAAGATCTTGAAACAATAATTGGAGACCCAGATAACTTAAGAGGTTTAATTGAATTTAGTGGTGTAACATTTACTTTACATATTGATATTGATGGAACTGATTATAGTGGGACAACACAGGTAGTTTTAACCGGTAGCACACTATTCGGTACCGGCTTTACCGCAGTAGAAAACTGTAGTGTACTTACTTCTTCATCATCTAAAATACCACTTATTTGTGAATATAAAAATTGGATCAATTTAAATTTAACAACAATAAAGGCTGCTTGGAAAAACGCAATAGCCGCGCTTGTTAATCAGATTAATCAAACAGAAACACAATACAGCGCATTTAATACTCCTTCATATGTTCCTGGAAATGCTGTATTATCGGGAAAAACACAATTAATATCTTATGAATTTTTCACAGATAATAATGGTGTTGAAAAAGTTAAATTTATTGCACACACAAACTCTTCCGGAGAATGTTTAGTAAAAGATAATTTAGATTTTTATTTTGATGTTGATTACAAATATACTGAACCTAAATGTCATTTAGATTTATCATTTGATGCGTCTTGTGATGTTTATTCTGGTTATCCAACTTGTAAAGTTGCAACAGATGTTATTGTTAGCTTAACAGGTGTTACAGTTCAATCTGGTAACGATAGTGGATGGGGAGTATACGTTCAAAGAAATTGTACACCTGGAAATAACATTAGTACAGGATATCACCCAACCTATACAGATACAAGTTTCTTCCAAATTGTTGGAGAAAATTGTAAGTTCAAACTTACTAATGTAAGAGAAGATGAAGTTATTGATTTAATTTTTACTGATGCAGCAAACTGTGATAAAAAAGTAAAAATTGAAGGATTAGCATTAAGATACGTTGAGTATCCAACTGAAGCACCTGATTTACCATTGGTTGTTAACACCGGTTACACGTTAGTACCAAAAGTACAATATAGAAACACATACAATTATGGTTTAAAACACAATACAAAAGTTATTGTTGTTAGTGGCGCTACAATTAATTCATCTACAACACCGGCAAACATTACTAGTTATTTAGCTGCAGGTACTCTTGTTAAAAAAGACGTTAAAGATTTAGTTAATGGAAATGTTATATTAGGCGCAACATACTTATCATGCACTACACTTTCATCAAGCATGTTTGAATATGCTAGTGAAAACAATGATTATTCTTTTTCATATGATTATTCAACGCATACAATTAGTGATATTGATTGTTTGGGGTCAGTAAAGAAAAGTGAAATAACAGGTATGACTTCAAATGGTCAACAGGTTGTTATTGAAGTTTTACCAACAACAAAACTACGTGTTTACACAAATAAAGAGGTTGATGAAGCAACATATAGAGTATCTAAACGAGATGGTTATTTCTTTGATTCTAGATCTCCAGAGTTTTTGCAATTAAAACCAGAAACACCTGAAGAGCCTTGTTGTTATTATCCATCAGATTACTATGATACCGGAGATTTTTTAATTACAGAAAAAGGTGAATTATTAGAGGTCATTGCAGTTAATTTAAATTACTGTGAAAATAATCTTTATTATAACATTAATGTAACAGGAACACAACCTCAAAATTTAGTATTATTTAATGGTAATAATGGAACACAAGTTTTAATACAACATTCATATACTAAGTTTAATAGACTTAATATGAATTTAAGTCAATATTATATTGATAATCAATGTTGTAAAACTGAAATTGAAGATCCTGTAAGAAATTATACAACTGAATGTGGTATTATAATTCCAGCAGTACCTTGTGGTAGCGCATATCCAATAGTTACCCCAACCCCAACATCTACACCGACACCAACAAATACATCTACCAGTACACCAACAGCAACGGGTACACCAACAGCAACGGGTACACCAACAGCAACCCCAACCCCTACTGTAACTCAAACATCAACTAATACCCCTACCAGTACACCAAGTAGTACCGCTACACCTACTATAACTGAGACACCAACTAACACACCTACAGTAACAGATACACCAAATTGTGAATTTGTTATTGACACAAATATTGTAATAACAACGCCGACACCAACAACAACGTCAACATCAACACCTAATTGTGAATTTATGGTTGATACTGTTGCGGTAATTGCTACCCCAACACCAAGCATAACAATCACCCCCACCTCTACTTACACACCAAATTGTGAATTTGTAATAGACACTGTTGCGGTAATCGCCACACCAACACCAAGTGTTACTATAACACCTACATCAACTTTCACATCTAATTGTGATTTTATTATTGATACTGTTGCTATAATTGCTACACCTACGCCAACGATCACAACTACACCAACAGTAACTGAAACCCCAACATCATCGGATAGTTGTGAATTTGTTGTTGATGTAAATGCAACGATTGCAACACCAACACCAACAATTACTACTACACCAACAATAACAACTACACCAACAATTACATTTACCGAAGGGTCTTGTGATATGGCATATGAAGTGGTTGAAAGTTCAGAGGGGATAATAGTTGAAAATGGTGCAAGTTTTATTGCAGATGAAAATAATACTGATATATTAATAGTAGAATAAACAAAAAAAATATTTAAATAAAATGAGTATAGTTAGAATTTCGGAATTACAAAGATTAACAACCCCAACAAATGGCGCGTTATTTTATATGGCACAAGGAAATGGGCCAACATATAGTTCAAGTGCAATCACATATGACGATTTATTTGGTAATGTTATAACGACAGGGTCAACAAGATTTTTTGGTTCATATAGTAGTTCCGTTACTCAAACAGGAACAACAAATACCGAACATCTAATGACATTCAATAGTCTTGATGCAACAAATGGTTGTACTTGGGCAAATGGAACACAAATGATTGTTAGTAATCCTGGGTCATATAATTTACAATTTTCTGCTCAATTATATAGAGTTCAAGGAGGAACAACCGAAAACATCTATATATGGTTTAAGAAAAATGGTCAAAATGTGACAAATTCAAATACCGCAATAACATTTGCAAATAATGGTCAATATATTGTTGCCGCATGGAATATCATATACCCTAACTTAAGTAGTGGTGATAACGTTGAAATTGCGTGGGCTACAACAGATAGTAATATACAAATAAGAGCATTGACCCCATCCCTTGGGCCGTCAATACCATCAGTAATAGCAACATTAACACAAGTATAATAAATGGCAACAATAAGATTATATAGTACATCTGGCTTATACAATGGTTATTATGCTGACGTTGTTTTCCACCCATATAGTGGAGGAACAGCTGTCAATATTGGCACCAATGTACTTATACCTTATTTTTGGACATCCGATTATTACTATGGTACATATGATTTTAATTTTAAAAATGAGCTTGAGGGTTTTACATGTAATTTAGAAATTGTACCAAATGTAACACCAACCCCAACAACAACCCCAACAATCACATTTACACCTACTGAAACACCAACAGTAACATCTTCAGATAGTTGTGAATTTATAATTGATATTAATGCAATAATTGCAACACCAACCCCTACATTTACTACAACCCCAACTATCACAGAAACACCAACGGTGACCTCTTCAGATAGTTGTGAGTTTATGATTAACATCGATGCTATTATTGCAACACCAACACCAACACCAACGTCTACCGGAACACCAACAATAACTCAAACCCCAACTACAACCGAGACACCGACGCCAACAGAGACACCTACTATTACAATTACCCCAACAGAGACATATACACCAAATTGTGATTTTATTATCGATACTATTGCTATAATTGCTACACCAACACCAACTTCAACACCTACAATAACAGAGACACCTACGTCTACTGAGACACCAACTATCACACAAACGCCAACTTCAACATCTACTGCGACACCAACGATAACTGAAACACCAACATCTACTTATACACCAAATTGTGAGTTTGTAATAGATACTGTTGCGGTAATCGCCACACCAACACCTACTTCAACTTCTACACCAACAACAACTGAAACGCCAACAGCAACCCCAACCTCTACTGCAACACCAACGGTAACTGAAACACCAACAGCAACGCCAACATCAACTTATACACCTGATTGTGCGTTCCAAGCTGCGTTTGGTACACCATTAGTTGTTGATGAAAATACTGAAATTAATATTTGGTTTGATGATAGCGGCTCAATGAATTCAACATTAGCACCATTACAAACTATGAGAGATACCATTTTAAGAGATTGTCTTGTTCAATTCTACAATAATGATTATAACACATATGATCAAAACGTAACGGTAAGCAACTTCTCAAGTAAAACTGGTGGTACAGAGAGAACGATGTACATATTGAACACAACTGGAACAACAGCTGGTATAACTAAGGTTATAAATTTAGTATTCCAAGATGAATCTTCACCATATGCTGCTGACGGTAGTTCATTTAATATTAGCGTCAGAACAGGAACATATGATACAGACATAAGTGGCTTAAGATCAACGCTTGACAATGTTCCGAATAGCAGTTATTATAGAGGTATTGTGTTTAGAGTTAATACAGGACCAGATTCGTATGACGGATTTAGACAATTCTTAGCTGCCGTTAAAAACGGGGCTGGAGCATATTCGGGAACAAATGGTCTATCAGATAAGAGTGAAATAACCTACATTTCAAATGTTACAGCAGGATCAAATGCTCAGTATTATGCGGATCAAATAATAACAGCACTAAACACATTGGGGTATAATTTAAACCTGTGTAATCAAAGTTAATGAATAATTATATAGAATAATGGCAAAACAATTCACAGTAACAATATCTTCAGGGACAGCACCAGGGCCATACAACATTTATTATGATGTTGTTGATCCGTTGAATATTGCTACTGTAGTTTCAACGTCACTACCTGCAACAGGAATAACATATTCAGATTTAACAAACATAAACGGCGTATTGGTATCGGTACCAGATAATGCGTATAAAATAATTTTATATAACACAGATCCATATTGTTTAATCGGTGACGATTTAATTTTACCAACACCAACACCAACAGCTACACCAACAACAACACCAACAATTACTGCTACACCTACTATAACACCAACCCCAACCCCAACATTTACAGCAACGCCAACATCAACTTATACACCAAATTGTGAATTTATTATTGATACCTCGGCGACTATTATAACGCCGACACCAACATCTACCGCGACACCAACCCCAACAAACTCAACACCAACGGATATTACATTAAGTAATGATAGTATAAATGAAAATAGTGCTATAAACACTATTATCGGTACATTGAGCACAACAGATGCAAATCCGGGTGATACACATACGTACAGCATTCAACCAGGTGGTAATGGGTTTAAATTTAATATATCTGGTAGTAGTTTAAGATCATCTGAATCTTTTAATTATGAAGCAGCAACTTCATACACAGTAACAATTAGATCAACAGATAGTGGCGGATTATATTTTGATAAAACATTTACAATTTATGTAAACAATGTAAATGAAGCACCATACGGCTTGAATTTCAGTGGTTCAATTCCTGAAAATTCAGCAACAGGTACAACTGTTGGTACAATAACGGCTTTGGATGTTGATTCTGGTGATACATTTACATATGCATTAACAGATACAATAAATTATCCAGATAATAATAGTTTTACATTAACAACAGCGGGGGTTTTAAAATCAGCTGCGGTTTTTGACTATGAAACAAAAAATTCATATTCAATTAAAGTAAGAACAACAGATGCTGGCGGATTAACATATGATGGTGTATTAACAGTACCAATTACAAACGTTAATGAGGCACCTTACGGTTTAACAATAAGCAGTAATACAATTGCAGAAAACTCTGCAACAGGAACAACTATTGGAACTCTATCTGGTTTAGATTATGATGCTGGATCGACATTTACTTACGCATTTACAGATACCATAAATTATCCTGATAATAGTAGCTTTAGCATAAGTGGATCAACACTTAGATCTGCTGTTATCTTTAATTATGAAACCAAATCTTCATATTCAATTAAAATTAGGGTTACTGACCAAGGTGGGTTAACGTATGATGGAACATTAACAATCAATGTAACAAATGTTAACGAAACACCAACAAATATTTCATTAAGCGCGTCTTCAATTGCTGAAAATGTTGCTACTGGTACAACAATTGGTACGTTATCAACAACAGATCCAGATGCTGGTGATACATTTACATATCAGCTATATGATACTGCAACCTATCCTGATAACAGTAGCTTTAGCATAAGTGGATCAACACTTAGATCTGCTGCAGTTTTTAATTATGAAAGCAAAAGTTCGTATAGCATTAGGGTTAGATCAACAGATGCTGGTGGATTAACATTTGATAAAACATTAACGATTACAATTACGAATGTAAACGAAACACCAACGGGCATTTCATTATCATCAAACACAATTGCAGAAAATTCTGCGACCGGAACAACAATTGGTACGTTATCAACAACAGATCCAGATGCAGGGGATACGTTTACTTATACATTAACAGATACAGTAAATTATCCCGATAATAGCAGCTTTACCATTGTTGGTTCATCACTAAGATCTGCAGCAATATTTAATTTTGAATCTAAATCTTCTTATTCAATCAAAGTTAGATCAACAGATGCGGGCGGATTAACAGTAGATCAAACTTTTGCAATTTCTGTTACAAATGTTAATGAAGCCCCAACAAATATAAGTTTAAGTTCTTCATCAATATCAGAAAACGTACCAACCGGAACAACTGTTGGTACATTTAGTTCTACAGACCCAGACGCTGGTGATACATTCACATATGCATTAGTAGATACATCAACATATCCAGATAATAGTAGTTTCTCAATTTCAGGAAGCACATTAAGAAGTGCGGCCATTTTTGATTTTGAAACACAATCAACATATTCAATAAGAGTTAGAGCAACAGATGCAGGTGGACTAACCTATGACAAAACAATAACAATATCTATTACAAATGTTACAATATCTGTTGGAGCATCTGTAACAACAAATGTGACGTGTAATGGCGGATCAAACGGTGTTATAACAGTATCGGGTGTCACTGGCGGAACTGCAAGTTATACATATTCTAAAGATGGGTCAACTTATCAGTCGTCAAATGTATTTAGCGGCTTAACTGCTAATTCATATATTTTATATGCCAAAGATTCTTATGGTGAAGTTGGTAGTAGTGCTGTAGTAACAGTAACTCAACCAGCAGTAGTCTCACTTAGTGCATCTGGAACAAACCCAACGTGTGTTGGTAGTACCGATGGTTCAATTACAGTATCATCTGCATCTGGCGGGTCTGGAAGTGGTTATACCTATTCTAAAGATGGTTCAAGCTATCAGACTGGGACAACATTTAGCAATTTAGCTAATGGAACATATACAATTTATGCAAAAGATAGTAATAATTGTACTGGATCAACTTCAGTAACATTAAGTAGAACACAAGTTACTGCAACAATATCACAAACAAATGTAACTTGTAATGGAGGTAACGATGGGTCAATAGTTGTTTCTGATTTAGCTGGTGGTCAAGGCGGACCATATTCAACAAAATTAAATGCCGGAGGAACTTACCAAGTAATTACAACCTCAAGAACATATTCATCACTAACAGCAGGTTCATACACAATTTATGTGAAAGATAGTGCTGGTTGTGAAAATACGTATGCAGTAACAATAACTCAACCATCTCAAGTAACAGTTAGTTCATCTTCATTGGTGTATCCAACTTGTTGGAATAGTACTAACGGTGGATTTACATTAAGTGCTTCTGGGGGTGTAGGAACATATCAATATTCTAAAGATAACGGGGCAACATGGCAAAGTAGTGGTGTTTTCACTAACTTAAGTTCTGGTGTTTATACTGTTAAATCAAAAGATAATAGTGGATGCCAATCTACTGGTTTAACGGTTGACATAACTAAGTCCGCACCAACACCGGTGGTCAACCAAACAAACGTTTCTTGTAATGGAGGAACTGGATCATTAAATGTTGTTGGCGCAAGTGGTGGTAATAATGGGCCGTATACTGTTTCATTAAATGATGTAACATACTATACGGTACAAAAATTATTTGACTCATTATCACCTGGGGTATATACATTATATATTAAAGATGCAACAGGATGTAAGGCGTCTTATACATATACAATCACACAACCATCTGCATTAACAATAAGTGTTAGCTCTGCAACAAATCCAACTTGTTGGAATGGTACAAATGGTGAAATAGTTGTTTCGGCATCTGGTGGAACAGGAACAAAAACTTATTCAAAAGACGGTACAAACTACCAAGCAAGCGCAACGTTTAGCAATTTAGGTACAGGTACATATACATTGTATGTAAAAGATGCTAATGATTGTACCGCAACAGTATCACAAACCTTATCTAAATCAGCTCCTAATGCGCAGATTCAAGTGACTAATCCATCTTGTTTTGGTGGTACAGGTTCAATAGTTGTTTCTGCAGGTACAGGAGGAAATGGCGGCACGTATCAATCAAAATTAAATGCCGGAGGAACTTATGGAAATCTCCCACAAACATATTCGAGTTTAGGTGACGGATCGTACACAATTTTTGTTAAAGATGGTTCAGGATGTGAGCAAACATATTCTACTTCAATAAGTGTTCCAACTCAAGTGACAATCAGTACAAATGCAACATATCCAACATGTTATAATAGCTCTAATGGTGCTGTTACAGTTGGGGCTGGTGGAGGAACTGGCTCGTACGAATACTCTAAAGATGGTGGATCAACATGGCAATTAAGTAATTCATTTACTAGTCTCTTTGCTACAACATATACCTTTAGAGTAAAAGATAGCAACGGATGTTTATCATCAACACAATCTGTTAACTTAAGTAAAGCGGCGCCTTATGCTAATATTTCAGTTTCTAATGTGACTTGTAACGGAGGATCAAACGGCTCAATTACATTAACTAACCCAACAAGTGGAAATAGTGGCCAAATTACCGCATCATTAACAGGTGGTGTATCTGATTACTATTCATTTACACTTGGTACATTAACATTTAGTAATAAAACTGCGGGTACATATACTGTATACATAAAAGATTCTAGTGGTTGTGTTGCTACATATGAAGCTATCATAACTCAACCTACAGCACAATCAGCTTCAATTAGTAGTCCTGTAAACCCACCATGCGCTGATCCAAATGGAGGTAGCTTGACAATTTCATCTGCAGGTGGTGTGTGGCCTAAGACATATAGATTATATGAAGACGAATCTTCGCCATATACAACTTGTGGCGGCACATTAAGAGCGACATATACTAACGTCACTTCAGATAATACAAGTAGAAGTGTTACAGGTCTAACTTCTGGCGGATTCTGCTTAGAAGTAACAGATGCAAACGGATGTGTAGTTACAAGCGGAATAACAGTTTTAGTTGACGAAGCGGTAAATTATACATATCAAGTTATCAGATGTAGTGACAACGCATATTTAACAATGACTTCACCAGATGTATTAGTATCAGCATTCTTAGGTGGAACTAAAGTGGTGAAAATCAATAATGTATGTTACCAAATCGACTACTCAACTGGTACGCAGTGTTCAACTAGTTCAATTCATTTAGCTGACGGAAATAACGCAGTAATCTATAACAATTGTACTAACTGTAGTAGTGGTAGCGGAGGTCAACAAGTATAAAATATAAAGCAAATAAAACCAAATAAACGAATATTTATATTAAAAAGAAAAAACAATGATAGTTACTTTCACATTACAAAATCAATATTCTGGCGCAACATATGTAGCTGGGCCTTTTAATATTTCGGGAACAACTGACGCTAACGTAACAACAGAATTAGCGACGGGAATAACCAAAGAACAGTTATTAACCGGACATACAATTACAGGTATTACTGATTCAACAACCGGTGGAACAATTGCTAGTACTGGGGTTTGCACAAATACTCAACAATGGGTAGCTTTCCCATCACAATCAACACCAACACCAACAGTAACCCCATCAGCGTATGGATATTGTTACAGTCTGACTTATTCAACAATACCAAATGATCTATATGTTAGATATAGAGACATGGAAGGTGTGGTTACAACGACTCTAATCCAAAATTTACAAAGTATGGATAATGGAAATGGAACATATACCGCCTACATATGCGTTATGCAAGGAGGTTCATACCAATCTCCGGTTTGTGTTCAATACAGTATGGAAGTTACTTGCGACCCATACTTATGGTCAACAGATAACTGTATTTGTACCACAGTATCTGGTAGTGAATGTTTTGTACCATGTGCCAACTAATTTTAAATTAAATAATATTTTAAAACCCCTTCAAAACAAGGGGTTTTTTATTTATATTTTATAAGAGTTGTATTTATGTAGTATGGGATTAAATCTAAAATTAAAAGGTATTGTTTCACCAAACCCATTTAAGTTATTATATAAAACTGGGCCAACCGCAGGTAATGAATCCGTGGTCACAACTGGGTATACATATTATCCAAATTCTACTACAACTTATCAAGCAAGTTCTGATGGATCATATTACAACACAAATCCTATTATTTTTAGCGGGGCATCGTACAGTACTCAATACTGGTTTAAAATTTTAGACACCGTAACCGGAGGCTATGTGATTGAAAATGTTTTCACAAATCACGAAGAGGTTTATGATAATTGTATAAATTGTTGTTTATTTACTGGGGGTACATCGAACTATATTGATTGTAGATTTAGTGGAGGATCAGCAATAAGTGATCAAGTGATAACACCCTCACCAACAGGAACACCAACAAGTACATCAACTAATACAGCAACGCCAACAAGTACTGCTGGGGTAACACCAACACCAACAAGTACACCAACACCAACAAGTACTCAAGGAGTAACACCGACTAGTACAGGTACACCGACAACAACATCTACACCTACAATTACACCAACAGTAACTGGAACACCAACAGTAACAACATCTGGAGGTAGTGGTTGTATAACAATTAGTGAGTCAATTAGCAATGAACAAATAAATTGTTTAGGTCAGGGGCCTTATAATAACACAATAACAAGGGTTACCGCAACCTTAAGTGCAATTGCTGGGGTTAGTGTAGAAGTTATGGTAAACGCAACAAGAAACTATTGTTACGGAGGGACAACCCCTGAAACTTATTCTATAACAATAACCGCAGGTAACCTATCAAATTACGTTGATATAACAACAACAGGATATGTTGATTGTGGTGGTCAAGAAAGCTATTGTCAAGCTGAGACAATCACAATCGATAGTTATGCGTCAATAACACCAAATTATAGTGTATGCGCAGACCCAACCCCATCCCCAACCATAACACCAACATCTTCAGCGGTAACATATAATTGTAATAATGGTGTATGTGAAGCAGTATATGACGGAAGTGGTTTATATACCACATTACAAGATTGTCAATCTAATTGTGTACAAACCACATATTATTGTAAAGATAGTGAATTTTCACCATGTTACGCACAAGTTGGCCCATGCACAGGTACACAAATAACATGTAGCCAGTTTGAAGTACCGAATTAATAAAATAAAAGAAATAATATTTATAACATATGGCATTTAACGCTTCGGTAAATTTAGGAACAGTAGGAAACGGAATTACAGGACAAACCGTTTCAATATCAGGATGTACAGGTGCATCTTGTGGAAGCGGCTGTACAAGCTTAGCGACATCACAAGCTGTAACTAGTTTTCCAAAAACATTAACAGGAATACCCGATAACGTGGTTAGTTTATTTGTTAAAGTTGATGGAGGTGATTGTTCAGGAACATCACAATGTATTTCTATTACAGGTATACCAGGAGCGACACCAACACCAACAACAACTTCTACTACTGTTAATCCAACGATCACGCCAACAACAACACCAACTATTAACCCAACAATTACACCTACCACAACCACTACACCAACTATCAATCCAACAATTACACCTACAGTAACACCAACAACTTGTTTAAGCGGTGATTTAACAACAACAGGTACTTGTAGTGGTTCAGATTTATCAACATTTACGTTGGCAAGCGGATACAAAGTAACAGTTGAACCACAAGGTTACTTCTACAGTGGTACAGGAACAAGATACGCATATGCATATTTAAGAACAAGTACAGGGGTTGATATTCAACAATTTACATTAACACAAGTTAATAGTAACACACCAACATTCTCACCAACAGGATATACATTAACAACACCAGGCACATATCAGCTATATGTACAACAAATAGATTGTAATCAAGGAGGAGGAACTGGAGGTTCCGGTCAAATGAATCTAGATGTTCGCGATTGTCAAGAATATACTGCAACGCCAACACCAACATTAACACCAACATTGCTTAATGAATTTTATATTGCTTCTCCGGTTGATGTAAGTTTAACTGGTAGCACATATTGTAGTAGCCCAGGTTATATAATGTCGGGGGTAATAAAATCAACATCATCAACTATTTCAGGAATGCTTAATAATCCTGTATACGATTCTGCTGGCGACCCATTTGTTGGGCCTGGATCAGGTTATGTTTACGCAATAAAAACAACACAATACGGAAATACATACAATGATGGTCAATTTAGTTGGATTGAAATTGATTCAATGGGTAATGTAACAGACGTAGGATCACAATCATGTGGTGGCGGAGGTGGACCGATGTAAATAAAAACATATACTTTTAACATATGAGCTTTTTAGATAGTAGTAATTCAGAATTCTTATCAGCAAGAATAACCAGAAAGGGTAGAAAATCTATCGCTGAAGGTAATTTTGTTATAAAATATTTTCAGGTCGGTGATTCTGAGTTTGATTATACTTTCAGTGGATTTACTGGAGCAGGCACAACACCAAGACAAAGAGTATTGGCGCCTATGGATGGAGATCAGCATGTAAAGTATCCCTATCTATTAACAGGTACAGATACAATTAACTATGGTAACGCTGTTGAACAATCAATAACAACCACATTAAAAAATGCAATGGGTCCAGCTGGATTTGTTACAAACTATAGACCATATAACGCTAGTCCTTGTACTGGCACAACAGTTGAATGCGTATCAAAAGAAATTTCAACGACAACAATTAGTACTACAGTCATTGATGGGGTACCAGTACCAGTTACAGGTACAACTGAATTATCTTTAGGCGTTACAGGTAAAACTGCACAAGATTTTAGAGAATGTGAGTATATTACATTGGTATTTGATAATGAATTTAAACAGTCTAACAATGTAATAAGCGGTGGAACTCAAAGCTTAGTCTATAAAATTACAGATATTATCATTAATACCGGAACGACATTGATAAATGGCGTCCAAACAATTACCGGAGATACTAAATTAGTTTTAGATAGAAGAACGCCAAATTTAGCCGGAGCATCGCCATCAAGTGTTACTAGAGTTGTTTGCAACAGGTGTAGCTTAGAGTATCCAGAATCTCCAGCAGGGTCAAGTGTCTGTTCACCATTACCAGTTGACAATCTAGCGCAACACGATCCATGGACACTAGAAACAATATGGACACAAAAGCCAGCTGGTTTAGACGCGTCTGATGAGGCATTAAGTGGTTATACTGGAACTCAATTTGCATCTCTAAAAGAGTATTTGGGATATACATCTACAGGCCAAACATTTACAAATTTAACTGGCGGAACAATTTCAAATCCAACATCATATACAAATTCATTCGGTGAAAAAATTGATGTTAAACCAGAAGATCAAAGATGTATTGCTGTTATTCACTATTCAGAATTAGGAGACATTGTTAATGATCCAGAAAGATTTTTTAAATATGATGATTACATTGGAAGCGAAACGGATGAAGAATATTATACATACGATCCAGATGATTTAGTTTCTGACGTTAATCATTTTGAAGTTTATATTCCTTTTATTTTTTATCATAGAAATACAGGAACAACAATCGGCGCAAAATTTGTGATGGATACAACTGATTATTATGTTTCATCAGCAAAAAATACTAAACCAAACACAAACAATCTTAAGTTTAGATTTTTATTAGACGAACAAGGTATTCGTGTTGGTAAAGTATTTGTCGATAAAAAAATTATTGTATTTGATGACCAAGAATTGGTGGCTGTATTAGAATATAAAACAAATAGAAAATATACATTACCAGCCCCTAGATTTAACACAGTACCATTAGATTTACCAACATTCTATGATTTAGATCCAGTAGTTCTTACAGGAGAAACTGCTTGGGTTACATACATGTTCCAATACACTGGCGACACCTATAAAAACGGTATGCACTGTAACTATTATGGTAAAATTACAGGTACAACAAATTCAAATATAGGATTTAGATTTGAAACAGGAGATTTTAAATACTTAAGCAATTCATCATATTTTACTGGATTCACAGCAAATAAATTTTATGCTTTGGTTCAGGTTGTACAAACAGGAAATCAACCGTCCTCAGACGCTTGGAAAATAATTGATTTAACATCTCAAATATCTGGCCATACTGTTGGTAACTTAATATCCAAAACAAACATGTGCGGATATCAATTTGTGATAACAGGAGATATGTACGATTCAGCATCAACATATGATATTGAAACTTATCTTGGACCATTACCAAATATTGATCAACCAACATTACCACAATTTGGGGATTCACAACCCTTTCCAGGTGCTGTTCAATTAACAAGAGCAACTGACGTAGAGGTTTTAAATTTCATGGTTAATTTACCCGGAACACAATTCTTAACAAGCCAGAACCCAACATATGTTACTGGACAACCAAAAAGAATAACAGAGGTAGCATTATTAAATGAAAATAAAGAACCTTTAGTTACAGCTAAATTAGCTAAACCGTTAGAAAGAACAGGTAATCAGGTATTTTCAGTTAGAATTGATTTCTAAGACTTTACTATAGATTTATTTTTTCTTATTATTTGTTTTATGGACCTTAAATTCAAAAACAAATCGAAGATTCTTGGTTTAGATATTTCAACCAAGACAATTGGCTGGGCTTTATTTGACCTAACCGGAAAAAAGTTATTGGAATTAACACATTTTTCCCCCAAGATAAAACCACAACCAGAAGATAAATTAGAAGAATTAATAAAAAAGGCAGACGCTTTTAAAAAACATCTAGAAGCATATAAGAATCTAGGTATTGTAAAAGTTATTATTGAAGAGCCATTATTAAATTCCAATAACATCTACACAGTAGGTACGTTACTTCGCTATAATACTATGATCTGCAAAGCAGTATATGATGTATTAGAGATTGTACCAACATTTATTTCAACATACAACGCTAGAAAGTTTGCATTTCCAGATTTAGTTGGTGACAACGGTAAAGGTAAGAACGTATTATTCGGTGGATATCCAAAAGACATTGATAAAAAACACGTTATCTGGGAACACGTTAATGCAGTATGTACAGAGGTAAAATGGTTATATGGTAAAACAGGTAATTTAAAGAAAGAGAACTATGATATGGCTGACGCCGCAACGGCTGTTATAGGATATATAAACATGATAAAAGAAAACGATTAAAAAAATGGAAAAAACAATTAAAAGAATGGTCGACGGCAAAGTGGTACTTGAAAATGTTATCTATGATACTAGTATTAGTAAAAGAATTAATGTTACAAACCCAAACACTGGATATAAAATAAACTCAATTACTATTGATCAAATTACTTATTATCCTGTTGGAATTATCAAAGAAAAGAAGACTAAAGAAAAAATGGCAACTAATGTTTGATAAAGAACTTTATTTGTGTTATATTTAATAATGTAGGCGGGAATGTAAATTTATTTACATTTTGGTTGGTTCCCCAGAGGGTGGTGTCTCTGGGGATTTTTTTTTACGGTTTTTTTTACTTATATTTAAAATATGACCGCAACTGATACCGATTTCGATCAAATTGTTGAACTTTTAGAGGACATTCTTGGAAATTACAAGATGCACAATGACTATAAGGGTCAAATATCCTTTGATTGTCCTGTTTGTTCGTATGAGATTAAGGGTTTAGATGAAGGAGACGGTAAAGGTAACTTGGAAATCAACTATAGAATGGGGGTTTACAAGTGCTGGTCTTGTGGTGAAACTCACGAAACTCACGGAAATCTTTATAAGCTCATAAAAAAATATGGGACAAAAAAGCAACTTCAGTTTTATGAGTTAATGCGTCCGGAAGACGTGGAGCAACCACAGAAAATCACTAAAATAGCTAATCTTCCAAATGAATTTATTTCATTTTCAGGAGCGAGCATGGGGCTAAAACTAACACATCATTACAGGCAAGCATACAACTATATCAAAAGTAGAAATATAACGGATGATATGGTTAAAAAACATAATATTGGGTTTGCTTATGAAGGTTTATTTGCAAACAGAATTATTATCCCCTCTTATGATGCGAATAGAAAACTTAATTATTTTGTTGCCAGGTCTTACTTAACTAAGACCAAGATGAAATATAAGAATCCTGATGTTCAGAAAGAAATAATAATCTTCAATGAACACCTAATAGATTGGAATAGAACAATTTATCTGGTTGAAGGCGCGTTTGATAGTATATTTGTTGATAATTCAATTGCTATGCTAGGTAAGGTTATGGGTGAATTTCTTTACTCTAAACTTTATGCAAATGCAAAAGAAATTGTTATTGTGTTGGATGGGGATGCATGGGAAGATGCACAAAGACTTTATCATAAATTAAACACGGGCAAGTTATTTGGTAAAGTATGGGTCGTTAAAATGCCTATAGACAAAGATATCGCTGATTTAAAAGGCGATTTCGAAAATTTAGAAAAACTACAATTAGATTAATATGGATTTACTATTAGAATTAAACAAGTTTGATCACATCAAGTATCATGATGAGCCACATCACTATTATATTGAAGATCAATTATTGACATCTGCGACCACTTTTATTGGAAAGTTCAAAAACAAATTTGACAGCGATGGTCAAGCTGAAAGATATGCAAATAAACATGGCCTAGTAAAAGAAGAGGTATTAGCTGAATGGGACCACAAAAGAGATTATAGCACCATCAAAGGAAGCGCAGTGCATGATTATGCAGAAAACCATTGGAATAATAAAATTTTCCCATACGATTCATCACCAGCTGTTAATAGATTTGGTGAAGACATTGTTAAACCAGCATATGACAAATGTGTAAAACTATTTGATAGATTCTATAACGATAGTAAAGCAAATTTAATACCTTTAAAAAGCGAATTTGTAATTGGCGATGCTGAATTAGGTATATGTGGAATGGTAGACCAGCTATTCTGGAACAAGAAAAGCAATCAGATTCAAATCTGGGACTGGAAAACAAACAAAGCCATAAACATGAAGAGTGATTATGGAAATAGATTTAAAAGACCAATCTCACATTTAGATGAATGTGAATATAACACATATAGCCTTCAAACAAGTCTATACAAATATATTATCGAAAAGAACACAAACTTAAAGATAGGTGATCTATATTTCGTTTGGTTTTTTGAAGGTAATGACAATTACAAAGTTTTCAAATGTGCAGACATGAGAAAAGAGATTATCGACATGTTAAACTCAAAATAAAATGATTAAAAAAATTGTACACATTGCAGATTTACACATCAGAACAATTCAATTACATGATTTGTATAAAGAGCAATTTGAAAAGCTAATTGAAGAAATTAGAGAACATAGTGCACAATGGACATCTGAAGGTGTTAAATGGGATGAGATTCGTATTGTTATTGCTGGCGATATTGCACATCAGAAAATCAATATTTCAAACGAACAACTAATGTTAACCAGTTGGTTTTTAAATAAACTTTCTGGTTATGGTAAGGTTGTTATTATTCCGGGAAACCACGATTTCTTAGAAAATAATATGCAGCGATTAGATAGTATAACACCAGTTGTAGAATTAATAGACAATAAAAATATTGTTTATCTAAAAGACAAAGGTGTGTATGAAGATGAAAATGTTGACTGGGTTGTATATTCATTGTACCAACACAATGAAAGACCAGATTTTAAAGCAGACGGTCGTTATAAAATTGGTTTGTTTCACGGAGCAATACAAGGTATGTCTACAGATCTCGGCTTTAAATTTGAAGATGGGTATGATCGATTAAACTTTGTTGGCTTAGATTTACTTTTATGCGGTGATATACATAAAAGACAAACATTTAAACTACCTGGTGGTGGATTAGCTATTATGATCGGTTCTCTTATTCAACAAAACTTTGGTGAAACAGTTAAACATCATGGTTATGGGATATTTGATATGGTAACAAAAAAATATGATTTCTTTGATTTACCAAACAATCAACCATACATGCATTTTACCATTTCAGATATAAACGATATTCAAGATGAAAAAGAAGAACTCGTTAACGCTGGATGATGAATTTGTAAGGTACTGCGAACTTAACAATATTACAGACATCGAAGGAACAGCCAAAAAGATATTTCAAAGAGGATTTACCATAGAAAAATATGGTGAAACACCAACAACAGCAAAAGGAAAAGAAGTAGAGGTGATCAAAGAAGTGATCAAGGAAGTTCCTGTTGAAAAGATTGTTGAAGTTATAAAAACAGTTGAAGTGGTTAAAGAGGTTCCTGTTGAGAAAATTGTTGAGGTTATCAAAGAAGTTCCGGTACAAGTTAAAGGCGAAAAACAAGTAATCATCAAAGAAGTAATTAAAGAAGTACCTATTGAAAAGGTAGTTGTTAATGATGATGAGGTTAAAGCTTTAAAGCTGGAAAATGATAAATTAAAAGACGAGCTAGCCAAGATAACAACTGCTTTAGAAAAAATGAATAAAGCGAAATATCTAAAGGGTAGCGACTTGAATAATCTATATGACGAATAAAATTTAAATTATGGTATCAGTTTTAATCTTGTGGGCATTTATGGGTTACGGTATGACCACTATTCTAGTTTACGGATCAATTTTTGAAAACCAACGAGCTTGGATTAAAAAGAAATCTAAATTCTTTGGTGATCTAATTAGTTGCATGATGTGTACATCTACATGGGTTGGCTTTTTTATGTCAATACTTCTCGGTAGCTTAACTTCAAGATTTTTAGAAGTTAATTGGTTATTTGGTGTTTTCTTCGATGGAATGTTTACCTGTGGAATTGTATGGGCAATTAATGGTATTGTAGAATTTTTCGAAGAAAGCAGAATTAAGTAAGAAAAAATTTTTAATTTTAAATCAAAAACATTATCTTTAACAGATATGAATCCTTTTATTAAAGTTGAGTGGGAAGACGTTGCTGAGAACTTTACCCCAGAGAGAATTAAACGTGTTAAAACGTACTTCCAAAACAAGTACAATACAACACATGTGCAAGTTGTTACAAAAACTCTAAGTCAAAAGCAAAACACAAAGCTGAAGACTCTAGAGGTTACTGATAGTATACTAGACCATCAGTATCAAAAAACATTAATGAAAGATTTTCTAACTGAGAATAAGGTTAATGTTAAGTGGGAGCTGTTAGATAGATTAGACAATCGTGTTAATTCTCAAATTGATAAAATCAATGAGAATAAAGTAAGATACAATAAATGGTTCATTAAGAAAGTTGAGTTTTCAAACTTTCTTTCTTTTGGAAAGAACAACAGTATTGATTTTACCGAATTGAATGGTATCAGCGTTATCGAATCAAATCCTAGAAACTTTGGTGGTAAGTCAACATCTAGTGTTGATCTATTAATGTTTTTATTCTTTAATACAACAACTAAAACAAAAACAAACGGCGAGGTTTTCAATAAATTTACCGACGACGATGAAGTTGTTGTAAAGGGGCATATAACAATTGATGGAGAAAATTATGTTATCTCCAGAACATTAACCAGAAAGAAAGGTAGATCCGGCGAATACTCTGTAAAAAGCGAATTAGAATTCTATAAAGAAAAGGAAGATGGTGAGCTTGAGAATTTAACAGGAGAACAGAGAAGGGAAACTGAGACGTTTATTGAATCAGCGATCGGAACCCAAGAAGATTTTCTTTCTACAATTTTAACTACTGGTTATAATCTAGAAGAATTGATCGAATCTAAGCCAACAGCGAGAGGTCAAATCTTAACTAAGTTTTTGGGTTTAGAAAATCTAAAGCAAAAGGAAGAGATTTGTAAAGAAATCTATAATGATTGGTCTAGAAAATTAATTAGCAATACTCATAATATTGCACAATTAGAAGTTGATATTGAAGCTAGTAACGAAAGTATTGAAAACTCTAAAGATCAAATATTTGAACATACTAATCTTTTGACCGACTATGGTAATAAGTTAAAAGAATTAGAAGATAGAAGAGATTATATTCTTGGCTTGAGATCAAATGATATTGACCAGGAACTAATTAAAACAAATCCTGTTGCACTTCAACGAGAGATTGAAGAATTAAACACACAAAAAGCAGCAAGCAAAAGAAACGCAGAAGCTGTAGATGTGAAAGAACCTTCCAAATATTACAGTGAAGATGAGCACAAAGACCTAAAAGAGAAAATGGGTGAGGTGTACTCACTTATTGTTGCATATAAGCATACCAAAGGAGAAAAGGAAAAGTTAATAAAACAACTTGAAGAGGGAAAGATATGTCCAACATGTAAGCGAGCTTTAGATGAAGTTGACCATACATACGAGATTGAAAACCTAAAGAAAGAGATTGAAGAAATTAGCTCTCAAATTGATTCAACCGAAAAAGAACTTGATGAATTGAAAGTGCAATCAGGTGGTTTCGATTCTCTTAAATCTGAGTTTGATAACTACGAAAGAAACAAACTGCGCAAAGCAAGATACGAGCTTGAAGTAGATCAAAAAGATTTGGAGATTAATGTTAAACAAACTAAGCTAGATAATTACGAGAATAATAAAAAGAAGCTTGATGAGAATCAAAAAATAGATGCCGAACTTCTTTCGTTAAGAACTAGATTGGAAACTGTAAATGCTGATATCCGCGTTTCAAATTCAACAATTGAAAGAAACAAAATCAATATCACAACGATGGAGGAAAAAATTAAAACCTACAACGAATTGATAACAAAGATAAAAGCGGAGGAAGAACTTCAAGGTGTATTTAAGGTTTATTTGATGACCTATGGTAAAAATGGTATTTCAAAAACAATTTTGAAAAATATGATACCACTCATTAATCAAGAATTGAGTAGATTACTTTCTGACAGTTGCTACTTTGTTTTAGAATTAAATATAAACGATAAGAACGAATTAGAGTTTATTATGATTGATTCTGAAACTAGAGTTGTTAAACCATTAAATGCCGGTTCTGGGTATGAAAGAACAATATCTTCTTTAGCATTAAGAAGTGTACTTACAAAAGTATCATCATTACCAAAACCAAATATTGTTGTTATGGACGAAGTGTTTGGTAAAATAGCTGATGAGAACTTGGAGATGGTTGGTGAATTCTTTAAGAAAATCAAAAACTATTTCGAGCATATTTTTGTAATATCACACAATCCATTGATCAGAAACTGGTCTGACAATTTGATTATGATCAAAAAAGAAGAGAATGTCTCGTCTATTGATTATGTAACAACAAAAATTTCTTAATACCACAAATTTTATTTATATTTGTATTAAACAACAAAGAATTATGATTACAAAAGATTTTAGTCTTTATGCGAAAGACAGAGGTATTGGTTCATTAGATTTACATCGTTTTAACAAAAACATTGAAAATAGTTTGACACCATATATTCTTGAGGAGAGATCCCTTAATGTTACTGTGATGGATGTATTCAGTAGACTTATGATGGAAAGAATCATTTGGGTTGCGGGTGAAGTGAATGATCATATGTCAACAATTGTTCAAGCACAGTTAATGTTTTTGGATAGCTTAGACAATAACGATATTACAATGCACATCGACAGTCCAGGTGGATCTGTTAAATCTGGTTTATCAATGGTTGATGTTATGGAATATATTAATTCAGATATCAGAACAATTAACACTGGAATGGCTGCATCTATGGGATCAATCCTTTTAGGTGCTGGTACAAAAGGTAAAAGAGGGTCACTTAGATTTTCACGTACAATGCTGCACCAGTCCAGCGGAGGATTTCACGGAAATATCCAAGATGCTAAAATCGATATGCTTGAGTGGGAAAAACTTAATAACTTACTTTTTGATTTGTTAGGAGGATATTGTGGTAAAGACGCAAAACAAGTAATGCAAGACGCATCAAGAGATTTATGGTTATCTGCTGAAGACGCATTGGCTTATGGTATTATTGACGAAATAGTCAAAAAGAAAAAATAAATTAGTGGTTAGTGTTTAAAGGGGGAAGTTTTTAACTTCCCTTTTTTTTATTTTTTCATTATACTTATTATTAGACCTTGTGGTTGAATCGGAAGTGTCCTTGTGACATTTGAGTTGGAATCGATACCAACGAATTCGGGTTCAAATACAAAAAAATATAAGGAAAATGAACAGAAGAATTTCAGTTAACACTGGTCTTGCTGTACCACAATCTTTCATTACCAAAGGTAAACAAAGATTAAAACAGCACGTAGACACCGTATATCTTAACAACGGTGACGAGTTCGAAATCGAACTTTACAATCCCACACAAAATAAAGTTTTAGCAAAAATCGAATTGAATGGTAATTCAATAGGATCTGGTATTATTCTTCGTCCAGGCGAAAGAGTGTTCCTAGAAAGATATTTGAATGAAGCCAAAAAGTTTTTGTTTGAAACTTATACTGTAAATGGGAATAATGAGGAAGTACAAAGAGCTATTGCAGAAAATGGTGATGTTACCGTTAAATTTTATAACGAAACAACACCAATTTATGGAACATATGGGACAGGTAGTACTTTAACAATTAACAATCCAAATTGGAATTGGAGCTCAACAACAAATAATCCATTTACTTACACAACACATAATACGTTAGGAGTGAGTAATTTTAATCCTCCAGGAACAAATGCATATTATACTAACACTTCATTAACAAGTGGAACATCCAGCACCTCAACTTTTAGCACTTCAAACACGCTTCTTAAAAGTAATTCAACAAGTCCTTTAAGAAGTCTTGAAACAGGAAGGGTGGAAAAAGGGTCAAATTCGGATCAATCATTTACATATGATAATTCGTCATTTTACACCTCCCCATTCCATACAAATTGGTGGAAATTAAAGCCACAGTCTACTAAACCATTAGTTGCTGAGGATTTAGCCGTTTATTGCACAGAGTGTGGTGCAAAACGTAAAAAAGATAATCATAAGTTCTGTCCACACTGCGGAACAAAATATTAAATAAACTAATCACAAGGTCTTACTTTGAGGTCGCTTTTGCGACCTCTTTGTATTTATATGAAAAAGGATTTTTATGAAAATAAACAAGCAAAACATTTTACTAGGTATTATAGCTTGTTTGGCAGCTTATAGCATTTTTCAGGGACATGGTATCAAAACCGACGTTGCTGGCTACAATGCTAAAATAGATTCAATCCAAAATGAAATTGATTCTATACAAGATGTCAATACGGCTCTAACTCAGCAAATTTTAACTATCGATAAGGAAATCGATAATATTGATGGCGACATCAATAGCGTTACTAAAAACATAACTATTATTAAAAAGCAAACCGATGAAAAAATTGATTCTGTTAACAACTATAATTTTTCTGACCTCGAAAAGTTTTTCACAGACCGTTACAATAACAAAAATTGATACAATAGTACCGTTAAAAGTACCAGTTGCTAAATTGGTTATTAAAGATCTTATTAGTGGGGACGGTGCAAAAGCTGAGGTTATAGATTTGAATAAAGTTATTGGTCTAAAAGACGATCAGATCAAACTTTTCAAAGAAAAAGACACACTTAAAGACCAAAAAATCTCTAACCTAGAATTGATCATTAGTAAAAAAGATGAGCAATTTAATTTAGAAAGACAAAAATCAGAAAGTTTATTAAAAGAACTTAAAGGACAAAGAAGAAAGACCTTTTTATATAAAGTAGGATCTTTTGTTGGGGTTATAGCCACATCAATGCTATTGTTAAAATAAAATGAAGAAAATTTTTGATATTAGACACATAGTAATAGTATTACTAATATTATTAGCCCTCCTGGAATTCATAAATCCTGGAGGGTTTATGCCCAATAGGGTTATCAAAACGGTACAGACAGACTCTATACCATATGCAGTACATGATACTATTCCTTACGAAACAGAAGTAGAGGTTGAAGTACCAGTACCATATGAAGTTCAAGTTGTTGTTCACGACACAGTTCTAACACCTGTAGATACCGCAGCAATCCTTAAGGATTTTTACGTAAAAAATGAGGTTAAAGAAACCTTAACACTACCTAATGGATTGGGTACCATAGCATTAAATGAAACAATCAGTCAAAATAAAGTTTTGTCTAGATCTTTTGATGCAAAAGTTAAACAAAAAGTAGTTAAAGATACAATTTACACCCCAGAACCAAAGAAAACACAACTATTCTTTGGGTTTGATGCCAATTTTGACAAACCAAATGTGGTTAGGCTTATGGGTTTAGGGTTGATTTTAAAAGATAAAAGCGATAGATTATACAAGGTGTCGACTGGCGTTAACAATACGGTTGTAAACGGATTAAGTGGCGAATTCCAACCATATATCGGTGGTGGTGTATATTGGAAAATAAATCTAAAGAAAAAGAAATAGTTTTATTTCTTTTTTGATGCTTATCTTTATATGAAATCATACATCCTTTTCATTTACGGATCATTTGAAGACCATGAAGACTTAGAATTCTTCTGTATGGAACATTTTAACCAGGTTACAGAGGCGGGCATTAAATACGTAATAGAAAGTCTAGGTAATTGTATTATAATTTTTGATACAGAAAAAGATAAAGAAACTTTAATAAAAGATCTTAAAAAAACTTTGGATATTGAACAGATCAAATTCTATTTTATTTTTGAAAAAAATGATTTAATTTGGGCTGAAATACCGGAAGCCCTTAGAGAATTTATGTTTAAACCACAGGAAGTCTCACACGATGCGTTTAAGATTACAATAAGAAAGTTAGACAAAAAATTTGACCTGGACGAGATTCTAGAAAAGATTCAAGATTTTGGGATGGATAGTTTAACGGAAGATGAAAAAAAATTTCTTGACGAATTTGGTAAATAGGTTTTTTTTCCGTATTTTAGCTTAACAAACCTTTTACAAAATGAAGAAGACTGCCCCAATCATCAAAACCGAAGAGATCAATTACTACATCAAGGATCTCAAAAAAATTCCAGTTATTTCTCATGAAAGAGAAAACGAAATCTTTTTACAATTAAAAGATAGCAACTTAACAAAACCTGAGCGTCAAAAACTAATTGATGAAGTTGTTAAAGGAAATCTCAGATTTGTTATATCAATCGCCAAGGGATATCAAAACCAAGGACTTGATGTTTCTGATTTAATTTCAGAAGGAAATATAGGTTTGATAAAAGCAATTGAACGCTATGACATTTCATCTGGCTTCAAATTTATTTCTTATGCGGTGTGGTGGATCAAACAACAAATTTTATATGCATTAAATGAATATGCAAGAACGATTAGGGTCCCTTCTAATGTTATACAAGAAGCACAGAAATTAAAAAAAGCAGAAGCTTCGCAAGAAGATAGTTTTTATGTTGAGTATAGTGAAATCCCTTTAACCGGTATACCAACAACTATTGACTTATTTAGAGAAATAAATGAAGAAGGTGATACTCTTCTTGAGATTATTGCAAATCCAAATGCTGTGTCTCCTGAAGATTTAGCTAATAGTGGTGAAGATTTAAAACACAGAATCAAATACATGATGTCCTTTTTAGATGAAAGAGAAAGCGCCATCATTGAAGGTTATTTTGGATTAACCGGTACAGAAAAGAATCTAGACGACCTTGGTGAAGAGTTTGGTTGTACTAAAGAGAGAATTAGACAATTAAAGGATAAAGCAATAAAGAAGCTCAGAAACGAGAGCTTTTCACTCTTAAAATATTTATAATACATGAAAAAGTTTGTAGAAAATAATTTTACTGTTATTGTACTTGCTATTGCTCTATTAACCTTTTTTAAAGGATGTAGTGATAGTAGAGAAATAACAAAAATTAAAAACGAGATTAAAACAATAAAAGATTCTACTTATACAAAAAAAGAATTAAACATTGTTTTACAAATCGAAGGTCTGAAATCTGAAAAAAGAATGATCCAAGCGACAGACCGAAAAATTCTAGATGTTCAACGTCAAACAAAAATTGACCAAGAAGTTGTAGAATTAGAAAAAGAGCTTGCGAAATTTTAAAATGAAACATTGGATAAATAAAAATTATAAAACGCTAATCATTGCGGCGTTTTTAGTGCCGATCATTACTGTGGCGATTGTGTCGATATCACACGTTACAAAATGGTATGGTATATCAAATCCAGTTAGCTGGGCCGTATATCTTTCAATAGGTATTGAAATTGCTGCGTTGTCTGCATTAGCTGCAATATCAGCAGACATGGGTAAAAAGGTATATTTCCCATTCGCTATTGTTACACTGGTTCAATTTATTGGTAACATATTTTTTGCTTATTCATTTATTGACATCAATTCACAATCTTTTAAAGACTGGGTAGATCTTGTTGCGCCTTTATTAGAATTCATGGGTGTTGAGCCAACAGATTTTGTTGGGCACAAAAGATTTCTAGCACTTTTTTCTGGCGGTATGTTACCGATAATATCTCTATCTTTTTTACATATGTTAGTTAAATTCAC
>Ga0255158_1000100_pt1 | contig 40447 bp, 52 predicted proteins | sample Atl_Atlam_RepC_8_2_FD_188426 | JGI IMG/M metagenome (GOLD analysis project Ga0255158, IMG submission 188426) | Freshwater microbial communities from Altamaha River, Georgia, United States - Atl_Atlam_RepC_8h | ecosystem: Environmental > Aquatic > Freshwater > River | place: USA: Georgia...
TTGCTTTTATTCAAATATGCTGAGGAATGGAATAAAGAAGTTAAACTAAACTTAACAAAGTCTAAGGCTATTGCTTCAGGTGCTTTATATGATGTTTCAGTACCAATAGTTAGACAGACACCTTCAGGGTATGTGGTTGAGTTTGGATATCCAATTAACTCGAAGGCTGCTAAATATTACGATTATGTAAATAAGGGTGTAAAAGGAACGCAGAATAAGAAATCAAATTCAGGTGTTTATTCTTTTAAAAGTCCATATCCGAATAGGAGAATGGCTGCTTCAATTTATTCATGGCTTAATAGTGCGAGAAAATCAGTCAGGAATGTCCAACAAGCTACAACACCACTTGAAAAGAAAAGAACAAAGCTAAAAAAGATGCTAACTGAGGCAGATAACAAGAAAAGGTTAGCCTATGCAATATCGACTAAAATAAAAAGAGATGGTTTAAGAGCAACCTATTATGTGGATAAAGCAATGAAGTCAGTTTTTAATGCTGATTTTAGAGCAGCAGTAGGTGATGCACTTGACACAGAAATAACAATACAAATTAGAGCAATAAATGGCAGCAGTAATAAGTGAAACTCCAGCAGCATATAGTCCTGCACACGAAGATTTATGGTTTAAGTTTACTTCAGGAAACTCAGGTACAACTAACTTTAAATTCGTTATTAACGTAATTGTTAATGGAGATACAGCAACAACAGTTAAGGTTTTCCCTGATGCTTCAGGATATGGATTTTATAATGCAAGTCCTGTAGTTAGATCATACTTCCAAAACTATTTTGAACCTTCAGGAAATTCAATACTCGCAGCATCAAATGATAAGTTTAAGGTCAGTTATGTGATTCAGGCAGGTGAGGAAGTAAGCGGAGTCATTACAACGAATCAGGCTTCAGGAACTTACATAGCAGCAAACTATTATAGACCGTTATTCTCTGACTGGTATGCATCAGGATCACAAACTTTCAGCAGTTATTATGCAGCACCTTTAACTCAATATGAAGATGATTTTCTAACTGAAAAAGATTTAAACTTTAATGCTTCACTTTCAGATAAAGTTTTTGTTAGCTTTTTTAGAAAGAATACAGGAACATATACAGCTTATTGCGATGTGGTAAATGAAGCAGGAACTACCTTGTCATCGCATAACGCAACAATATCTTTGAATGAATTTAATCTTTTAAATATTGGAACAGACGCAATCAACACATGGGCAGGAAGCACTCTTATTGGAAGTTCAGCCTATGGATATAAATTCTACATTAACAGAAGTGGACATTCAAGTCGTAAGATATTTGTTCGACTTAAATGTTACCCAAAGTTTCAGCCAATTAACCTTTATTTCCTCAATCGTTTAGGAGGTTGGGATACCATGAAATTCGCATTGGTAAATCGCAGGATTTCAAGTTTTGAAAGAAACACATTTCAAAAACCACAATGGCAGACTTTAGATGGAAGTAAGAAAATAGCTGATGCTTATAATAGACTGAATGAAACAAGTATAAACTTCTCTATTCAGCATGCAAATAAAATGAGTTTAATATCTGATTGGATTAGCGAACAGGATTCATATTGGGGACAGCAGTTAGTTGCAAGTCCACAGGTTTACATGGAAATGAACGGAGGTTACTTCCCTGTAACGATAGACGAGAATCAATACGAGTTCAAATACGATAATTTCAATAAGACATTCAATATACAGTTAACCGTTACAGTTGGCAGAGTTATAAACAGTCAATTTAGATGAGGACACAGATATTCATAAATAACGAGGAACTTGATTTAGTAAAAGACATTGATGCTGAATTTACATTCGCTATTGATGACATTGCTGATTTTGGTAGTAAGAATACTACCTTTTCGAAGACAATAAGCATTGCAGGATCAGCTCAAAACAATAAGGTATTTGGATTCATATTTGACTTAGGTAATTCTAATTTCACAAATGATGACAATACGAATGTTAACTATGACTTTAATGCTTCTAAGGTTGCACCTTGTAGGATATTTGTAGATGGGATACAGATATTTAAAGGGGTATTGAGGATAATGGAGATCGTAATCACAGGATCAACTATAGAATATCAATGTTCCGTTTATGGGGATTTAGGAGGATTTATTTCAGCTTTAGGAAACAAGAGATTAGAAGACTTGGATTTTTCTGATTATAACGAAGACTGGACACTCGCAAACATTACTGGCAGTTGGAATAACATAAATGCTTCAGGGGTTTATTATCCTTTGATTGATTACGGAAACGTAACTTCAAATAATGTTGATTTTGACTTTAAGGCTTTTAAGCCTGCTTTGTATGTTAATGAATATTTAAAAAAGATTAAAGAAGGTTCAGGATATACTTGGGATTTCCCTTTACTCGAAACTAACCTGCTAAAAAGATTAGTTGTGCCTTCGAATAAGGCAGTTATATCAAACCCGAGTAATTCAGCATTTAATGCAACTGCAAACGCAGCAACTTACACAACAAATCAATATCCGAATTTTACAGTAGTAACTGCAGGGGATTTTACTTTAAGTTCAGGAAATATATACAAATATAACGGAGCTGCGAGTTTACCTTCCACAATAACTCTTGAATTACAAGGTTCAATATTGGACGTATATCCTGATCCACCACCTGACACAAATGTAACAATAAGTTTACAACTTAATGGAGGTACAATATCAAGTCAAACTATTCCTGTTGCATACGAACCACAGGGATTTTCAGTTAGCATAGTTTATAATCATACTTTCGCAACAAATGATACGATTAATGCCTATGTTAGTTCAGAGGCAACTCAATATGAGATCGTTCAAGGTATTTTAAAAGTTGATGCTCCTTCAGGTGCTGATGTACCTGTAAATTATGGAGAGCCTTTATTAATAAACAATGCAATTCCAAGAGGTATATTTCAAAGGGATTTCTTCTTGTCTATTTGCAAAATGTTCAACCTATACGTTTACGATGATCAATACGAAACAAATAAACTTCATATTAAACCTTATATAGATTTCTACGATGGTAGTTTTGTAGATTGGTCAAATAAAATTGATAGATCAAAACCTTTAAGCATTAAGCCAATGAGTGAAATTAATGCGAGGTATTATCAATTTAAATATAAACAAGATAATGACTATTACAATGAGAATTACAGAAAGAAGTACAATGAAGGGTACGGTGATCGTATATACGATACTGAATTTGATTTTGTTAAGGATACTGACTCAACTGAGATAATATTTGCAGCTACAGTATTAAGGCAAAAAGAAAGTACTGATAAAGTATATCCTGCTATTTATAAATTATCAGATAACAACACAAAGACCGATCCTATTGACTCAGTTATTAGGATTTTACAAGCTAAAAAATTAACAGGGGTTACTTCATGGAAATTAAAGAATGGAGCAACTGATTTGGCAACTTTAACAAGTTATGGGTATGCAGGACATTTGGATGATCCTTTTACTCCAACAAATGATATAAACTTTGGAGCACCAAAAGAAGTATTTTTTGATGCAACAACATATCCGACAACTAATCTATTTAATGCTTATTATTCAGACTATATGGCTGAAATTACAGATAAAGATAGCAAGTTGCTAAGTTGTAATATTTTGCTAAACGCAAAAGATATATTGAATTTGGATTTTGGAAAGTTAGTAATGATAGATGGGCAGCTTTTCAGGATTAATAAAATAGAAGGTTATAATAGCATTGATTATAACACAAGCAAAATCGAATTATTGAAAGTAATAACAAAAGTATTCTAATGGCAGAACAATTAAATTTACAGGTTAATGTCACAGGTAATGCCACGCAAAGTGTTGGAAGTCTTAAAAAAGAATTAAGAGAAGCAACTGCACAGGTAGCTTTATTATCTGATAAATTTGGAGCAACATCAAAAGAAGCTGTTCAGGCAGCTAAACGTGCAGCTGAACTTAAAGATAGAATTAGCGATGCAAAAGCATTAACTGATGCCTTTAATCCTGATGCTAAATTTAAAGCATTATCATCATCGCTTTCAGGTGTGGCTTCAGGTTATACAGCTTTACAAGGTGCAATAGGTTTATTCGGGGATAAAAACAAAGAACTTGAAAAACAACTCGTAAAAGTTCAATCTGCACTTGCATTTTCTCAGGGTTTACAAGGATTATTTGAAAGCATTGATAGTTTTAAAAACCTTGCAACTGTAATTAGAACACAAGTAGTCACTGCATTCTCAACATTGAGAGGTGCTATTATTGCAACAGGTATTGGTGCTTTGTCTATCGCTCTTGGTTTACTTATAGCAAACTTTGATAAAGTAAAAACTGCTTTATATAAACTCATACCTGGTCTTAAAACAGTTGGTGATTTTATAGGTGGTATTGTAGATAAAGTTTCAGGTTATCTTGGTTTTAAAGATGAGGAAGTTAAAAAAACAGTAGAGTCAAATAAAAAGGTTGTAGATGCTGAGGCTGAAAAAGCAAAACAATTAGAAGCTGAAAGAAAAAGAGCAGCAGAAGAAAGAAAAAGAAAAAAAGAACAAGAGTACCAAGAGGAACTTGCAAGATTAAAAAAACAAAAAGAAGATGAATTAGATGCACAACGAGCAGCATGGCAGCTTGAAATGCAAGCTATGGAAAATCGTAGTGATGAGGCAAAAAGAATTGCTAAAGAAGAAAATGATTCAGTTGCTGCATTATTTGAACAAGAAAATCAAGCACAGGCAGATATTCAAAATAAAAGAAGCCAAGAAATATTAAAACAAGATGCTGAAAATAAAAAATTAGCTGAAGACACAATTAAAAGAGAAGAAGCAAAACGTGATGCTTATTATATGTCCGCAACTGCTCTTGGGCAATTATCTGAAGTAGTTGGACAAACAACAGCAGCAGGAAAAGCTTTATCATTAGCTCAGGCAATCATTAATACTTATACAGGTGTTACAGAAGTGCTTGCAAATAAAACGGTAATTCCTGAACCATTTGGTACAATACAAAAAGTAGCTTCAGTTGGGATGATTCTTGCAAGTGGTTTAAGTGCTGTTAAAAATATAGTTAAAACACCAATAGCAGGTAAAGGAATGGGTGGTAGTGTTCCAACAGGCAGTTTAAATATGAATGCTCCTGTTGTACCAATGAATAATATTCCGACAACGAGAATCGATCAATCAAGTATTAATGCAATAGGAAATCAAGCGGTCAGAGCATACGTTGTTGAAACTGATATGACATCAAGCCAAAAGAGAATTGAAGCTATCAAGCAAAAAGCACGTTTTGGTTAAGTTGAAACTTTTATAATAAACAAACATTTATAGTTATGGAATTACCATTATTTGAATTAATGATCTCTGAAGACATGAATGATGATGCAGAGGTTAATTATGTTGCGTTGGTAGATAGACCTGCCATTCAAAAGAATTGGAATGCTTTTAAAGATAAAGTTAATTTCGAAATTGTTTCAGAAGATAAGCGTATCATTAGTGGCCCTCTTATGTTGGCTGATACCCCTATTTTTCGCAGCGATAGTACTCATGGCGATTACTATGTTACTTTTAGTAAAGACACTATTCTTAAAATTGCTCAAAGGTTTTTTAAGAAAGGTTATCAAGCTAACGTGAATTTGGAACATAATCCTGATTTTAAGGTAGAAGATATTGTAATGTTTGAAAGTTTTATATCAGATAAAGAAAGGGGAATACCACCAATGAAAGGATTTGAAGATGCTCCTGATGGATCATGGTTTGGATCGTTCAAAGTTTATAATGATCAGGCTTGGGCAAAAGTAAAAAGTGGTGAAGTAAAAGGATTTTCTGTTGAGGGAGTATTCGAATATAAGAGAGAAAAATCTGCTGAGCAAAAAATGATAGATGATATAAAGGAAATTTTATCATCTGTTAAGTGGTAACTATTTGTATTAATTAACATTTAAAATAAAAGTATGAATCCTAAAGACGCAATACTAAAAATTAAGGCACTTTTCGAAGATATGCCGCAAGTTGAATCTCCTGTTCAAGAGGAAACTAAAGTTCAATTCTCTGAATATACTTTGGAAGATGGTTCAAAAATTCAAATTTCATCTCTTGAAATCGGTGGAGATGTTACAGACGCAGATGGTATGGCACTTCCTGATGGCGAATATAAGCTATCTGATGGTCAAAGCATTACTGTTTCTGTTGGTAAAATTTCCGAGATTTCTTCACCTGCTGAAGATATGCAGCCTGAAGAAGCACCACAAGATATGGAAAAGAAAATGCAAGAAATGGCTGAACATTTTGCTGCTAAAATTGCAGAATTGGAAGGCTTGAATAAGGCATTAAACGAAAAAATCGAAACTATGGAAGCAAAAGCCAAGCAAGGTTTTAGCCAAGTAGTTGAATTAATTGAAGAAATTTCAAAAGTTCCACAAGCTGATCCGATTGAGAAACCACAATCATTTAAGTTTGAGGAAACAAAAGACATTAAGTTTGATAGACTTAATAAATATCGTAACGCAATTTTAAACAATAAAAACTAAGAAAAATGGCTTTTAACGTTTCTGCTCTTGCAGATTACACAGAACAAAACGAAGCATTGCTTGTAACTTCAAGTGTGCTTGGTGCTAAGACTGCATCTTTGATTAAGAGTGCAGGTAACGTAATGGTTGGGGTTAAATCCGCAGAAACCATTAATATCATGGATACTGATGCTGTATTTCAGGCAGGTGGAACTTGTGGCTTCAATGCTTCAGGTGCAACTACCTTCACTCAAAGAACAGTAACAGTTGGTAAAATTAAAGTTAACGAAGCTCTTTGCCCTAAAGATTTGGAAGCAAAGTATCTTCAAAAAGCATTGCCTACAGGTTCAATGTACGATTCAATTCCTTTCGAGCAAGAATTTGCTGATAAGAAAGCTAAGAGAATCGCTGCACAACTTGAAACTGCTATTTGGCAAGGTGACACTTCATCTGCTGATGTTAACTTGAACAAATTTGATGGTTTGGTTAAGTTGATCGGTGCTGCTTCAGGAGTTGTTGCTGCAAACGCATCTACATATATTTCAGGTGCTCCTTTGTCAAGCATTACTGCTGCTAACGTAATCAGCATTTTCGATGGTGTTTACAAAGCAATCCCTGCACAAGTTGTAGCTGCTGATGATATGACTATCTTCTGCGGTCAAGATTTGTTTAGAACATATACACTCGCATTGAAGAATGCAAATATGTTCCATTACTCTTTCGATGGTAAAGCTGATTCTGAATTTGTACTTCCTGGCACTCCAATTAAAGTTGTAGCTGTTGCAGGTTTAAATGGTACAAACAAGATTTATGCTTTGAGATTGAGCAATATGTTCTTGGGAACTGATCTTCTTAACGAAGAAGAAAAATTCGAAATCTTCTACGCAAAAGAAGCTGATCAAGTACGTTTTGTATCTGAGTTCAAAATGGGTGTGAATATCGCATTCCCTGATGAAGTAGTGAAATTCATTCTTGCATAATAAAAAGGGCAGCCTAAAAAACTGCCCTATTTTTAAATAAATAAAACTTAACAAAATGGCTTGTGCTTTAACGCAAGGCTATGCATTAGATTGTAAAGATTCACTCGGTGGTATAACCGAAGTGTACTTTATGGCTTCACAAGATGTAAGCTCTTATACTGTTTCAGGAGGTGTAGTAACTGCACTTTCAAAGAAAGCAGGTAAGAGATTTTACAAATATGAACTCGTAAAGGGCACTTCAAGTTTTGTTGAGAATGTTAATGCATCTGTTGAAAATGGAACTATTTTCTATCAGCAGGAATTGACAATCATTCTTAATAAGCTACAGGCTAATACAAGAAACGAAATCTTGTTGTTGGCTAAGAATCTTTTGGTTGCAGTAGCTAAAGATAACAATGGTAAATATTGGTACTTAGGATTAACTAAGGGATTGGACATAACAGGCGGTTCTGCTCAGTCAGGTGCTGCTCTTGGTGACAGAAGCGGTTACTCTTTGACTTTTACAGGCACAGAGGCTGATCTTTCTCCTGAAGTAAGTTCTACAGTTGCTGGACAATTGGAAACAGCAGGTTCATAATAGATAGTGTTTAAATGGTGAGAGTGCCCTGCCTTTTGGTGGGGCATTTTTGTTAAATTCAATCACTTTTGACATTTATTAGTGTGATTACATTAACGAAAGGACAGATTCAATATATATATTTAACGTTAACAGAAAAGCAAACTATTTCTGCACCTAATTATTTATTTGTGTTTGAACAAAGGTCTACAAATACAGAAGTAAAATTTGTTTTAACTAACGCAAAAGATTTATCTTTATATAAGGATAGATATAATAAGTTTCAAATTAACGTTAATCAATATTTTTTGAGCAAGTTAAATGGTCAATATACATACTCAGTATATCAACAGACATCATCAACCAATACAAGTACAAACGGATTAACACTTTTAGAAAGTGGAATCATGATGCTTGATGGGGATGGCTTTGAATATACAGAGTATGCAACTAAAGACACATATAAAATAAGACAATGAGTTTAGAAAATCAGTTTGTTTTAGTTCAATTTGCAGAAGCCAAGCAGCCTGAATACGTTGAGAAACGAGGTGAAGGTTGGGTAGGATATGGTCATCGTAATGACTATCCTAATTATCTCGTTGAACTATTTAATAAATCAGCAAAGCATAATTCAATTATCAAATCTAAGGTTCATTACATTTGCGGAAACGGATGGGTAGGAAATAAGGATTTTATTGATCATGTTAATAGAAGTGAAAGCCTTGATGATCTTACAAGAAAAGTCAGCACAGATATTGAAATTTTCGGTGGTGCTTATATGGAGGTTATTTGGGGATTGAATAAAGTAGCTGAGATATGGCATATTGATTATACTAAAATTAGGACTAACAAAGACAATACACAATTCTGGTATAAAGAGGAATGGAAAGATAGCAAAGAAAAATACAAAGTTTATCCTGCTTTTAATCCTAAGAATCCACAAGGTAGTCAGATTCTTTATATAAAGGAATACAGACCATATACACAGGTTTATGCTTTGCCAGGTTACTTTGGTGCATTAAATTATATTGAGTCAGATATCGAAGTTTCTAAGCATGTTTTAGGAAATGCAAAGACTGGATTTAGTGCGAGTAAGTTAATCACTCTACCTAATGGAGAACCTTCACCTGACGAGCAAAGTGTGATTCACCGTAAATTTAAGAATACATATACAGGTGCTGATGGTATAAAATATATGCTATCATTTGTAAATGATGCTTCAAGGAAACCAATCATTGATGACTTGGGGCAATCAGATTTGACAAAAGAAGACTTTGCAAATGTGGATAGTCTAATTCAGACTAACATATTTAGCGGTCATCAAATTACAACACCTTCAATTTTCGGTATTGCAGAAGCAGGAAAACTTGGGAGCAGAACTGAAATGCGAGATGGTTATGAGATTTTCAAGAATACCTATGTAAACGCAAAGCAAATGTTTTTGGAGTCAACTTTTAATCAGTTGGCTAATTATGCAGGATATAATGAACCTATGAAAATCATCCCTACCGAGCCAATCGGTATTGAACTTTCTGAAGCTACATTGCTTGCTATTGCACCAAAAGAATGGCTACTCGAAAAAGCAGGTATTGATATTACAAAGTATCAACATGAAACTGTACAACAACCTGTACAAAATCCTGTACAACAATCTGTACAGATGGCACAGCAGTTTGACTTTTCTTCTCTAAATGAATTTGGGGAAAGTAAAGAAAACTTTAATGTATTTAAACAAAGATCATATTTCCAAGAAACACAATTATTCGAGGATGTTTCTCAGTTGCAGTCTAATATATTGGATTTGATAACTAAGGATAAAAGAATCACTCCTGAGGTCATTGCAGACGTTTTAAAGGAAGATATTGGAGTTGTTAAGAGAATACTCGGTGTGATTGAAGATAAAGGTTATATCGTATCTAAAGAGGTTTCTATTGGGAAAGGAGATAATGAGTCAACAATAATCGAAAGAAAACTAACTGCTCCGATTAGTGATATTGTTGAAGGTATGAAACCAAAAACAACTGAATTTTTAATCAGATATTCATACGAATGGAGGCAGGGGTTTAACAATAGTGATATTGATACATCTAGAGATTTCTGCAAATATTTTGTAACAACAGACAAAATGTATAGCAGAAGTGAAATCGAAGCCATGAGTGCAAGACTTGGATACGATGTATTCAGTAGAGGCGGTGGATGGTACACAATACCTGACACAAATAGACACAGACCTTATTGCAGACATGAATGGAAAGCTAACGTAGTAACAAGAAAATAAGATGAGTTTAAACATATTATTCATATCGCCAGATACAATTAAAGAAAGATCAGGACTTCATTACAATGTTGATGAAAAATTGATCAAGCCTGAGATTAAAACAGCACAGGATATTTACATACTTCCTGCTGTTGGATCAGCTCTTTATAACAGACTTCAAAGTGGAGTTGAATGCAATAATCTTACTTGCGATGAAAAGACTTTACTTGATGATTATGTGGTAGATACTTTGGTAAACTATGTACTAAGTGAACTTCCACAAGGTTTGAGCTTTCAGTTTTATAACAAAGGTTTAATTAGAAAATCATCGGACAATACAGACTTGCCTTCAATGCAAGATTTGATTGATATTGCAAATAGATACAGAGCAAGAGCAGAATATTATAAACAAAGATTAATAAAGTATTTGAAGCAGGAATCTGCACAAGGAAACTTTCCTCTTTACTTAAATTATGGATCAGGAATTGATGATATCAAGCCTGACAACGATGCTTACAGAGCATCTATTTGGCTTGGCGATGATTATTGCTATAAAGGTGAAAGAACATTTAAGGAGATGTATCAAGGAAATAAACCAAATTGTTGCAATGAGTAAAAAAGCAAACCTTAAAAACCAAGAGAAACTTAAATTATACCTAAAGAAAAATGAGTCTAACACTAAATCAAATAATAAAACAAATACAGGGATTCGGAACGAGTCATCCACAACTGAAAACAGTCCTGTTCGGAGAGTTCTCAGACAAGTTGGATAGCGATGATATTCTTTATCCTGCAATGTTTTTTGATTTAGGAGCTGCTGCAATAAGCCAAAAGCAAATAACTTATAATTTAAGTTTATATATTTTGGATAGGCATTTGGTTGAAACAGATGCTTTGGAAGTATTATCAGATACAAATCTAATTATGCAAGACATTGTTGCTGAAATTAGAAATAATTCAAATGATTGGGAAACAGGTTTTAATATACCTTTAACTTATTATAGAGAATACGATCCTGATTTTCTTGCAGGAGTTCAAGCCGATATTCAATTAACTTTAGATTCATTAAATAACAGATGTCAAATACCTTAATATGAGTGATTTCAGACCAGCACAATTAGATATACAAATTTGGAAAGGAGATTCATGGCAGCAAACGTTTACGTTAACGTTGGATAGTACACCAATTAACCTTTCAACCGCTGATGTTAAAATACAAATCGTTAGTGGATGTGAAGGAACTGTTGTTGTAACATTGACTGAAGGAGATGGTATTACTGTCGGTGGAGTAAGTAACAATAGCATTATTATAAATAAAGTTATAAGTTTAGACGCAGGAGATTATAAATATGATCTTCAAGTGACATTTAATACAGGAATAGTGAAAACCTATCTTTGGGGTGAATTTTCAGTAACAGATGACATTACTACATAATGAGTACAAACATATCTTCTACCGAACAAATTGTTGAAATTAATGCAGGGGATCAGATTACAAATGTCAATGTTGTTTCTCAATCAACCACGCAAGTAATTTCAGGCGAGCAAGTTGTTGTTATTGACACAAATGCAGGAACTATTCCTGCTGCTTGGGGATCAATTACAGGAACTTTATCCAATCAGACTGACTTGAAAAATGCTTTAGATTTAAAGCAGAATAATATTACTCTTACCACAACAGGAACTTCAGGTGTTGCAACTTTAGTTGGATCAACATTGAATATTCCAAATTACGCAGACACAGGATTAACTTCTGTTGGACTTGCAATGCCTACTGCTTTTACTGTTTCAGGTTCACCATTAACTTCAAACGGAACAATCACAGTTACGGGTGCAGGTACAGGTGCTCAGTATATAAAAGGTGATGGCACACTTGCAACTTTTCCGACAACCATAAACCAATCTTTAACTTTAATCAGGGAGGTTTATAATTCAACAGGAGCAACTTTAACAAAAGGAACTGTTGTTTATATTAATGGAGGTCAAGGTAACTTGCCTACCGTTACAAAAGCTATCGCAACAGGTGACGCAACTTCAGCTCAAACATTTGGTATTGTTCAAAGCAACATAACAAATAATAACAATGGTTACGTTGTAATTGCAGGTGGGATAAATGATTTAGATACACAAGCATATCCTGACGGAACTGCTTTGTATTTAAGTCCAACAACAGCAGGAGCTTTTACTTCAACAAAACCTTATGCACCACAACACATGGTTTATTTGGGTGTTGTTGTTAGGTCACATCCTACACAAGGTGTGATTGAGGTTAAGATTCAAAACGGTTACGAATTATCAGAATTACACGATGTTTCTGCAAGATTTCCTGTCAATCACGATGGGTTATTTTACAATAGCACAAGTGGAGTTTGGGAAAATAAAAGCATATCAGGAGTTTTAGGATATACACCTGTTCCGCAATCAAGAATAATTACAATAAACGGAACTGCACAAGATTTAAGTGCAGATAGAACATATAATGTAGGAACTGTAACAAGTGTTGCAGCTTCAGGTGGAACTGGTATTAGCATATCAGGAAGTCCTATAACTGGAAGCGGAACTATCACTGTAACAAATACAGCTCCCGATCAGATAGTAAGTTTGAGTGGTGCAGGTACAACAAGCATTTCAGGCACTTACCCTAATTTCACAATTACTTCAAATGATGAATTTGATGGTACTGTAACTTCAGTTGCAGCAAGTGGGGGCACAGGAATATCTATTTCAGGAAGTCCGATTACATCATCAGGAACTTTAACAATCACGAATACAGCTCCTGATCAAGTTGTTTCATTAACAGGAACAGGAACAACTACAACAAGCGGAACATACCCGAATTTTACTATAAATTCTGCTGATCAATATACAGGAACAGTAACTTCGGTTGCTGCTTCAGCAGGCACAGGTATTTCAATTTCAGGTTCACCTGTAACTGGTTCAGGAACAATTACGGTTACAAATACTGCACCCGATCAAATAGTTTCAATAACAGCAGGAGGTCTTGCTGAAGTAAGTGGTACATATCCAAACTTTACTGTAAGTGTAAATGACGCATACGGAGGTAGTGTTACAAGTGTAAACGCATCTGTTCCTACAGGGTTTGATGTTAGTGGAGTACCGATCACAGCAGCAGGAACTATTGATATTAAATTTGCTACAGGGTATTCATTACCTACAAATACAAGGCAATCTCAATGGGATGATGCATATACAAAACGAATTGATAATTTAACTGTTACAGGAAGTTCAGGTGCATCAACTTTGGTTGGTAATGTTTTGAATATTCCGCAATATCAAGCAAGTGGTAATTATTTTACAGGGTTAACTGGTGAGGCAACTTCAACAGGTTATAATCCTGCAACAGTTACTTTGACAAATTCTGCTGTTATTGGAAAGGTTTTAACAGGATTAAATATAACAGGAGGTTCAATAGCAGATACAGATAGTATATTATCAGCATTTGGTAAAGTACAAAATCAAATTAATGGATTAATAGGTGGTTCAATATTTCAATCAACTTGGAATGCGAGTACAAATACACCTACTTTGACTTCGTCTATAGGAACTAAAGGTTATTATTACATTGTTTCAACAGCAGGAACAACAAATCTTGACGGAATTACTGATTGGCAAATTGGTGATTGGGCAATATTCGATGGAACTGTATGGAGAAAGGTAGATAATACAGATGCAGTTGTTTCTGTAAATGGTTATACGGGAATAGTGAGTTTGACAACTTCTGATATTACAGAGGGAACAAGATTATATTATACAGATACGAGAGCAAGACAGGCGATTAGCTTGACAACAACAGGTTCAAGCGGTGCTTCAACTTATAACAATACAACAGGTGTTTTAAATGTTCCTCAATATACGTTAACAGGATTAGGTGGGTTTGCAAATCCAATGACTACTCTTGGGGATATTATGTATGGAGGTATTTCAGGAACAGCGACAAGACTCGCAGGAAATACTACAACAGGTAAACAATATCTTTCTCAGACTGGGGATGGTACAAATAGTGCTGCACCTTCATGGTCATCTATTGCAGGCTCAGATATAACAGGAGCTGCATTAACTAAAACAGATGACACAAACGTTACTTTGACTTTAGGTGGCACACCTTCAACCGCACTTTTAAGAGCAGCAAGTTTAACACTTGGATGGACAGGTCAACTTTCTGTTGCAAGAGGCGGTACAGGAGCAGCAACATTAACAGGTGTTTTAATAGGAAATGGAACATCAGCCGTTACAGCAGTCACAGGAACTTCAGGACAACTTTTAAGGAGAAACTCAGGGGATACAGCATACGAATTTTTCACTCCTTCTTACGAGCCAACATTAACTAAAGGTAATTTAACGGAGGCAACAAGCTCAGTTTTAACAATAAGTGGAGGTACTGGAGCAGTTATTGGAAGCGGTACAACTATACAAGTCAAACAAGCTAGTTCAACGGTTAGTGGATATTTAAGTTCAACTGATTGGAGTACATTTAATAATAAGCAAGCTACAATCACATTAACTACAACTGGTACAAGCGGTGCTGCAACTTTTAGCAGCAATACACTTAATATTCCACAATATCAAGCTGCATTAACAAACCCAGTTACGGGAACTGGTACAACTAACTATTTGCCTATTTGGACAAGTTCAAGTGCTATAGGAAGTAGTTCAATGTATTATAGTGAAGGTACAAATTCAAATGAATACACTTTTGGATCAATAGGTGCTGGGAATAAATACAATAATTCAAACTTTAATATTTATTCTAATAGTAATGTAAATTTATATTTACAATTTGGTAGTAATAAATATGCAAATATTTATAATTTATATGGAGATGTAGGAATATCAGTTGCAAATTCAGGGGTTCATAGCACTTTTGATATAATTTATTTTAACGGAACTGGAACTCGTTATGTTGCATTAAACTCTGAAAACGGAGAGGCTTTTAGGGTTAATTCTGATAGGTCATTAAGATTTACAAATTATAGTTCAAATGGATTTGTTAAAACAAGTTCAAGCAATGGAACAATAACCATTGACACAACTTCTTACCTTCCACTTACTGGTGGCACATTAACTGGTGCTTTAATAGGTACAACTTTTGCTACTTCAGCAAATAGTTATTATCAATTAGGATATGGAAGTGATGCCGCTTCAAGATCATGGCAAATAAAAAATGATGAGCTTGATCCTGGTGATTTAAACTTTTTACAATCAACAACAAGAACTGGTTCTACATATTCTACTAAGTTAAGAATAAAAGCAAATGGCACTTTAGTTGCTGGAGTTTTAGAAGCATCGACAACAACATTAACTGGCGCATTATCTGGTACAAGTGCTACGTTTAGTGGAGGTGATGATAAACCTTTAGTATTGGCATCTACAAATGCTTCAAATTTAGTTACAGAATATAAATACAATACTTCTACAACTATTGCATATATAGGAAATGAAACTGGTTTAACGGGGAGTGGAAGTTCTGGAAACTTTGGAATAAGAGCGCAAAATGGTTTTTTTATTTCAACTGGTGGTGCAACTGCAAGACTCACAATCGCCTCAACTGGTGCTGCAACTTTTAGTAATTATGTTACAATAGGAAACAGCAGTACAACTCCTTCTATATTAACTTTATATCCTTCTGCATCTGCAAAGGGATGGCAAATAACTGCAAATAACTATATAGGTAGTGCATTGGAATTTACACCTGCTACTGCAAATGGTGGGACTACATTCACAACTCCTGCAATGTTAATAACATCTGGTGGCAATGTTGGCATTGGAACGAGCAGCCCGAATACGATTTTAGATGTTAATACTGGTATTAGCACTTCTTCTGGAACTGCTATAATGATTTCTCAAAACACAACTGGCGCCGTTAAGCCAGGGGCTTCTTTTGGATTATCAATACAAAATGGAGGTGAGGCTACTAACGCAGCTGATTTATGGATTAGAACTGCAAGCGGTGGTACATTAACCGAAAGAATGCGCATAACGAGTGGGGGGATAGCAGTAATTGGTAATAACCCAACAGTATCTGCTGGTTTAGCTGCTGGCGGTCTTCATGTTAGTGATAGAATTGCTATTGCAAGTGGTTCAGTAGGAACACCATCACTACATTATGCAACAGATACTAATACTGGTATTTATTTTCCAGCAGCAGATACATTAGGATTAGTTACTGGAGGTGCCGAACGCATGCGCATCACGAGTGGGGGAGATGTTGAAGTTAATGGTACAGTATCTAAATTGACTTTGGCAAGTGATGGAGTACAAATGATTTTTGGAAGAAATGGAACAAACTATATACAAGCAAATGGAGGAACAAGTGCTGAAATAAGAGTTATTAGTAATACAAATGGAGTAGTTCTTGCAAATGGTGGAACTTCATGGGGTTCTTTATCTGATATAAATTCAAAAGATATAATTGAACCAATAGAAAATGCTTGTTATAATTTATCACAATTAAGAACAATAATTGGTAAATATAAAACTGATGATGAAAATAAAAGAAGGTTATTTTTAATTGCACAAGATATTGAAAAAGTATATCCTGAAGCAGTATTTAAAATTAAAAGTGAAAATAACGAAGAAAGTTTGGGTCTAAATTATCAAGATTTAATACCAGTACTTGTAAAAGCCATACAAGAATTAAAATCAGAATTGGATATATTAAAAAATAAAAACTAAATTAGCAAAAAACAAATACTATGACTTACAGAGATTTATTCGTATTAATCAAGAAGATTAAATGAATATATCTGAAATTGTTAAGTCTTTTGCGACTTCTTTAAACCCTACAAAAGAAGAGATTGAACTTGCTGAGGTTCGGTATGAAATTTGCAAGTCATGTAAATACTTGGAAAAGGGATTAATTGAAACCTGCAATATCTGTGGGTGCATTATAAAGAAAAAGATATTTTCACCAAGAAATCCTGCTTGTCCATTAAAAAAGTGGTAAATTTGTTAAAACTATATTTATGAAGTACAAAGATTTAATCTTAACAATGTCTTTGCTTGTCGCAAATATTGGCGATCAAAAGACCAAAACACAAAAGAAACTTTTAAAGATTCACGAACAATTGAAAAAGCATTATGATGCCTATCAGGAAAAGATCGGTGAATTAAGATTGGACAATGCATCTGTGGACAAGGATGGTAATCTGATCTTAGATGAGAAGGGCGAATACAAATACAATAAAGAGGGACTTAAAAAACTGAACGAAGCTGCCAAAGAATTATTGGAGGCTGAATTTGAATATAAACCTATTGAGGTAATGAATCCTGAAGGTTTAGATATTCACATTTATTTGCAGGGATGGGTAAACGGAGTAAACTTTCTAGAAAATGAAGAAGATATTACTCTTTAGTTTAATATTAACAGGATGCCTTTCTGAGAAGAAACTTGCTGAAACCTGTGCTGAAAAATACCCTATAAAAGAGGAAATTAAAGAAGTTTTGATCATAGATACAGTTCAGGCAACTCCTGATACGGTTGTAGTGCATTTTAAGGACTCAAATTTCACTTTTGTATGTCCACCTGTACAGACTATCACAAAAACAAAAGAGGTCGTTAAAACGCAGGAAAATACCGCTAAAATCGAATCTTTAAAAATAGCACACCAAAAGGAAATGCAGGATTATATTAAAGAATATAATATGCATGAGGAAAAGCATGAAAAAGAAATAGCTAAGTTAAACAAAGAGTTAACTCAGGCTAATGACAAGGTGGAAAGTCTGAGGAAATTCAAACGATGGTTTTATTTGATTATATTGGGATTAGTTGGTTACTTTGTAATTCATAATAGATGGTTAAGATTCCCTCTGTAAGTACAGGGGGTTTCTTTTTTTAGCAACAATTTATTGCATAATGTGTCATAAAATGCACTTTTTGATGTGCATTTGTTAGATACAAGTCACATTGTTTATAATATTTGTAACAAAATGAGCGACAAATATGTCAGTTTATAAGCTGACTTTTATAGAATTTTTGTCAGTTTATAGCCTTACTTTTTAACGGCGATGATCGCCGTCAATGAGCCGATTATTAAACTTATTTGGCTCAATTTGTCAAGTAAATTGCGCAAAAAACTTGACATTTGGCTGGATATATTTTTTTATAATTAGCCAAAAATATTTTTTTATTTATAAAAAAGGGTTTATATTTGAATCCTAAAACCATTTATTATGCAACTTGTACACATCAAATCTGATGTTTACCACCTTATAGGTGGGGATTACATCAACTGTTTCCTAACGGAAAAAGAACTTCTCAAATTAATTAAGGACAATGACATTGCCGATGTGGTAAAAACACCACTCGGGTGGTATGTTATCCATGACATTGGTAATATTCCGTTTCATCATTACTTGAAAGTAATTTCAGAGAATGCACTTGATTCTATTTGTATCATCTTAAACAACGATCTTTATGAGCACCAATAGACTTTATATCCCAATTTCCGCACAGGAATATATTCAAAATCAATTTAAAAACAAAGTAACATTTGAAGTACAATCAGAAAATACTGTTGTTGCTATATTTGAAGAACAATTAACTTCATTGGATATAACAGACATATTTTTTGCAGGTGCTTATTGGGGAATTAATAAATCACTTAAAACACTATAAAATGAACACAGTAAAAATCAAAGGAAAGGATTACGTTCCTGTTCACGAACGAATCAAATGGTTAAACGAAAATTACGAGTACAACATCGAAACAGATTATCAGTATTTTGCTGAACGAAAAATGTGGGTGGTTAAAGCCAAGTTGACTATTCATGGAGCAGAGAGAGATTATACATATACAGGACTCGCACAGGAAATTGAGTCCGATAATTATAGGGAAGTAAACCATACTTCAGCTTTAGAGAATGCAGAAACCTCAGCGGTTGGTAGAGCCTGTGCAATGGCTAACATTGGTATTGACACAGGAATAGCATCAGCAGATGAGGTTCAGAAAGCTATTAATCGAGTTGAAGAAATAGATGAAGAAGCAAGAATGTACTTGTTAACTTTATTAGAAAATACTACATACGAGGAAAGGCAAAAAGAACAATTAGCTGTAAGGATTAGCAGCATTAAAACTCAGGCTGAATATGACAAAGCTTTATCTAACTTGCAAATGAATCAGATTCAAGATAAAGATCGGATCAGTATGGGTATGAATTATTCACAAACAGACATTAAAAAAACTTTAAAGAATGTTAGAGAAGTACAATGATCATTATCAGAGAATGTTGAAGTATCTTGAACAACCATTACCACAAGAACCTGAACAATTAATTGAAAGACTTAATAACTTATCTGTTTTAATGACAAGAGCAGGACAATATATGACTGAATGCCAATACAAAATAGATGAAGTTGTAGATATTGAATGCAAGGTTAATCTTGAATTAATGGATAAGTTTTCTGCTTCAACATTTAATATGATGATCAAAGCAAAGGCAAAGGATTGGAACAGATTAAAGACAGGTTTTGAAAAGGCTTGTTCCGCTGCTGTTCACCAAATAGATGCCATCAGGACTTTAATTTCATTCGAGAAAGCCAAAATGCAAATATTATGAATACTTACCAAACACTCCCACCTCAGGAACGCATGGTCATCGTTGCTAAAATCTACCATCACATTTGGTATTCAGAGGATAGATTTCAGGAATTAATGACTATTTTAGATAATTGGGATATGAATCCAACAAAAGAAGCTAAATTTTTAAATCAGATAACAAATGGAACAGAACTCAACGAAACCGAACTTCGCTAACGGAATTTATCTAACTAAAAAGCAGGGTAAAAATGGCGATTATTTAGAATTGTCTATTAAAGAAGGTGAAGGATACAAAAAATATGTATGTTTTTTATCTAAAAAAAAGGACAAATTCGGAAACGAAACCTATGTAGTTTATAACAAAGAAAAAAATGATTTACCATTTTAAACAACTATTATGATTAAAACTGAGGACTTAAGGATTAATTCTAACATTTTAAAAAATGAGCAGGGAACTCAGATAGTAACAAGGAATACTATTTTGGGAATTATCAATGATATGAATAAAGTCATTAGAGAGCATCAGGGAAGTGTACAAAGACTTAGAATGCTACTCGAACATTATCCATTAACTAAAAGGGTTGCGGAGTTTAAGCACAAGCCTGCTGACGAAGTGATCGCAACTGTAAATCATGTATTTGGTGTTGACTGTAGGCAAAAAACAAGGCATCGCAGAATTACAGATTCGAGGCATTGTGTATGTTATTTATTAAGACTTTATACGGATTTGTCGTTCAAAGAAATAGGAGAGTATTTATCTACCTATGCTGATCATACAACGGTTATAAGTTCAGTAAATAAGTGTAAAAGTTTGCTTGAAGTTGACGAAGTATTTAAACAAAAGTTTAATGAGTGCAAAGAAATAATTGAGGGTAGATTGAAAATAAAGTCTTAATTTTGTACAAAATGATGGGTAGCAGCATCATATTTATAAAAAATTTATATCCTGATGGGTGCGGAATCTGCTACTTCCAAACCCATTCAGGATTTTTTATTTTATGATAATAAGAAATAAAATACCTTATATTTTATTTATATCTGAAGATAATTTAATTTATAGTGGTAAAATAGAATATTTATTAACTATAAAAGAATTAGAATTAATTGTAAATGCTTGTAATAAAACTATTGATATATATAAAGAAAAAAATATATCTGATATTGATATAGAAATAGAAAATAATAAACAATTACAAAAAGAATATAAATCAATTGGTATTAAATTTGAAAAAATTAAAGAAACATATATATATATTATGTATGATGAAAATTCTAAATATTTTAAAATTGGTAGATCAGTAAATCCACAAAAAAGAGAAAAAACATTACAAAGTGAAAAGCCATCAATAGTTTTATTATATACTTTTAAAGGTGTAAATAATGATGAAATAATATTACATGAAAAATTTAAATCTAAAAGAATAAGAGGTGAATGGTTTAATTTAAATGATGATGATATAACTGAAATACATAAATATTTTAATTCATGAAAAAAGATGCATTTTATTTTCCTCATTTTTGCAATGCAAGACATGACAGGAAAATTAGAAGAATGGAAAAAGAATTAGGATTAGAATCCTATGCTATTTATTTTAAATTACTTGAAATTTTAAGAGAACAATTAGATTTCAAATACCCATTAAATGATGTTGATTTGCTTGCAGATGAAATAGGAACATCAGAACAAAAAATAAAAGTTGTTATTGGTAATTATGAATTATTTGATATAGATTCAGATAATAATTTCTTTAGTATCAAACAAATATATTATTTGCAACCATATATTGAAAAGACAGAAAGAGCAAGAATTGCTGCTAAAAAAAGATGGAATACAACTAAAGATGATGCAAATGCAATGCAAATGCAATGCAATAGCAATGCAAGTAAAGTAAAGGAAAGTAAAGTAAAATTAAGTAAAGTAAATAAAGAATTTAAGCCAACACTTTCTGATGTTGAAGATTATTTTTTAGAAAAAGGCAGTACTATCGAAGCAGCTAAAAAAGCATTCGAGTATTATGAGGTTGCGAATTGGCATGACAGCAAGGGTAAACCTGTAAAAAATTGGAAACAAAAAATGTTAGCTATTTGGATAAATAATTCTAATTTTAACAATAACTTTAAACAACCTAAAACTAAAAAAGAACAATATGAGCAATGGTATGAGCAACTCAGAAATTCTATTAGCAGCGAAGAAGACTCCAAAGTTAATGGACTGCTCGGTTTCTGATATTCAGGAAACCATAACAAAAGCAATGATTCTTTTAGGTATAAAAGGAGAAAGATTGCCAACTGAATTTGAAATGAAGTACATGAGTCAAATGATGAAGGTAGATTATGGACAATTACCAATAGGAGAATTTAAACTCGCATTTGATTTAATGATTAAAAACAAATTAGATGAAAATCCTGAAACATATCAGAATTTCTCTGCTTTATATCTTTCGAGGTTAATGGGTAGCTATGCGAGATGGGCATACAAAAACTATGTAGAAGAAAAGATTGAACCTGAAAAACAATTAGCAGCACCTGAAGTTGATGAGGATGAAATTTTGAAAATGAGTTATGATATTTACAAAAAGAATAAAGACTGGAATCACATCTTTATGGGTTTAAAATGCTTTAAAATTATCCACAAAAGAGGTCACATAAAAAATACAGAGGAAACTCTTAAAAAAACTGAGGATGCAATTAGAAGGCAGTATCAATACGCATCTCACAAAGAACGCAAAGAAATGAACAGACTTTTAGAAGACGATGATTACATGGAACTTGCTTGTCGGAGAATGGCAGTTGCTGAATATTTTGAAACTTTAAACTAACTTTATGAGGTGTCAATATTGTTTAAAACATTATACAGTAACAATTCATAATGGCAAGAGGGGTAAAACAGACTGTCCACATTGCGGAATCATACAAAGAATTGACAGCTTCGGAGCTTACAAAATGGGCGAAGTTAGAAGCAGAAAGACTTGGTATGCGAGTAAACCGAGTCAACAATATCCCAGTAAGACGCAGGAAAGGAACAGTTGAGATAGGATGGGCAGATTTGCAAGGATATACACAGACAGGTAGATATGTTGCAATAGAAGTTAAAAAGATAGGGGATAGATTAAGCGAAGCACAAAAGAAAAGACTTGATGACATTATAGAGTGCGGAGGTCAGGCATACATTTGCACACAACAAGGTATTAATCCAATTTTGAACAAATGGACAAAAATGGAATTATAGCTGAGTTGTGGGATTCAAAAGACTTGAATGATGCTTTAAAAAATATGAAGCCTGTAGAAATGCAGGATGATTTAAAAAGCGAATTATTCCTGATTATATGCGAGATTGATGAATCAAAATTCATGGAGCTGTATGAAAAAGGTCATCTTAAATTTTATATAGTAAGAATCATGCTAAACTTGGTTCAATCAAATAAAAATAAATTTTTTAAAAACTACAGAAACTTTGAGGAATTTAATCCTGTAGAAAAGGCTGACGAAGTTGATGATCAAATAGAAGTTTACGAGCATTTAGAAGACCTTTATTGGTATCAAAAAGAAATATTCAAGTTATATACTTTCGATTTTAATAAGAACGCAAAGGAGCTTAGCAGAAAAACAGGTATTCCATATATGTCTGTAATCAGAACTTTGAACCAAACTAAAAAAGAGTTAAAGAAAAGAATCAGAAAATGATGGGGTACTTAATAAACATATTATATCATAACGCAACAACAAAAGAGTTTAAAGAACTTGATTTGGATTATGATTGGAGAGAGTTGGATGTCGTCCCTTTTTTGCTTTTGAACTTTCATGGAGCACATCCTGTTTGGAATAATGAAATAGAATACACCGAAATTTATATAGGTGGATCAAGCATAATTACTTTAATGACATTTGAAGAATTTCAAAATATGATATTATGAAACAAGAACACAAAGATTATTTAGAAGAACACATTGGAAACTGGCATTCAGTAGAGAATGGTTATGTTAGAAATTTAGATATACAAATACTAAATATGTACGAGCATATATATAGGGAATATCTTGATAAACAATTCGTATTAACAAAGTGGTGCAGCAGTTGTGTAATGGATATGATTTACAGATTATATAAATATTATTTTAGTTTACCACAAGAAGAAGTGCAAACACTAACGCATTCCGTTACTATTAAAAAAAGAGGAAGACCAAAAAAATGAGAATACTTGCAGTTACTTCACCACAGTCAGGTGTAGGTTATCATAGAATAATTATGCCTGTTGCTCACATGAGGAAAGATTATGCCATGTTAACGGATATGCTTTCTGATGAGGCAGTAGATAACAACTATGACATTTTTTTGATGAATAGGTTTTTAGTCGGATTGGATATTAAAGATATTCTTAATTGGAGAAAAAAACATGGGTTTAAATTAGTAGTAGACAATGATGATTATTGGCAGCTTGATCCAAGCCATATTTTGTACAACAGATATAATGAACTTGGAATAACTGATAAAATTATTGAATATATAAGAGAAGCTGATTTGAATACTTGCACACATGAAAGACTCGCAGATGAAATTTACAAGTATAACAAGAATGTAGAAATACTTCCTAATTGTTTGCCATACGGACAAGAACAATTTTTAGATAATAAAGTAGAATCAGATAAAGTCAGGTTGTTTTGGTCAGGTAGTGGAACGCACGTGCCTGATATGAAAATACTTGAGCAACCAATGAAACGTATTTCTCAATTACCCGTTAAAACAATTATTGCAGGGTACAATGATGGGGAAGCTCAGATTTGGAATTTGATGGCACATTGGTTTACTTATGGTCTTAAAATAGATTATAAAATTTACCGATACACAGAAACAACTCGATATATGGCTGCCTATGCAGACTCGGATATAAGTTTAATTCCATTGGTTGAATCTAAGTTCAACTCAATGAAATCTAATTTGAAAGTCCTTGAAACTGCTGCAAAAAAGAATCCTGCTATTGTTAGCCATGTTGATCCTTATTTAAACTTACCTGTACATTATGTAAAAAAACAATCAGATTGGTTTAAGCACGTAAATGATTTAGTTAATGACGAGCAAATGCGAGTTGAGTCAGGATTGGAGCTTTTTAACTATTGTCAAAAGCATTTTAACTTTAATGAGATAAATAACAAAAGATTTGACATTTATAATAAACTAATCTAATGCCAGTCATAAAATGCAGCAACGGAAAGTGGAGAATTGGAACAGGAGGGTGTATTTATGACACAGAGAAAAAAGCAATAGAAGTCTGGCAGGCTATTTTGGCATCAGGTGCTTACGCAGCAGATTCAAATAAAGTTAGTTACGATTACGATGATACCCTAAGTACAGAAAGGGGTAAACAAATGGCAGTGAGAGATATTGCCGAGGGAAAGATAGTTTACATAGTTACTCGCAGACACAGAAGCCAAGAAGTTATTGATACAGCAAAAGAATTAGGTATTCCAGAATCAAGGGTAATTTTCACTAATGGAGCAATGAAATGGGGTGCAATTAAACATTTAGGCATCGGCTCTCACCATGATAACAATCAGAACGAATTAAATCTAATTAAACGCAATACAGAGGCTAAGGCTTTGAAGTTTGCGGAAACATACAATGATTATCCTGAAGCAGCTGTAAACAACGCAAAAAGAGCCTTAAAATGGGTTGATGAAAATGGATGGGGAACTTGCGGTGAGGCAACAGGAAAAGCAAGAGCTAATCAATTAGCAAATAAAGAAAATTTAACAAGAGATACTATTGCACGTATGGCTTCATTCAAAAGACATCAGCAAAATAAAGACGTTCCTTATTCAGAAGGTTGCGGTGGTTTGATGTGGGATGCATGGGGTGGTGATGCAGGTATTGAATGGGCAATCAGAAAACTTAAAGAAATTGACAATGGATGAGAAAAGTATCGGTCTGTGCTTAGTTACATTTATAACTAAGATATTCGCTGATGTTATGTTAAGTGACATTGGTAATTTAATTACGATTGGAGTGGGTTTAACGACAATAGCCTATAATATATATCGTATTAAAAACGGAAAAGACAAGTGAGAGAATTTTTCACAGAAGAAAATAATCGGTTGAGCATGAAGCGGTTGTGCGGATTTATCTGCACAGCTTGTCTTTGTGCTGAACTTATTCATAGAGGTGGAGATACCATTGTTACTTGTGTGGCTTTCATGGGTGCGGGTTATTTAGGTCTAACAACAGCAGAAAAGATATTTAAGAAATGAAACTGAGTGAACATCTTGAATTATCGGAAGTAATTAGAAGCGAATCAGCTAAAAGGCATGGAATAAAAAACTTGCCAACTGAAGAACACATTGCTAACCTGAAAAAGTTAGCTGAAAATATTTTTGAACCTATACGTATGAATTTTAGGCAGCCTATACGTATAAGTAGTGGTTACAGATCACAGGCTTTAAATGCAGCAATCGGAGGTGCAACAAACTCACAGCACAGTTTAGGTGAGGCAATTGACATAGACATGGAAGGCACTTTTATTTCAAATAAAGAAATTTTTAATTTTATAAAAGAAAGGCTTAACTTTGATCAGCTTATTTACGAATTTGGGAATAATTCAGAACCTGATTGGGTTCACGTAAGCTACAAAGGAAATGGTCAACAGAGGAAACAGGTATTGAAAGCCATAAAAGAGAATGGCAAAACAAAATACATTCCTTATGCCGACAAAACGTAGGCGATTATTTTTTGACATTGAAACAAGTCCAAACATCGGACTGTTTTGGTCAGCAGGTTATAAACAAAAGATTGATTACTCTAACATCATAAAGGAAAGAGCAATCATTTGTATTTGTTATAAGTGGGAAGATGAAAAGCAAGTTTATGCGTTGAACTGGGATAGAAAGCAATGCGATAAAAAAATGCTTGAACAGTTCATTGAGGTTACTAATCAGGCAACTGAATTAGTTGGTCATAATGGAGATAAATTTGACTTGGCATGGATTCGGACACGATGCCTGTATCATGGAGTTGATATGTTTCCGACATATACAACCATTGATACGTTGAAGGTTGCGAGGTCAAAATTCAGGTTTAACTCAAACAGGTTAAACTATATTGCCAAGTATTTAGGAATAGGACAAAAGATTAAAACAGAATTTGATCTTTGGAAATCAATACTTTTAGATAACGATAAAGTAGCGATGGAAAAAATGATCAAGTATTGTAAAATGGATGTGGTATTACTTGAAAAAGTATTTAAGCATCTGAATAATCATATCGAGTCTAAAAGTCATTATGGGGTTATATTTGGATCAGATAGAGGAAGTTGCCCTGAATGCGGATCAGATGATCTAATCATTCAGCAAAGGAGAACAACAGCATCAGGTGTTAAAAAAATAGTTTATCAATGTAAAAACTGTCATAAATTTCATAGAAAAACTGATAAATAATGTTACCTAAAAAAATAAACAAAATGAGCATCGAAGAACAAGAGGTGTATTTGATTAAGAAAATGCAGGAATTATATTTGAAAGAGTCAGTATATAGGAGAGCATTGGCAAAGGTGCGAGGTAACCATAAAATAGATTTGTCAGATTTGGAAAGACCTGACTTACTTGAAATGAAAGATGAAGCTGCTGCTTAGAAATAGTAAACCAAAGATTAGGATTAAATATCGCAAGCTCGGAAAGGAGAAGGCTTGGGGTATTGCACATTCTGATGGTTTAATCGAAATTGACCCGTCAGTAAAATCTAAGAAGCATTTAGAGATAGTGATACACGAAGTATTGCACATACTTTTCCCTGAAGCGAGTGAAGAAGAAATTGAGAATAAATCAATAACTTTAACTAAAATATTATGGTCTGAGCATTACAGGAGAATAGAACCTGAAGTGCATCAGCCTTTACAGGATGGCAGTAAATGAAACAGCACACTAAAATATACATGAAATATTTCGGTTATGGAATTGAAGATTTTATTGGCTGTGAAGTATGCGGTAATAAAGCTGTTGACATTCACCATATTGATTCTCGGGGCATGGGTGGCAGCCAAGATAAAGACAAGGTCGAAAACTTAATGGCAGTATGTAGAATGTGCCATGAAAAGTATGGAGATAAAAAAGAATATATAGAATTACTAAAAGAAACCCACAGGAGGTTTATAGACATTTATGGCAAAATATACTGATAAAGAGTTTTTGGATATTGAACTTAAAATGGGGATTAGTTTAAATAATCCGCAATTCATGGAATTGGCAAGAAATACAGTTGCTCAACTCAACGGATATGGTTCAAGTATTTTGGATTATGGATGTGGAGTCGGAGCATACTCAAAGGCAGCAATGGAATTTGGTTTTGACACATACGCATACGAAAAGTTTAAAATCCATAAAGAATATTTAAAAAAGAATTTACCAGAATTAAAACTTGTAACTAAATTAAAGCAGGTAGATATACTTATGTTTATTGAAACTGCTGAACACATGACAGATAATCAAATTATACTAATATTCGAGCAAATAGAGCCTAAATGGATTTTATTCAGCAGCACAAGTCAAAGGATTCCTGAATGGGATGAACAATGGGGTCATATTAATATCAAAGAACAGTCTGAGTGGGATGATTTCTTTTTGAAATTAGGTTACAGGTTGCATAAGCATTTAACATTACCAACAGAATGGAGTAAAATGTATGAAAAAGTCTAATACAGATAAAGTAAAGGTTTCTTTCGGTAAAAAGAAGAAAGGATTAGCAAAAAAATCATTCAATAAACATGACAGAAAAGAACGAAATTATCGTGGTCAAGGTAGGTGAAATTAAACCTAACCCAAACAATCCAAGAATCATAAAGGATGACAAGTTTAAAAAGCTTGTTAAAAGCATTCAGGAGTTCCCACAGATGCTTAATATTAGACCTATTGTAGTTAATGATGACATGGTTGTATTGGGCGGTAATATGCGTTTAAAAGCTTGTAAAGAAGCAGGATTAAAAGAACTGCCTATTATAAAGGCTTCGAGTTTAACAGAGGAGCAACAGAAAGAATTTATTATAAAAGATAATGTTGGATTTGGTGAGTGGGATTGGGAAAGCATAGCGAATGAATGGGATGCTGAACAATTAACAGAATGGGGATTAGATATACCTGATTTTAAACCTATACAGGCAGAAGCACAGGAAGATGATTTTGAAGTGCCTGATGAAATAAACACAGATATTGTTTTAGGCGATTTATTAGAGATAGGAGAACACAGGTTATTATGTGGTGATAGTACAGATAGCGATCAGGTTGCTAAATTAATGAATGGGCATAAGGCTGATATGGTTTTTACTGATCCACCATATGGAATGAAATTAAATGCAGATTATAGTGGTGCTAAAAGTAGTTTATCATTTTTTGGAGAAAAAGGTGTTAAAGGTGGTAAAAAATATAATAATGTAATAGGTGATCATGATGACTTTACTCCTGAATTAATTAATACAATCTTTGCTTGTTTTAATGATTGTAAAGAAATATTTATATGGGGTGCAGATTATTTTGCAGAATTATTACCAAATAAAAATGATGGAAGTTGGGTAGTATGGGATAAAAGAGCAAATGGAAATGATGATTTAGAAGCCGATACAAGTTCAGATAAAATGTATGGAAGTACATTTGAATTGTGTTGGTCAAAAAATAAACATAAAAGAGAAATTGCAAGAGTTAAGTGGGCAGGTATATTTGGTACTGAAAAAGAATTTGATCACAAAAGACATCATCCAACACAAAAGCCTTCATTATTGCCACAATGGTTTTTTAATAAATGGGGTAATGAAAATGATTTAATAGCAGATTTATTTCTTGGTTCAGGTTCAACTATGGTTGCTGCTCATCAATTAAAAAGAAAATGCTATGGTATGGAACTTGATCCTAAATATTGCCAAGTAATAGTAGATAGAATGATGAAACTTGATCCGAGTTTAGAGGTCAAAAGAAATGGTAAACCTTATTTTAAAACAGGCGAATAACAGACGATGCCAATAAAAAACGAACACTTAAACCAATTTAAGAAAGGCGAGTCAGGTAATCCTAACGGAAGACCGAGAAAGTATGTAAGCCTTTTAAAAGAACAAGGATATAAGCTATCCGAAATAAACGATAGCATACAGGCAATGATGTCAATGACTATTGAGGAATTAAAAGCTGTTTGGGATAACCCACAGGCAACAGTACTTGAAAAGACAGTTGCACACGCAATGAGAAAGAGTTTAGAGAAAGGAAGCCTTTATTCACTTGAAACATTACTGACAAGAGTATATGGTAAGCCTAAAGAACAAATGGATATCAACACAGATAATAAGGTGGAGATCGTATTTGTTGAAGGCAAATCAATATTATGAGAATTGAGTTTTCTGCTGCACATATTAATCAAAAGCCTATTCTTGAAAGTCAAGCAAGATTTAATGTGCTCATGTGCGGTCGAAGATTCGGCAAGAGTGAACTGTGCCTGATTAAGATTGTAAAGACTGCTTGTTTCGGTCAGAATCTTGCATACATAACCCCAACATACAAACTTGCAAAAGTATTCTTTAATAAGTTAAGTAATGCCCTGCCTTATCCAAAAAACCAATCAGACCTGAAGATTGACTTTCCGAACGGTGGATCAGTTGAGTTTTTTACAGGTGAAAGGTTAGATGGTTTACGAGGTCGGAAGTTTCATGGGGTTATAATAGATGAAGCAGCTTTTATTTCAGATTTAGAAGCAGGTTGGCTTAACTCAATCAGACCTACCCTAACAGACTATAAAGGTTGGGCAATGTTTCTAAGTACACCAAGAGGACAGAATTACTTTTATAGCCTATTCAATAAAGGTGGTGAAAAAGATTGGGCAAGTTTTAAATATAGCACATACGATAACCCATACATAGACCGAGAGGAAATAGAAGATGCCAAAAGGCAGTTACCTGCTGCTGTATTCGAACAGGAGTATATGGCTAACCCTATGGAGAATGCAGCTAACCCATTCGGAAACGACTTTATCAGGAATTGTATTCGACCAATGAGTAACAGAGAACCTATTGTGTTCGGGATAGACCTTGCAAAGTCTTATGACTGGACTGTTATCATAGGATTGGATTCTGAGGGCAATACAGCCTATTTTAGCCGGTTTCAGAAAGATTGGAATACAACCAAGCAAGAGATACTGAACTTGCCTAAAAAGCCTATTATAATCGATTCTACGGGGGTAGGTGATCCGATATTTGAAGATCTTCAAAGGGCAGGACTGATCATAAATGGCTTGAAATTTACCCAAAACAGCAAACAACAGTTAATGGTCGGACTGCAAACAGCCATCCAAACAGGGCGAATAGGCTATCCTACTGGTTTGATTGTCAATGAGTTAGAAGTATTTGAGTATCAATATACAGCATCAGGGGTTAAGTATTCTGCTCCTTCAGGCTTTCATGATGACTGCGTAATGGCTTTGGCTTTGGCATGGCATAACATGAACTTTAAGGCAGGTTCAGGTAGGTATAATTTTCTTTAAAAAAAAGTTTAGTTTTTTGCACTTTGTATTAAAATTATGTTTATCTTCGATGTATAAACAAAACCACTTATTATGACAAAGCAAGAACAAATCAAAGATTTAAGAGATCAGTTAGACAATTTGAATTTAGAAATGCCACAATCATTTTTTCATTTAGAACAAAGAAACAAAACTGCATTTTTAATCACCATGCAGTTGGAGAAATTAGAAAATCCAACAGCATACAATGAAAACGAAAATCATTGGGAAGGTTACGAATTAAGATTCTAAAACAAGGGCAGCAATGCCCTTTTAAATCACTATTATGAAACTATCAATTTACAAGTTATCAAATTTTACTCCAAACGCAGAACAGTATGAAGATTATTGCAATATCTTTAATCTTCCGAGTTTAAAATATGGATATGTGGAAATTTTAGGCGATAAAATAGGAGTTATAAATAAATCAGAATTAAAAAAATATATAAAGATTGCACATAGAACATATGACAATATAAATAAAAAATTTATTGATGGCTTTCTTTTATTTAATAGAAATCGTACAGAATCAATTTTTGTAGAATTATAAATAACAAAGGGGTGCAGCATCCTATCAACTGCAAATAAAAATCACTATTATGAAAAAGGAAAACTTAAACTTAATTTTAGCTTTATTGATCGGTGCAATCATTATTGGTTTACTTCAAGACAATTACTGTTTATGAAACTACATAACAAAGACGTCATAATTGACTTGCTTACAAATAAAGATCATTTAAGGGATAACGATCAGGCATTGATAGCGAATATATGGTGGCGAGAATTAGTCACACAGGGTAAAGACAAATCAACTGCCTTTGAATTGCTTAAAGTGTTTTCTGAGGGTAAGCTATCCAATCCCGAATCAATTAGAAGGTCAAGACAAAAGATACAGGAAGAACAACCTGAACTAAGGGGGAAAAGCTACAGAGCAAGACACAGGGAACAAGATAATGTTAAAGAACAATTAGGTTATTATTAAAATTTTATTTATATTTGTAAAAACTATTTATTATGAAAATTAAATTAATTAAAGAAACAGATTTTGCAGGACACTTTATTTATTTCGTTATGATAGACGATAAATATGCTTCAGGAACAATGGTAGCAAATGAGGAAAAAGCACTTGAAATGTATGAATTTATTGTAGCGAATAAAGGGGAAAAGAAAGTAGAAATAATAAAACAAATAGAAATATGATCGGTGAATTATTAAAAAAAACAAGACAAGAACAATCATTAACGCAGAAACAACTTGCTGCAAAATCAGGAATCAGCTTTGTTTCTATAAACAGAATTGAAAATGGCAATCCACCAAGATTATCCGTTATTGAGAAGATTTTTTCAGCTTTGGGAAAGCGAGTCACAATCAACCTTACAGATAATACTGAAGTGGTCGGTTAGTGCTTTATGGATTCTAATAGCATTCGCAATATTCTTTCCAATTATATTGGCAGGAATATATTTTAAACTCGAAGATTGTTATAACAAAATACATTACTAATGACTTGGCAGGATTTAAACTTATTCCAATATCAGCAGCTCGTTAATGCTTTTAAAATAGATGATGATATTGACAAGACTGTAAAGCTAATCAGCATTGTTACAGGAAAGACTGAGAATGAGGTGCTATCTATGTCTATTGCTGATTTCAATAAGGCAAAGGAAAATTTAAACTTCTTGGCTGAGGAAATAGAAGGAAAGCCTGTCAAGTACATTGATGTAAATGGAAAACGTTATAAGTGTATCTATGATGTCAGGAATATACCTGCTGCTCGTTATGTAGAAAGCAAAGTGTATGGAGCTGATCTCGTAACAAATATTCACAAGTTAGCAGCGACAATGGTTATGCCAATGAAAAAGACTTTGTTTGGTTGGAGGCTTGACAAATACGATGCGAGTAAGCATGAGGAATACGCACAGGATATGCTCGAAGCAAGATTCGTTGACGTTTACCATTCTGCAATTTTTTTTTTAAGTGTATTTCTGAACTTGATAAAATGTTCGGAGGACTTTTTGATTCAGAACCTGAAGGAGATGAAAATCCCTTCGGATCAAACAGAAGCGGTTCAAGATTTCTTGAAGTATATGGATGGCACTATACCATATATGAAATTGCCAAACTCAATAATATTACAGCTGAAGCTGCGTGGGAAATGAGAGCAATAGAATATTTAAACTGTTTGGCTTATCTAAAAGCTGAACGAGATTTTAAAAAGCAATAGCAGTTGTTTTGGTTGACACCCTGCCTTTTTAGGTGGGGTTTTTTGTAGTTATTATCTATGTTTTCAGACATTTATAAGTGTGAGCATTAGTAAAGCACAGGCAAGAGAATTTTTAAATGGCTACCTACAATCACTCGGGGATGTATATAAAAAAGACCCAATAGTAGGAAAGGCAATCGAATTGCTTTTATTCAAATATGCAGAGGAATGGAATAAAGAAGTTAAACTAAACTTAACAAAGTCTAAGGCTATTGCTTCAGGCGGTCTTTACGATGTATCTGTTCCGATAGTTAAGCAAACACCTTCAGGGTATGTGGTTGAGTTTGGATATCCAATTAACTCGAAAGCTGCAAAGTATTACGATTACGTAAATAAGGGTGTAAAAGGAACGCAGAATAAGAAATCAAACTCAGGTGTTTATTCTTTTAAAAGTCCATATCCGAATAGGAGAATGGCTGCTTCAATTTACTCATGGCTTAATAGTGCGAGGAAATCAGTCAGGAATGTACAGCAAGCTACAACACCACTTGAAAAGAAAAGAACAAAGCTAAAGAAGATGCTAACCGAAGCAGATAACAAAAAAAGGTTAGCTTATGCAATATCGACTAAAATAAAAAGAGATGGTTTAAGAGCAACCTATTATGTAGATAAAGCAATGAAGACAGTATTTAATGCTGATTTTAGAGCAGCAGTAGGCGATGCACTTGATACAGAAATAACAATACAAATTAGAGCAATAAATGGCAGCAGTAATAAGTGAAACTCCAGCAGCATATAGTCCTGCACATGAGGATTTATGGTTTAAGTTTACTTCAGGAAACTCAGGTACAACTAACTTTAAATTTGTTGTGAACGTAATCGTTAATGGAGATACAGCAACAACAATAAAGGTATTTCCTGATGCTTCAGGATATGGATTTTACAATGCAAGTCCTGTAGTCAGATCATACTTCCAAAATTATTTTGAGCCTTCAGGTAACTCAATACTCGCAGCATCAAGCGACAAGTTCAAAGTTAGCTATGTAATTCAGGCAGGTGAGGAAGTGAGTGGAGTCATTACAACAAATCAGGCTTCAGGAACTTACACAGCAGCTAACTATTATAGACCGCTATTCTCAGATTGGTATGCATCAGGATCACAAACTTTCAGCAGTTATTATGCAGCACCTTTAACTCAGTATGAAGATGACTTTCTAACTGAGAAAGATTTAAACTTTAATGCTTCACTTTCAGATAAAGTTTTTGTTAGTTTTTTTAGAAAGAATACAGGAACTTATACAGCATACTGCGATGTAGTAAATGAAGTAGGAACTACCTTGTCATCGCATAACGCAACCATATCTTTGAACGAATTTAATCTTTTAAATATTGGAACAGACGCAATCAATACATGGGCAGGAAGTACACTTATTGGAAGTTCAGCCTATGGCTATAAATTCTACATTAACAGAAGTGGACATTCAAGTCGTAAGATATTTGTTCGACTCAAATGTTACCCGAAGTTTCAGCCAATTAACCTTTATTTCCTCAATCGTTTAGGAGGTTGGGATACCATGAAATTTGCATTAGTAAATCGCAGGATTTCAAGTTTTGAAAGAAACACATTCCAAAAACCACAATGGCAGACTTTAGATGGAAGTAAGAAAATAACTGATGCTTATAATAGACTGAATGAAACAAGTATAAACTTTTCTATTCAGCATACAAATAAGATGAGTTTAATATCTGATTGGATTAGTGAACAGGATTCATATTGGGGGCAGCAATTAGTTGCAAGTCCACAAATTTACATGGAAATGAATGGTGGTTACTTTCCTGTAACGATAGACGAGAATCAATATGATTTCAAATACGACAACTTTAATAAGACTTTCAATATACAGTTAACCGCTACAGTTGGCAGAGTTATAAACAGTCAATTTAGATGAGGACACAGATATTCATAAATAACGAGGAGCTTGATTTAGTAAAAGACATTGATGCTGAATTTACATTTGCAATTGATGATATTGCTGATTTCGGTAGTAAAAATACTACCTTTTCAAAAACAATAACCATTGCAGGATCATCTCAAAATAATAAAGTATTTGGATTCATATTTGATTTAGGTAATTCTAATTTAACAAACGATGACAATACAAATGTTAACTATGATTTTAATGCGTCAAGGGTTACACCTTGTAGGATATTTGTAGACGGAATACAGATATTTAAAGGTGTTTTAAGGCTATTAGAAGTCGTAATTACAGGTTCAACAATAGAATACCAATGTTCTGTATATGGGGATTTAGGAGGCTTTATTTCGGCTTTAGGAAACAAGAGATTAGAGAATTTGGATTTCTCAGAATATGACGAAGATTGGACACTTGCAAACATTACTGGCAGTTGGAATAACATAAATGCTTCAGGTGTTTATTATCCTTTAATTGATTATGGGAACGTAACTTCAAATAATGTTGATTTTGACTTTAAGGCTTTTAAACCTGCTTTGTATGTTAAAGAATATTTGAAAAAAATTCAAGAAGATTCAGGATATACTTGGGATTTTCCTTTACTCGAAACTAACTTGCTAAAAAGATTAGTCGTTCCTTCAAATAAGGCTGTCATATCAAATCCGAGTAATTCAGCATTTAATGCAAATGCAAACGCAGCAACTTACACAACAGATCAATATCCTGATTTCACAGTAGTAACCGCAGGTGATTTTACTTTAAGTTCAGGAAATATATACAAATATAACGGAGCTGCGAGTTTACCATCTACAATTACTCTTGAATTACAGGGTTCAATATTGGACGTTTATCCAGATCCACCACCTGACACGAATGTAACAATAAGTTTACAACTTAATGGAGGTACAATATCAAGTCAAACTATTCCTGTTGCATACGAGCCACAGGGATTTTCTGTTAGCATAGTTTATAACCATACATTTGCAACAAACGATACTATTAATGCCTATGTAAGCTCAGAGGCAACTCAATACGAGATTGTTCAGGGTGTTTTAAAAGTAGATGCACCTTCAGGTGCTGATGTACCTGTGAATTATGGAGAGCCTTTAATAATGAAAAATGTTATACCAAAAGGTATATTTCAGAGAGATTTCTTTTTGTCTATTTGCAAAATGTTTAACCTGTATGTCTATGATGATCAATATGAAACAAATAAACTTCATATTAAACCTTATATAGATTTCTATGATGGAAGTTTTGTAGATTGGTCAAACAAAGTTGATAGATCAAAACCTTTAAGCATTAAGCCAATGAGTGAAATTAATGCGAGGTATTATCAATTTAAATATAAACAGGACAATGACTATTATAATGAGAATTACAGAAAGAAATATAATGAAGGGTACGGTGATCGTATATACGATACTGAATTTGATTTTGTTAAGGATACTGACTCAACTGAGATAATTTTTGCAGCTACAGTTTTATTTGAAGCAGAATCAACTGATAAAATTTATCCTGCTATTTATAAAAAGTCTGATAACAATACAAAGACTGATCCGATTGACTCAGTAATTAGGATTTTACAGGCTAAAAAATTAACAGGTGTTACTTCATGGAAATTAAAGAATGGGGTTACTGATTTAGCAACATTGACAACTTATGGATATGCAGGACATTTAGATGATCCTTTTACTCCAATAAATGATATAAACTTCGGAGCACCAAAAGAGGTTTATTTTAATGCAACAACATATCCAACAACTAACTTATTCAATGCGTACTATTCTGACTATATGGCTGAGATTACGGATAAGGATAGCAAGTTGCTCAGTTGTAATATTTTACTAAATGCAAAAGATATATTGAATTTAGATTTTGGAAAGTTGGTAATGATAGATGGACAGCTTTTCAGGATTAATAAAATAGAAGGTTATAATAGCATTGATTATAACACAAGCAAAATTGAATTATTGAAAGTAATAACAAAAGAATTCTAATGGCAGATCAATTAAATTTACAGGTCAATGTCACAGGTAATGCTTCTGAAAGTGTAGGAAGTTTAAAAAAACAATTACGAGAAGCAACTGCTGAAGTGGCATTACTTTCAGATAAATTTGGTGCAACATCTAAAGAAGCTGTACAAGCAGCTAAGAGAGCAGCAGAATTAAGAGATAGAATTGGGGATGCTAAGGCACTAACTGATGCATTTAATCCTGATGCAAAATTCAAGGCATTGTCAGCATCTTTATCAGGTGTTGCAGGTGGATTTGCAGCAGTTCAAGGTGCAATAGGATTATTCGGTGGTCAATCGAAAGAACTTGAAAAACAACTTTTAAAAGTTCAATCTGCACTCGCATTATCACAAGGTTTACAAGCTATTGGTGAAGCAGTAGACAGCTTTAAGAATCTTGCAACAGTTATTAAAACTCAAGTAGTTACTGCATTTTCAACTTTAAAAGGTGCTATTGCCAGTACTGGAATTGGTGCTTTGGTTATTGCTATTGGGGTGCTTATTTATAAATTTCAAAAACTACAAGAGGAAACTGCAAAAGCAGAGGAAGCACAAAAAAAATATAACGAACAAGCTGCTGCTGCTGCACAAGAATCAATTTCATTTTATGATAAATTTATTGATTCACAGACAAAATATTTATCTGCAAAAGCAAAACTTGCTAACAGAAGTGAACAAGAAATTACTAATATAGAAATTCAAGGTTTGCAAAAACGACTTGAATTTAGAAGAAAAGAGTATGAAAATCTATTAAAAACTGATCTGAAAGCTGCTGCTGAATTAAGTCAGCAAAATATTGAACTTGAAAATCAAATTGAATTAATTAGAATAAATGCTAAAATTTCTGCAAACCAAAAGTTAAAAGAAATTGATGATAAAGAAAAAGCAAGAAGGAAAAAATTAGCAGATGATGATGCACAGGCAAGAAGCAATGCTTTTGCTTTAGAAATGCAGGCTTTGGAAAACAAAAGTGCAGCTGCTAAAAAAAATGCAGAAGATGAAAATGCCACAATGGAGGCAATGTGGGTTGAGCAAAATAAACGTGATGATGCTGATCAACAAAAATTAAATAAAAAATTATTATTAGAAAAACAGGCAAAAGAAGAATTAATAAATAATGAATATGCTTTAGCAGATGCTAAGTTTCAGGCTGCTTCAGCAGGGCTTGCTTTACTTGGAACTCTTGTTAGTAAAAATGAAAAACTACAAAATGCTTTATTAGTTGCAGATAGAGCTTTAGCTATTGCACAAATTGTAATTAATACTCAAAGGGAAATAGCTGCTTATTCTGCAAACCCAACATGGAGTTTTCTTCCTGATGGCGGTGCTGCAATTAAGGCTTCATTTATTGCAGGTGCTAAATTAAGAGCAGCAGCCAGTATTGCAACTGTGATTGCAGCTACAATAGCAAAATTTAAAGGAGGTGGAACAAATGCAGGATCAAATTTTGGGCCTTCAATACCAACACTCAATGCAAACTCACCAATTCAGCCACAAGCAAACTTGACTGGGTTAAATCAGGCTACAATTAATGCTCTTGGAAATCAGGCAGTCAGAGCATACGTTGTTGAAACAGATATAACGACCAACCAAAAGAGAATTGAGGCTATCAAGCAAAAGGCAAGATTCGGTTAAGTTGAAACTTTTATAATAAACAAACATTTATAGTTATGGAATTACCATTATTTGAATTAATGATCTCTGAGGACATGAATGATGACGCAGAGGTTAATTATGTTGCGTTGGTAGATAGACCTGCCATTCAAAAGAATTGGAATGCTTTTAAAGATAAAGTTAATTTCGAAATTGTTTCAGAAGATAAGCGGATTATTAGTGGTCCTCTTATGTTGGCTGATACCCCTATTTTTCGCAGCGACAGTACTCATGGCGATTATTATGTTACTTTTAGTAAAGACACTATTCTTAAAATTGCTCAGAGGTTTTTTAAGAAAGGTTACCAAGCTAACGTAAACTTAGAACACAATCCTGATTTTAAGGTAGAAGATATTGTAATGTTTGAGTCTTTCATCTCAGACAAAGAAAGAGGAATACCGCCAATGAAAGGTTTTGAAGATGCTCCTGATGGATCATGGTTTGGATCATTTAAAGTTTATAATGACGAGGCTTGGGCAAAAGTAAAAAGCGGTGAAGTGAAAGGATTTTCAGTAGAGGGAGTGTTTGAATATAAGAGAGAAAAATCTAAGGAACAAAAGATGATAGATGATATAAAGGAAATTTTATCATCTGTTAAGTGGTAACTATTTGTATTAATTAACATTTAAAATAAAAGTATGAATCCAAAAGACGCAATACTAAAAATTAAGGCACTTTTCGAAGATATGCCACAAATTGAATCACAGGTTGAAGAAGTGAAGCAAGACTTCGCAGAATATCAACTTGCTGATGGTACTAAAGTAATGATTAGCTCAATGGAAGTTGGCGGTGAAGTTAAATTGGAAGATGGATCATTTGCACCTGATGGTGATCATCAACTTGCTGACGGTAGTCAGATTTCTGTTTTGGGTGGTAAAATTACTGAGATCAAACAAGCTGCACAACCTGAAGCAGAAATGCCTGAAGTTGAAGTTGAGCAAAAGAAAATGGAAGATAAAATGCAAGAAATGGCTGAACAATTTGCTGCTAAAATTGCAGAATTGGAAGGCTTGAATAAGGCATTAAACGAAAAAATCGAAACTATGGAAGCAAAAGCCAAGCAAGGTTTTAGCCAAGTAGTTGAACTTATTGAAGAAATTTCAAAAGTTCCACAAGCTGATCCGATTGAGAAACCTCAGTCATTTAAGTTTGAGGAAACAAAAGACATTAAGTTTGATAGACTTAATAAATATCGTAACGCAATTTTAAACAATAAAAACTAAGAAAAATGGCTTTTAACGTTTCTGCTCTTGCAGATT
>Ga0255158_1000108_pt1 | contig 38974 bp, 47 predicted proteins | sample Atl_Atlam_RepC_8_2_FD_188426 | JGI IMG/M metagenome (GOLD analysis project Ga0255158, IMG submission 188426) | Freshwater microbial communities from Altamaha River, Georgia, United States - Atl_Atlam_RepC_8h | ecosystem: Environmental > Aquatic > Freshwater > River | place: USA: Georgia...
CATTTGGTGAGGGAATGCCATGGATCCACGAATAGAAACGCGCCAGGTTGGAGACCCTGCTAAGGTCAGTCAGCGCGAAAAAGAATTGCTGGAATTGTGCGAAAAATTGTTAGAGCTGCTGCGAATAACGATGAGTACCAGTAGCCAGGCGTATCTCAAAGGCTACGACTTATTTCTTCAGGCTGGTGGCCTTCCCCCCGAGGGCCCCGCCGCTGAACCGCACCCGCCCAAAAAGAAAAAGCCGAAACCCAAGCCGGCGCCAAAGGACGTGCAAGCCCGCTGGGATCATCCGGAGTTGGAAGGGAACGACGAGCCGCCTAGGCTGCCCTAAGCGAACAATTCATAGCCATCGGGGCCGTTAAAAATGATTTTGCGCTTGATGAGATTGGCCAGCAGCTCTTTGCAAGTGGTGGCATTCATCTCCAGCTCAAGGGCTAAAACGACGGCCGCCTGCTTTTGAGGGCCGCCTTTCAGAAGCTCTATGATTTTTTCTTCGTTGGGACTAAAAAACAGCGGGGCATTATTGCCGGTGCTAATCATGTGCAGATTCTCCCTGGGCGTGGGGCTCTGCTTCATTGTATCCGTTTCCGGCGCAGTGGCGTCGGTCAGCTCTTTTAGCACCTCGGACAACATGACTTTGAGTAGGCGATCCTTGAACATAGGCGGGGCTCCGTGCGCAGCTGGGTATACTGTACACCTGTATATCAGGAGTGTACATCAGCGTCCGTGCATAGCTAGGTTGATCGAACTTTTTTAGCACACCCTAATGCACACCCCAAGGAAAAAGTTTTCATTTTTTTCGGGTTTTAGCGGGCTTTCGCAATGGTCTTCGGAACCATAGGTTATAGGTTCGAATCCTATCAGGTGCGCTCAAAAATTAGTTTTTCCCGAGAAATTACTGCCACCCGCCGAGTCCTAAATAAGCCAATTAGTTTTCTGGTTGCACACCCTGCGCACACCCTAGCTGTGACTCTAGACTCTGCGCAGCCTGCGCCAAATGATCCGGGGTGGCGTGCGTGTAGTAGTCCAGGGTCAGCACACTGGTGCTGTGCCGCGCCAGGCGTTGGGTGACCTCGACGCCCCAGCGCTGGGCGCACCAGGTAATGTAGGTGTGCCGAAGCCCGTGCAGATCCACGCGCTCTTGAATGGTCACCCTGCTTTCCTCCAAGTCCTTGGCCACCATAACGGCGGACCTGTCGTGCCAGGTGCCGGGGAACCAGATCCCGCGGAGTTTGGCCAGTTCCATGGCCAGCTCGGGGCCCAGGTCCAGCACGGCGCCTTGCCTGTTTTTGGTCTCCAGGGGCGTCAGTCGGATCTGCAGCCCGTGCAGGTGGCGGTCGGAGAGGCGCATCAGCTCCCCGCGGCGCAGCCCGGTGGTCAGCACCAGCCGGTACAGGCGCTCGCGCTGGATCCCGTCCAGCCCGCGAAACACCCTTGGGCTGGCGCGTGTCCCTTGCAAAAGCCGGGTGGCCTGCTCCAGCGTTAAAGCTCCACGGCGCAAGACTTTATGATGCTTTGGCACCGGTAGCTTAAAACGCACGGCGGGCAGCCCGGCGTGCCGTAAAAACTGATTTAGTGCCTTTAGGTAATGAGTCCGGGTCTGAACCGACCAGCGGCGTCTGGACGCGTCCCAGGTGGCGAAAACGGCTCGCACGGCCTCAGATGGCAGCTCGGTGGCGTGCATCCGGTCAGCGGCGGTCAGGATGGCGCTCACCTTATAAGTCAGATCCTGCAGGCGGGCGGCGGAAATGCCGGCCAGCGCCAGGGTTTGTTTCCATTCGTCCAGGCGTTTGCGCAGTGGTTTTGGCTTGTCAGGGCTGACCAGCCCTTGCAAGATCTTGGCCAGTTTGATCTTGCTGGCGGCCAGGGTGTGCGCCAGAGGGATGGGGCGGCGGCTGTGGGGGATCGCGCCAAAGGCGTAGTAAAGGCGACTTACCTCAATACTTTTAATCGAACCCGGGGCGGTCGGGCTGCAGCGGCGCCCAGAGGTGTCGTGGTAGCGGACGCGGCGCACCTTCCGAATCATGACCATGAAAACGCACCAGCGGCAGCCGGTTGTCGTCCGGGTGCCATAGTTCTTCCTGATTCTTGTACCGTTCGCATAAAACGCGGATCTTTTCCTCAGATCCGGGCTGCGCCTGCGTTGCCGCCTGCGCCGGCCGTGCAGCTGATAGGATTGTAGGATTTGGCCGCACCGGGTACAAGTCCCGAAACACCTCGTAGCACGGGCTGCAAAGCCCGCGCCGGCGTCCCCAGTTTTTGCCGCAATGCCGGCAAACTAGATGCTCCACGCGGTTTTTGGGGTTCATGCCAGTCCCAGAAATAGCCATAGCAGTTGAATCAGTTTGCGCAAAATGGGCCGGTCAGCCGCATGCGCGCAGGTGCAGGCATGGCTGGACCAGTACCACGCCAGGAAGGCGTTTCCGGCGGCCAGCCAGTAGATAAGGCGAGTGTTGTCTTGCATTAGCCACCCTTGAGTTTGTTGCGGCCGGTCACGTAATTGATGACGGTGCCACCGGCGACGATGAGGGCCACGATCGCCTCAATGGCGTGCCCCAGGGCGGATCCCAGCCCAGCAGAATCCGCGGGGCTAATCACTTTAAGAATCACCGCCAGGGAAAGTCCCTGTAGCACTAGCGTTTGCCAAAATTCGCTGGTCTTCCAGCCAGGCTTAATCTCGGGAGTGGGTTCACTGGACATGGTTGCCGCCTTCCTGTTCCTTGAGTTTTTTCAAAATCAGCGCCACCATTTCCTCGGGGGTGGGCTTGGGGGGAAAGACTTTATGCCGAATGATGTGCAGGCGTTCTAGGACAACCGGGACAATCGTGCTGGCAAACCAGCCCAAAACAAAGGCCACGACGGCCACAACGGCCACTGCCCGGTAAAAGTTCAAGCTGGCCACCAGTGGATCCGGGCCGCCCTTGCGTCCGTCCTTATCTTTGCTGGGGTCGTAGTTGGGTGCCTTCCGGCGCAATGCGCTGATAAGCCCAGGCAGGCCGTCCTCGTAGTCGCCTTGGGAATGAATGACGCGTGCGGTGCCGTCGTTCCCCGGGGGTTCCTGCACGATGATGCGCGGGGATCCTGCGGTCTGAAAGCCCACGCTGGCCACTGCCCAGTCGGTGGGCTGGTAGCACTGCACCAGACAAAAGGGTCCCCAGGGGCTGCCCTCTAAATCTGCCTTCACCTTGGCCGCTTCGGCGCGATCAGGGCTGATGACGGTCACGCGCAGCTTGTGCGAATCGTCGGTCAGCTCGCCGCCTTCCAGGATCCGTTTTGCCTCACCAGCGCTGATTTTGCGCCCGTTATAGAAGTGGCCATGCTCCAGGCTGCGGGAAAGGTCCACTCCGAACAAGTAAGGTGGCTGCACGGCAGGCTTGGGCGCTTCGGCGGGGGCTTCATCCTCGGCAGGTCCGGCGACCGCCGGCTCCGGGGCCACGGCACCCCAGCATTTCCTTGGGGGCCGGGCTTCCACCACATTGGACGCGGGCGGGGGTGGCGGCGGGGGTGCCAGAAGAAACACCGCCCAGCCGCCTCCGCCCAGTTTCCAACGGCGCGTAAATTCAGCCGGCGCCATCCACTCGTAGTTGTTTTCCCCCACGAAATTATTGTCCAGCACGGCCGCCCAGTTGTCGGTGAGGTGCACCAGGTTGACCATGTGGGCGATGCGGCCCGACCCGCCATAGCGCGGTGAGTAGCCGTAGGTAACGCAGGGCATACGGCCTGTTTTTATGGCTAGTTTTAATAAACTTGGGTCGTCTCCCGAATACTGCAAATACGCTGTATTTGGGGCGTATTTTCCCAGCATTTTGTCCACCTTTTCTGGCCATCCTCCGCCTAGCTCCTTCTTCATTTGGTTCTGGAATCCGGTTAGTTTTTCGACGTTTTGCCAGCGGCCGGAATGTTCAATCGACGTGAACACGCAGAGGCCGGCGCCATCGCGCCCGCCGACGTTTTTGAGCTGTTGCGTGCCAGGCAGGTCGAGCTGGATTTGCTCAGTGCCGTCCGGCGAGGTGCGCCCGCCGACCTGCGAGTCGGCCGCCAGAGTGAGAAAAAGAATAAATGAAAGCATGGGGAGCCCTTAAGGATGGAAAATGTCCTTTAGGAATAAATGACCTAGGCTAATGTCACCAAACTGGTGATGTAGCAGCTTGTGTTCTGACTGCAGATAGCAAAGTGCTCCGTCTTTTGCACCTCTGGAATACCGCTCCAAATTGGGTCTACGGTGCTGGCAACTGGAGTATTGGGCGGGGTGCCATAGCTTTCGATGGTATGCCGGACGCTATTGCCAGCACCGTCTTTCCACGGAATGTATCGTGCGCTCCGCGTTGACGCGTACGAAACAGCAAACTGATACGTCTGGGTGCTGTCGCTGTAATAGCCGTGCCATCCTCCGTCTTGGTAGTTAGCGTAGTTGACTGCCAGGCGAGAATCAAACCAAGGCTGCCCGTCTTTAACTCCGTACAAATACGGCTGATAATTAAACAGAAAATTAAAAGACGTGCTGGTTGGCTGCCCGTCTCTGTACTCCCACCGACGAAAGCTGCCGTAGCGCTCAATCAGCAGATTGATGCTGTAAGCTCCTTCTGGGTCTACTCCGTACGTGTAATTAAACATTCCGGTCCCATAATCGTAGTTCAGATACTTTTTAAATCCCATGTACATACCAGTCACATATCCAATATTACTCTTGACCACTTTGCGCCCGCCAACAGGGTAAAAGTTTGTTTGTAAGTGAATGCGCCCCGGAATGTTGTAATAGTTTTTTAAGCTGCTGAAATAGCTTCCGCTGGCGGTGTCTAGTGTCAGCACTTCGTTGATGTTCCCCAGGGAATATCTGCCATTGTCGCCGGTCCAGCGGTCTCCCTGAAAAAAAGCCTGTGGCATGACCACGCGACACGTCGGCGGCAGGTGCATGTAGGAGCTGGTGGGATCACTGGTATTCTTGGTGAAGGTCACCGTGGCGATCTTGCTGGGGTCTCCCACGCGATAGCACTGCACAGGGTTGGGCAGGTCTGCATGCGGATATGGGTTGCTGCGGTAGCGTTCGATCGTGGGATTGTCCGAGGTGGCGGTTAAATAATACCGTCCTGTCTGCATTACTGTGACCACGGTCTTGGTGCTGTCTGCGTAGTCATCCCGAACGCGAACCCCGCGGTTGTAAGGTCCGCCGCCCGGGGATGAAGTTGATTGCAAGCCGTAAGGGATAAACAGACTGATGGCTGGAGTTTCCAAATTAGTACTCGACCTTGGCTCGCCGCCGCTGGCTACCAGAGACCATACGCCGGGTCCCTCGTCCACTTGTGCCGCCTCGTTGTAAACAATGTTGGCGTGCGTTGGGAGGTTATTGATCGTGTAATCTTTAGGGCAACAGTCCGCATCATCTAGGGTTGCTGCTGCGGAGTGAAAGCATGATATGGGTTGCTTTCGCTGGCTGGGATCCCAGTACAGCCGAAACGTGGTCACTTCGGCAATGTTTTCTGTGGTAAAGTTTACTTTTTGCGTTTCCTCTTCATCATAGAACAAACAACAGTGCGTTCCGGATGCTTGTACGCGCAGGTAATAAATAGTTTGCTCTTGCAAATCCGCAGGCAAGACTTTATCTGCCCCCGCACTGTTTTTCCCTTGCACGGTCACCTGCCAAAGATAGGTCAGCCAGTATCCGGCCAGCGCTCCGGAGCCCAGGTAAATTTCGTCCGTAGTCGTATTAATGTTTGCCTTGGCAATGTAGGCTGGGGCAACGCCTTGATAGATCTGCAATGAATACCCCTTTTTTATGTGGCGATAAGTCCATGAGCCCGCAAGGCCGCCAGTGCTGCGTTCAACTGCGTCTTTAAATCGTCGATTGCGGCCTGCGTGGAGGTGGCGCAGTCTGTCAGACTGGTGTCGTCAATCGTGCCGCCCACCGCGTCGGCCACCGCCGCCTGTTGCGTGCCTACAACTTGCGTGCCGCCCAAAGTAACGGCCGAGCTGCTGAGGTAACTTTCCAGATCCGCAATTCGACTGTCTAGTGTTTGGGTTTCCAGCGTGGTCAAGCGGCTGTCAAGAGTTTGATTTTCTAGGGTGGCGATCCGCGTGTCCAGCGTCTGGTTTTCTAGCGTAATGATCCGAGAGTCTAGGGTTTGCCCCTCTAGTGTGGTTAAACGGGTGTCAAGGGTTTGATTCTCAAGCGTGGTCAGGCGGGAATCCAGCGTCTGGTTTTCAAGAGTTGTGACACGCGTGTCTAACGTCTGACCCTCCAGAGTGGTAAGTCTTGTATCCAGTGTCTGGCCTTCCAAGGTGGTAACCCTAGAATCCAAGGTTTGTCCCTCAAGGGTGGTCAGCCTGGAATCTAACGTCTGGCCTTCGAGGGTGGCCAAACGCGTGTCCAGCGTTTGATTTTCCAAAGTGGTGACTCTGGTGTCTAACGTCTGGTTTTCCAAAGTCGTCAGCCGGCTATCTAAAGTTTGCCCTTCCAAAGTGCTGATTCTCGTGTCTAACGTTTGAGCCTCAAGGGTGTCCAGTCGGCTGTCTAATGCGTTATCGGCACTGTCCACATAGTTTTTGGTGACGGAATCATACCAGCCGCGGGTGCCACCGGTGTTGGTGCCATAATATTTGTCACTCCCTGGCACCGACGAGTCGTTCAATAGCTTAAACGGATCTAGGGCGGACCCGGATCCGTACACGGATTCCGCGCTGTGGCTGGAATCAGGAAGATCGTGCCAGCCTAGACCGCCGCCGCTGTTGGTGCCATAAAACTGATTGGCGTTTGGTGTCTTATCATTCGTCAGTTGAATCGGCTGACCCGCCGACCCATTCCCCGTTACGCTATAGGCCGTCACTTGCGTGCCTGCCACGTCATGGTAGCCCAGCGTGCCGTTGGCGCTGGATCCGTAATACTGACTGGCGTTGGGCGTCTTGTCATTCACCAGTCGAATCGGATCTAAGGCGGATCCGTCGCCGGTCAGGCTCAGGGTGGTGTCCGGAGCCGCCGGCAGATCGTGCCATCCTCGAGCCGCCAGCCCGTCGGTTCCATAGTATTGGTTGCTGTTTGGGGACGCCTTGTCATTTATCAGTTTTAAGGGCTGCGCTGCGGTGCCGTTTCCAGTGATGGACATGTCCACGGTACTGACCGGCAGGCTGTACCAGCCGCGAGTTCCGGAAACGTCCGTGCCGTAGTAGTATTGAGCCGCCGGACTGGTCTGGTCGTTGACTAGCTTGATGGGGAAATTGGCTGTCCCGTCACCGGTCACCGACATGGTTACCGTGGGGGCATCCGTGGCCGGCAAGTCAAACCACCCCTGCTTGCTGCTGGCGTCCGTGCCATAATATTGGCTGGCCGTGGGTGCGCTGGTGTCGTTTTTCAGCGTGTACGGATCCGCCACTGTCCCGGCTCCGGCAATCGACTTGCCGACATGCACCTCGGCCGGCAGATCATGCCACCCAAGCGCTCCTCCGGAACTGGTCCCATAATACTGGCTGGCCGCCGGCGATGCGTCATTGACCAGTTGAATGGGGTCTTCTGGGGATCCATTGCCGGTGATGGATAACGCTGTGGCAGGCCGGTCAGTCAAGTCGTGCCACCCGCGGGCGCCTGTCTCGTCGGTGCCGTAATACTGCGAGTTGCCGGGGGTGTCTATGTCTCCCACCAGGGATAAAGCCGCCCAGGATGGCGCATTGGGATTGCCACCGCCAGTCAGGCTCTGCTTGGTGGTGATTTTGTTTTCGTAAAAAACGATTGCGCTATTGCCGCTGTTGACCCCGCAAACCCGGTAAGCGTTGGATCCATAAGAGTTGGGAGTATCTGTCAAGGCCACAAAGGTGCCATACTTGCTGGGATCCAGGATGGGTCCAAATTCCAAAGCCGTTGCATTGGCATTGACCACCACGGCACGATTCTGGTTTCCCAGAAAACTTTTGGGCGTCACGTCGGACAGCGCCAAAAACTGCCGAATTACGGCCGTGTCATAGTCTGCGCCGGCCAGTCCCACCGTGGAAAGCTGCAAGCCCTCGGGGGTGCATTGCACATCGGTGACAACCTCAACATAGGCGGACCCGCCGCCGCCTGATCCGCCGGTAATTATCTCGTATTCAACCTGCCCGTCCCCGTTTACTCCACGCTGGCGCATAAACACCAGTCCGTTAGACTGTGTGCCGCCGCCAGGCAAAAACGCAGGACTGTTAGTGCCGTCGCCTTCTATTTTTGGGTTGGTGTTTTCGTACACGCCAGCCGCGGTAAGTTGCTGCTTGACCCACTTGTGCGCCACCGGGCTGGATCCAGACACTGCGCCAGTGATCTTGGCCACAAACCAGTCCGGGCGCGCCAGGCTAATTTCAATCTGGCTGCCGTCGAAATTCAGATTCAGGCCGTCGCCGGCTCTAAGCATGAGCTAGTTCCTATGGGTTTGCGTCAAAGTATTGGCGGAGCAATTTGCGAAGCTGTTGAATCTTGGTTTCAATCTCGGAACCGTCCGGGAAAAAGTCGGATTCGTTGATTTGTTTTTTACCCTGCTGACCAGCCAAAGAAACCAAGTAGCCTTTGGCGTTATCGGTAATATTTTCGCTTATGCTGATATGTATCATTTCGGCACCTATGTTTTGATGATAAAATTTAATACGACAAAAGGAGGGATTGTTGCGTGTCTTGCGTCACTTCCCGCCGTGTTTGTTGAAATAACGTTCGTTGCATCACCAAAACGGTCATAAAGTCTATACCCTGACGTTCCTGATGAAGCTGCGTACGTTGTTAAATTGTGGGAGTGTGACGGCATTTCTGAAAGTGTAAGCTGGTGCGTTTCTTCACCACCCCATGCGCCCCTTGTTCTTGCCGTTTGCGCGGTTCCGCTTGGCGCTCCTCCTGTACCTGAAGCGTTCAATCCAGTTCCAGTACCAGCGCCCATAGGAAAACGACCGCGCAAGTCGGGAAGATTAAAAGATAAACCGGTAGCTCCGGTATAAGCAGAACCCCCAAACGTATTGCTTATGACAGCATGAAGCGCCAAATAATTTGTTGAACTAACTGAAGAACCATCACATAAAAGCCATCCGGAAGGAGCAGAACTTCCCGCGTATTGTTGAATACATCCAGCCGGTAGAACTTGAGACCACGTTGGAGCGGAAGCTCCGGAGCTTGTCAAAACCTGTCCGCTTGTGCCAGCGGCAAGCATTGCCGTTGTGTTGCTTGCGCTCTGATAAGGTAATTGCCCTGCCCCACCACCGGCGAGATTGGTTGCGGTCGTTGCACTTGTTGCGCTCGAAACGGTGCCGGTAATATCAGATCCGTTAAGGCTAGCAATGAGAATGTTGCCAGTCCCGGTCGAGTTCCCAATAAGAACCTTTTTGTCAGCGGCTTGAATGGCAAGCTCCCCGGCCGCAAGGGTCGGGGTAGCACTGGCCGTGTAACTGCGCTTCGGCTTAAGGGTGTTGGCCACTTAGAACGTGCCCCCGTCGATGCTGACGCCGTCCAGGGTTGTTGCGGAAAGCACTGTCGTGCCGTTGATTTTCAGGGCTTTGCCTGACGCTAAATCCAAGTGCTCCGAGCTGGTCCAAGAGTCAGTCGCATCTACCCAGTTAAAAGTTTTATTGATGGCGCCAAGAAGGGTGATCCCGCCTCCGTCCGCCGTGCTATCGCTCGGTGAGGCCACGTTGCCCAAGACAATATTCTTGTCTTGGACGTTAAGGGTCGTCGATTCAATAGTAGTGGTTGAGCCCTGGACCGTCAGGGTGCCGGTGATGGTCACATTTCCGCTGACCGTGCCGCCTGAGCTGGCCAAATAACTCAACGCTGGAATATCGTTGGCCACCAGCGCCCGAAAAGTCGGGGCGGCTGCGGATCCAGTGGTCGGGCCGGCCCATACGTAATTGGCCGCCTGGCTGGCAAGGGAAAGCCCCAGAGTGCCCGAGCTGGTCACCGGGGAGCCCGAGACTGAAAAGATGTTAGGGGCGGATAATGCCACGCTGGTCACGCCGGTGCTGGGCGCAGTGATCCATTCCACGTCGGTGCCGCCAGAGTTGAGTGCCAATAGTTTGCTGCCGTTGCCGGTGTAGCTGGGCAGCAGGTTGACTCGGGCACCGGATGCGGTGGAAGACCCTGTGCCGCCATCGGCCACTGCCAAATCAGTGATTCCGGTAATAGATCCACCCGTGATGGAGACGCTGCTGGCGTCTTGAGTGGCAATGCTGCCCAAGCCAAGGTTGGTGCGAGCGGTGCTGGCACTGGCCAGTCCGGACAAATTGCCAGCCTTGGAAAGATAATCTGTGGCCGCTTCCACGGCCATCGTGCCGAGGCCCAAGTTGGTGCGGGCGTCGGCTGCGGTGCTGGCTCCAGTTCCCCCGTCGGCGATCGCCAGATCCGTGATCCCAGAAATGCTCCCACCTGTGATGGAAACATTGCTGGAATCCTGCGTCGAAATGCTACCAAGGCCCAGGTTGGTGCGCGCTCCCGAAGCCGAATCCGCTCCAGTGCCGCCGCGATTTAGCGGCAAGGTAAAGCCGCTGGCAAAGGTCACGTTGGTATTGGTGAAGGATACGGTGCCGGAGAAGGTGAGATTCCCGGAAAGGCTCGCGTAGGCGCCCGCGCCGGCGATCGCCACAATGCTGGATGCCACACCGCCGCCCGCGTCGCCAAAACCGTAGTAGAGGGTGTTATCGGCTTCGTTGTAAGCCAGCTCCGAGGGCGCCAGGCTACTGGGGGACCCTGCGCTTCCGGCTGCGCTGCGCCTTTTAATCCTGATCGTGTTTGCCATGATATTTACCTTCTAAAAGTTGCCGCCGTCAAGCTGGTTGCTGTTCGTCCACTGTGCCAGGGGCTGGCTGTAGCGCAGGATTTGCCCGTCCTGCAGATTCACCAAAAGCACGTCATTGAGGCCGTCTAAGCCGCTTTCCAGGCTTCCGATCGGTCCTTGGGGGCCGGTGGGGCCAGCGGGGCCAATAGGGCCCGGGGGGCCTTGAACTCCGCGCACATTTGCAACGACCTGCTGGGTCAGCTCGGTGACTTCGACCGACCGGGTGCCCTGCTCAACGACCACAAAGTTCGGCCAATCGGCCAGTCCCCGGGGAGATGCGGCTGGCTCATTTTCCAGTGCTGAGACCACGATGGGAACGGCTTTTTCGTCAATAATCTGCACCACGGTGGCCGCCGCGCTGACGGTGACGCTCTGAGCGGCCTCCTGTTGACTGCTCATCGGGTGACCCCCGCCCGCACCTGAAAATTGCCATACAGCGGCTTGTTGATCTTGCCGTCCGGACTGGTCAAATTCAGATCGTAGACATAGGTGCCAGGAGTTAAGGCGCTGGTGTCGGCGGCGGAAATAAACAGCGTGACCGTTCCAGCGGTGCCGCCTAGAATGATGCCGCCATTGGCGGTGGTCAGATTCTTGATAATGGTGGAACTGGAAGCCGTGGGGCGGACCTGCATTTGCCCAGTAAAATTGGTGAGGTTTAACAGACTAGCGCCCGCGTCGCGCAGGATGATCGTGCGCTCGTACGTCGCGCCTTGATCGCATATCGTGTCATATCGCCCGGCTGGTGCGCCCATGAAGCCCCCTTTAGGAATAAATGACCTACGAGGGGGTGAATAGCAGCTCAAACGGATAGGAGAGGTGCGCCGGGATGCCTTCCACTGGATCTTGTTCCTGCGTGGTGCCGGTGGTTGCGTAGTAGTAGGCGCCATCCTTGAACCAAGGGACTACATTGTGGCCGTAAGCAATAAAGCTGGCATTGGAAGGGCTGGAAGGTGCTCCTAGTTCCGGCTCGCTGTATTGAAAATTAAACGTAATGTTGACGATTTTCTCGGTGGCTGGCGTGTTGGATCCAATATCCGGGTCAGTGACCATTTCCGGAAACGGCGGCGGCACCGGGTCGGATGTTTCGTATCCCAGGAAAAGTAACGTCCCGGCCGCATAGCCCCACCAGTCATGCTGATTGACGCGCCCCAAGCCGTTAAAAATATTGTCACCTTCGGCCACGCTTTGGGGAACTTGATGCCAGGTAATAGCCAGCGCTTTGGACTTCTTAATCAAGCGCACTTGCCCAGGAAAGGCAATTCCATCCGGATCCGTGCCCGCCATCCGGAACTGTCCGTGCTGGGCGGTCAAGTATTCCACCGAAGGCTTGGTCTTGTAGGTGGTATAGCGCCAGTATTCGTACGTCACATCCTTAGTAGTAGCGACGCCACCGTCGTTGTAATGCTCGACCGTGTCGGTTCCTATGCTTTCATCCGCAAACAGGCTGTACGGGCGCGGCGCAAACTCAACGACGACCTTGGCATAGTTGTACTTGGCATAGTATTCGATTGCCGGCGCCTCAAGCTGGCTGTCGCTCATATCGGTGGTGTTGTACTGAAACCCCTCAATGGTGCTGACACGTTCAGCAAACAGCCAGGAATAGACCGGGTGCGCCTTGGGCAGCGTGCGCTTGAGGCTGCCGCCGTCCACGGTGACCGAACCAAGGCAATCCTTGCAAAAATCCGTAACCTCGTCCCAGGGCATTTGGTATTCGATGGACGCGCGCCCGCCTTCCATGCCGAACCCGGCGGACGCCTTTGCAATGCTGCCAACTCGTTCCTGGTACGCCATGTTGCCCCCTTAGTAACCCATAAGCCCAGCCGCTTTGTCGCCGAGCCATTCCCCGGCGCCCTTGAGCGGGTTCCATTCGTAGGCGGCGTTTCCAGCGGCTTTGAGTGTTTCCTTGGCTCCGCCCGCAATTGCCCTCGCAATCGCTGGGGAGGCTGATTCGATCGCCTCAATAATGACTTGCTTTATGTCCGTGTTGGCGATCATGTCCATGTCTTTGGCAATTTGGTCAAGGAAGTCGTCCGTCTTCTTGGGTGCCGCTGCGGCGCTGGTGGCCGTGAAGGATGCGGTGGCAATGGACTTACCAAAACTTTCCGCGGCTGTAAAATTGGCTCCGGTGGGAACCGCGCGTCCGGTGGTGTCTTCCTTGTCCGGGCCTTTCTTTTCAGCAGCCTTGCGCATATTCTCCAAGAATCCGGTAGCGCCTACCATTTTGGCCACCATGGCCACCACGGCCACCGTGGCCCGCACGATCTGTTTGGTAAAATCGACGATGCCATCGACGACTTTCTGCACCATGTCCTCGACGCCGTCAAAGCTGCCCACGAAGCCGGAAAGAATGACCATGAGGCCCTCGTTGACGGCGGCCACGATGCGCGCCAGCCCTGAGAGCACTATCAGCAGTGACTTGATGATGGGCATTAAAATCTGAAAGTAGGTAAACAGCAGTCGGATCTGTGAAATAAACATGTCACCGAACGCGCGTGCAATCTGGGCAAACAATGGCGCCATTTGCCGGGCGATCGGTGCCAGCGTGTTGGCCCACTCCCGCACGACTTCGGTGGCAATGGTCATGACGGGTGCCAGCGCCTGCCCGATGACTGCGGTAGCGTCGCGCATGGCGAAGTTAAAACCCATAACAGCGGCAGGGTTAATCGCCTGCACAAAACTCATCACCAGCCCGGAAAGATCCTTGAAAGCCGCCATAGGGTTGGCAAACGCGTTGGCCAGCCTGCCGCCGACGCCTTCGATCATGCTGCCGGCCTGCTTGAACGGGGCGGCCACACCGGAGCCGACCATTTCGGACATTTTTTTGCCCGCTTTGAGGGCTTCCATGGTGAGCGCCCTGGCAGCTTCTTGCATGCCACCGCCCAGACGAGCCAAAAATAACAGGATTGCTTTCCGCGGATCCGCTGAAGGGGCTTTGGAAGCAGCTTTGGCGGCTGCTGGCGTGGATGGGGTTGCCGTAGCCTGCCGGCGGAAATTCTTAGCCTGATTAAATAGTCCGCCCTTGAGCCCCACGCCTTTCATAGCTCTAACCTTGGGCGCCGTCGTTTGAAACGCTTTTGCCTTGCGCGTCAGCTCTTGGGGCTTGCGGATCGGGGATTGCTGTGCCTGCGTCGGTTGCGCCATCTGCGCGGCGTGCAGGTTGACCACGGCCGCCTTGAGGACGATGGCAGGCGGTAGCATGAGCCGGCCTTGGAAAAGTCCGTTGGCGATGTTGAATCGGGCGGCGGTCGGGGAAAATGCCTTGTTGGGGGATGCTGGACTAGCAGGAGCCTGCTGGCGCATCTTACTGGCTCGGTGAAAAAAGCCGCCGCTGAAACCGCCGCCCGTCATAGGTCGTGCCTTGGGCGTCGTGGCGCGAAATGCGCTGGCGCCCGCTCCCGGCTTGGCCGCCTTCGGTGGGGCTGCCTTGGGAGCTGATGGTGCCTTTGGCGCACCCTTCGGTGGGGCCGCCTTCGGGCTGGCCAACAACGGCCGAGCCGTCTTCGGTGCGGCGTTGGTGCCGCCGTTCATTTTGACGGTGGCCTGCTCGATGCCCACGCTGGCGTCTTGCACCTGAATAACCCGCGGGCCGGTGCTAATTTCAGGGGACGCTGGCGCTGAGGCTTCCACGTTTAAAGTAGGCACTGCAGGCGCTGCGGGAGCGCCAGGAACGGGCGGCGCCGTGGGGGCTGGCGCGTCCGTTTTACGAAACGCCGTAAATTGGTCAGGCTTGAAATATTTGTCGTATTTGGCGTCGTGGATGCTGGAAGACTCAGGCGTCGGTGCGGGTGCGGCGGCTGGGCTTTCCGGGGGCGCTGTGGGGGCTGGCAGAGCCATATTCCCCGCGGGCTGCGGTGTGGCTTGCAATTTGGAAAAACTTGCCAGAACGGATTTTAAAGGCCGGAAGGCATTGGCCACATCGTTGAACAATTTGCGAGTGGCGCCGACTATTGCCTTGCCAGAGTTGTCGGGTTTGGGTGCGGCTGGGCTGCTGGATCCCCCTTCGCCACCGTCGCCGCCAGGGCCGGCTTTGCCCAGCACATCCACTAACTGCGTCAGCGTGGCCAGGAATTTGGCCAGGTGCTGCTCGCCGCCGGTATTCCCTGTGGGTAGGTCAAGCTCGGCCATGCTTTTCCTCGGCTTCCTTCCACTTGGCTTCTGCGTGCGCTAAGTCCATGCCAAACGCCAGCGCCATGGTCAGGTACTTCGCTTTTGCCTTCGCCTTGGCGTCGGGTGTCTCCAGGTCTTCGGGCACTTCCTTGCGCTGCCACTCAGCCTCGGGATCCTCAATCGCCACCGGAGAGCCGTCCTTGTCGCGCTCACGGTAGTAGAGGTCGTAAATCTGGCGGTCCGTCAGCTCGGCAATGTCGCCAAAGGTCAGGTGATACGGCGCGTCGATCAGGCAGGCGTAGAGCTGGTAGACGTTGGCGTATCCGGCCCAGACGGAGCGCTCGCCGGCGTCGTCGCCGCTGTCGCTTCTGTTTTTTTTTGCGGGAAACTTTGTGCCTGCACCAGCTCCAGAATATGCGTCACTTCCTCGGGCCGTGCCAGAAACAGTTCTTCCATCTCGTCTTCGGTCGTGTTGAAGATGAAGGCGGCAAACGCCACCCCGCCGGCCATGGTGCCCAGCGCTTCCACGCAGTAGGGCCCGCCAAACGCGTATTTGCCCGAGGCTATATCCGCGGTGACCGCGGCGCTCAGGTTGCGAAATTCCGCAATGTCCAGATCGGCGCGGAAGCGCATCACGCTTGCCATGGCGCGCTTTTCCAGCCAGCGTTCGACTTGGCTCTTGATCTTCTGAGTAATCAGGCCGGCCTTGAAGTTCTTGCCGTTGTATTCGAGGGTCATGGGGGCCGCGCTGGCCCCCAGGCTTTCCGAGGTGGTTGGCATGGATTATTAAACCGTGATGGTAAATTCGCCGGTGCTGGTGGCGGTGTAGGAAATTTTGGCCACGTCCTTGGCGTCCACGTCGATCTTTACCGAGGTGAGCACGGCAGGAATGGTAAAGCTAGGACCGCCGGTGCCGGTGGTCAGCACAAATTCGACGCTGGTGCCGGTGCCAGGTTGTCCGCCGGCGCTGCCGTCGTATGGGCCGCTGGCGCTAATGTCCGCGCTGCGGATCCCGTACACGTGCTCAGCGTAACCCTTGGAGTCAAAATTGGTCGTTTCAATGGGGTCGCACTTGTAGTCCAGGCCCCACTGGTTCAGGGGCTGGCTGCTGCCGCCCACGGTGATCGATCCGGTTCGTCCTGAGTAAAATGCCATGATGCTGGTCCTTTCTTAGAGTCCGCCGACAATCGCAACCTGGATTGTGGCGCTGGTGGCTCCAGTGTTCGTGATTTTCAAGGTCTTGGCGCTGCCTGAGACCGTGTAATTCGTATTCCACGCTACAGTTATAAATGACCCATCCGGCAGGCTGATGCTCGGGGTAGTGCCGCCAAAGAACCACGTGGCCGGATCGGCTGCGCCGGGCTCCAGCTTGACGGTGCTGCCTGAAACGCCCAGGTGCAACGCGCGCGCCTTGGTGAGCACGATGGACTCACCGAAGAAATTCGTCAGCGCCTGCAGGTCGTAGGTATAACTCGCCGACGCCGCAATGGTGCGGGATTCGGCAAAGATCTGATTCACGGTCGCCACCGGGGGGCTGACCGAGTCGATGAGGTTGTCGGGCCCCTGCTTGCTGGCTGCGAAGCCGGTGTTTGTTTTTTCTTGGGACCAGCGGATGCCGCCGGAAATGGTGCAAGTGGTCAGGCTCATGCGGTCCTCGTTTCCATGGTCAGGTAGGTTAGGCGGATGGCGCTCACGTCATAGACGGTGGTGGGGCCGGCCGCGGTGCTGTAGGGGGGATCTAGGTCAATTTCGGTGTCGTGCACGCTGACCACGCCCTCCAGCATCGGCTGGTACATCTGGTTGCGGATCCGCTCGCGCAGCTCCAGGGCGCCTTGCACATCCACTTCGGTGACGCGATCGCCGGCGGACACCAGGGTGATTGTCACGGGGTAGCGGTATTCCACGGTACGGTTGAAGGCTTCCAGCCCGATCGTCTCGGCGCCGGGTCCCGGGCTGATGATGATGCTGGGGATGCTGTCGGTGACCAGCAGGATCGGCCGCTTGCGGATGGTCGGGACAATGTCCCCGGAGACCTCGCGCACGCGCTGCTTGACGGCCTGCAGAATGTCAAAATACATGCTGTTGGTGCTCATGCGTCATGCGCGACCGGAATCTCCGGCTCGGCCTCGGTGGTGGTTTCCAGTGCAAAGTAGGCGCCCGCACCCTGCAGCACCACGTCGTCGGTGAAGTAGTGGCGGCCGTCCTTATCGGTGACCCGGCAGTTTAAGACCGGTTTGAAATGTCCCAGGTGGGCGGTCCAGACCAGCCAGCGCTGGGTCTGCCCCATGCGCTGCAAGCCGCTTTCATCGACGTAGACCATGCGCGACATGCGGCGGAAGCCATAATCGGTGACGGCCTCGGCGCCGTCCGGGTTGCGCAACGTGATTCGCTCGGGGTTGTCCATTATTTCCCAGCCGGCGCTGGTGTCCAGGGTAGGCATTAGACGATCTGCCCCCGAATTTCGCGGGGATCCACGCGGGTGAGCATGGTGTTGACCTCTTTGATCTGCGCCAGGAGCTTTTCCCGCCAGGTCATCCGGTCCACGCTGACGCCCTCCCAGGAGTAGCTGGGCTGCGGGTTGGCGCTGTCGGCGACGAGCGCCTCGAGGTAGCCGTCGCGGATGGTCTGCAGGTCGGCGATCTGTTCGGCGAGTGATTTGGCCATTTATTCCCCCTTGAGAATAAATGACCGCCGCCGGCTAGCCGCGCTGGGCCAGCAGCTCGCGGATCCGTTTAACCCTCGGGTCTTCCTCGCATTGCGCTTCCTGCGCCTGCTTGGGCCGGGGCGGTTTGGCACCCGTCTGGGAGATGATCGCCTGCACGAGCGCGATCTTGGCGGCTTTATCGGTAGGCATGACGGCCTCGGTGGTTTTTTTGAATTTTTCTTCTTTCACGGCCATTAAAAACGCCTCCATGGTGGGAGCCAGCGTTTTCATTTCTTGTACGGTTGGCCAATATGGGTGCCCGTTGTTGCCAGCTAGATACGTGTTTTCCCGTCCGTCTGCGGCAAGTTTTTGCTGCACATAGGTTTCAAAAATGCGCGCAAAAGATTCACTGCGCGATAGAAAATAAACTGCTTCTGGGTGATTTAAGGTTCCATAGTCTTTGAGAAGTTCTCCCTGCAGTCTTTTGAAATAACCTGATTGGTGGTAATCTGCAAAAAGAAGTTTGGATATTGATTTTTCTGCGGGCGAAGCGTTGGGGCCTACCAGCATTGTAGCGTCAGAAAGATACAATTTTTTATTGTCTGAGCCCTTGCTTTGCACCAAATAGTGATCCATGGCATGGCCCCATTCGTGAGCCAAACTGCCAACACCGTTTTTTCGGGTGAGGTTGATAACATTCTTGTCGGACTCGTAGTGCGCTACTGCTCCGCCTCGTCCTCTGGCTCCTATAGCTAGGCCCAATTGCCCGCCCAAAGAAATGTCCCGGTCGGAAAATCCGGTCACATCCGCCAAGTCGGCCATAGCCTCCGAGGTTTTTTGCAAGTGGTGCAGGCGTTCTTTGTCCGTGACACTGTTGCCCCATTGCACGCCGCGCAACCCCACGCCTTCCATCAAAAACTTTCTGCCCGTTTCCAAAGTGTGTGCGTCAATGGCTCTGCCTCCCTTACGCGTGGCGTAGGACACGTATGCCTTGCTGGCATCCCAGCGCTTGTTGGTGTGATTGACCGTGTCAAAGGTCTGGTTGAAAGATTTTCCTTCAAGAATGTCCATCACGTGATTCTTGATAGTGGCCGCTCTTTCATTAATATCTGAAGCTTGATCTGGATTTTTTCCTGCGCGCAATCTTTTGCCAAAATCATTCATCTTGCCCAAAACGCTGTTGGCTCCACGATTGGTTAATCGGTTATAACTATCTACAAGAGCATTGGCTACTGGGTTAAATCTGTCGCCATGATCGCGACCAAATTTCAATTGTTTACCTTGGCCGGTTTGCCGAAATTTACTTATAAGTTCTCCAGTTTTTTTTCTCAACTCGCTAACTATTTTGACAAAATCAACTTCTTTTTCAGCTAATTCTTCTCCCAGTTTTTTCATTGTTGTAAAAGCTTCGTAGTATTGGGCCCGAAGTTTCTCCGGTGTTGAAACTTGGTCTTCTTTTGATGCCTTATAAATTCCTGGCTCTTTGGGGAATGTTTTTAAGGCTAGATGAGCGGCTAAAACGGACAGAGGGTGCCCTTTTTCAATTTTGTCCATTAACTTGCTGGGTTCGCTGTTAAGCAGTACATCTCGTTTAACCAATTCTTCTGCTGTTCCTTCTTTTTCGGCACTTTCTAAGTTTGTCCAACGTCTGCGGTTGTGCCGCGCAGACTGCTCAATATCCTCGCCAAAATTACCAATGGAACTGTTTCTGGCAAATTGGTAATCCTGTTGGTTGGCCGATGCTACACGGTTTGCTACGGCTCTCGGAGTATCACCTTTTTGTGGCTCTGCCGCTGCCGCCGCCGGTGTGCTGGGCTCGTCCATGGGGTCCACGTCGGTGCCGTTGTTCACTTGGTCGATTTTGGCCTTGGTGCCCGGCCCAAACAGGCCAAACATGTCCTGCGTATCATCTCTCTTGGCGGCGTCCGGCCGGTCCAGCGGGTTGTCCGTGCCGGCGGTCGTCGGCTCCGGCGCGCTCTGGGGCTTGTCCGCGCCGATGGGTACCGGCTCGCCAAACAGGCCGGGCATGGTCTCGGGCGATTTGGGTTTGTTGTCTGGCAGGGGGTTGCCAAACAGGTCGGCGGCCGGCTTGGTGCCTGCAGGCAAAATGTCTTTTAGTGAAAGGCTTTTGTCGACGTCATTATAAAACTGCTTGGCGCTGTCTGTGATGGCAAATTTCTTATCTTTGCCATACCTTGGCTCGCCATTGATTAGCGGCCAGGCATAGATGACTCCGGGGCCTTTCTTGCTTATGACATACTCGTTGCCCATCTTGTCTTTAAACTTGTCATCTACTTGAATTTTATCAAAACCGCTTCTGTCGCTGTCGTTTTTCAAGTCTGTTTGGGATTTTTTGTAATGAAAATACTCTTGAAATTCAGGATTCATCCTATGAATTAACGACGCGTTAATAGGAAGGCCAGCGTCTGCCAGTCGATAAATGTGTTTACCCTTAGCTATCTCTGGATAATCGTTGATTGGAACCCATTTAGTGCCGTCCTTGAACATTTGCGCCAATTCAACAATTTTCTTTCTTAGGCCAACGTCTGCATTTATGTAATCAAGGTATCCGTGATTTACGTATCCATTTTTATCCATCCAAACGCCAACCATGGCGCCATATATGGACATGAGGCCGGGCTCGGGTGGTGTTTCCTGTGTAGTTTTTCCTGTGTTGGGGTCATAAACTGTTTCAGTTCCATCACCTGCAGATTGCTTGATTTTGTGTTTTATTGTCTTTGGCATATCGGTGGTAGCTATAAAAGCACCGCCTTTGTAGTGCTCACCGTTTGGGCCAAACTCGCCGCCGGCGGCAGCTCTTTTCTGTTTTGGCTCCTCCTGCTTGGCCACCAGTTCCCCATTACGCCACTCTCGGCCCTCGGCATCGATGCCGGTGAAGCCGGGCTGGTCGGCGGCTGGGGCTACTGGTTCTGAGCTGCTTTTTCCCTGGCTGCCTTGCTCGCCGCTGTCGCCTGGCGCCCGACCTCTTTCATCCAGGGGCGCTTGATCTGGAGCTCCTGGCGGATTTTCATCTGCTCCTCGTCCAGTTGCTGGCCGTCCGCTATCGCTCGCTCCAGTTGGTCGAAGTTGATCGCGTCCACCAGCAATTGCGCGTGCACCGAGGAGCCCCTTTGCGATGTCAGGGGGAATTTTTCCTTGTTCATATAGTCCGCGGGTGTCATTTTCTAACTCCTTCAGAAGTTCCTCTTTATTGTATCCGCCTATGCCCTGCTGCAAATAGGCGGCCACTGCGTTTTCGTCCACTTGCTTCGCTTTACCAAAACCCAGGTTGTTGTTGATGATGATGGAAGGCACCTTGCCTTCTTCGAACAGTTCCAGCGCCGCGCGGCGAGCTTTCAAATTGGCTGGCACGGCCACGCTTAAGGGCACGGTGCGCGCCAGGCTGGTCGGGTCGCCGGCGTCAAACTTTTCCCGCGCTTGCATGGCGCGCTTGACCACGCCGTCTTTCCAGGCGTCGGCCGGGGCACGGTCGATGAACACAAATTGCCCGTCCAGGCCATGCTTGGCGGCGCCGTCCATGAGTTCCTTGGTCCAGGCGCTGTCGTCGGACACGGAGTCCAGTACCACCGGGTATTCGGTGACCTGGATAATATCCTTAGTAGCAGTGCCCTTCCCGCTGCCACCGCCGCCGCCCAGGACCAGGAATTGGTTGTTCCCCTTCCCCTTCATGAGGGCCCAGGCTTCATTCAACATGCGCATGTTCGCGTAGCTTGCGGCGTCATGGATGGAGCCGGAATTGGTGCCTTTGTACGTCGGAAACAGGTCGCGCCAGTCGTCGCAGTTGCAGGTGATGCTGATTAGGTTGCCGTCGGCGTCGAACGTGCCCATTTTGGTCAGGTATTCCTGACGGAATTTTGGCCATTCCCGGCGCACCAGCTCTTGGGCTTCGCGATGCTCCACCACTTCCTGCTCGTCCAGATTGTAGAAGGCTTTTGGCGCAACGGGCTCGTAGTCGGTCCACCCGGGCACGTTTTCCAGTGGCGCCGGGATACGAAGCTTTTTGCCGTTTTGCACGACCACGGTATGCTCGCCGCCGGTGCCAAAGTATTTTTCCGGGGCGCTGGTGGCCGAGGGCGTTTTTGGGGCAGGCGCCGCGGGAACGGGTGCTTTTTGGGAGGTTAAATAACTTCGGCCCTGTGCGGTGATTCGGCCGGAAGCGTCCACCAGGTTTTGCGCCTGGAGGCTTGCCACCGCCGCCGGAGTGATGAGGGAGCTGTTGTGGGCCTTGCGGTTGGCCCGGAGTCGCAGCGCGTTAAGGACCGCCAGCTCGGCGTCGGAACCGCGCTCGGGAGCGGGTGCCTCGGGGCCTACCAGGGCCTTGGCGGCCTTGGGTCCGGTCGCTTGGCGCACCGGCTTTCCCTTCTGCGCGTACAGATACAGGCGGCCGTCGTTGGTGAGCTGGCCTGCGTCGTTGATGTAGCCTTTTTCCTTGAGTTCCAGCAGGGCTGGCACCGTGATGTGGGCGGCGTTGTGCGGCTTGCGGTTGCCCTTCAGGCGCAGCGCGTCCAGGGCGAGGGCATTGGCGTCCAGGCCGTTGCCGGCAGACGCTGCCTTGGGTTCTTCCTGCTTGGCCACCAATTCCCCGTTGCGCCATTCGCGCCCTTGGGCGTCGATGCCGGTGAAGCCGGGTTCCTCGGGCTTGGCCGATTTTTCGGCGGCCGGCGTGGGCTCGTCCTGGGGTCCAAACAGGGAAGGTCCTAGATCTCCGGCATTTCCTCCCCGTAAATCTCCCGATACAGTTCCCGGTTCCGTTGTTCCTGCGCTCGGGTCACCTTGAGGATCTTGTGCACCTGCTCGCAGATCGTTTTCAGCTCCTCCGCTGATAATGGCTTGAATGGCTCCACGGGCGTCCGCAAGGGCCTTTTCGACGATGGTTCGTTTTTGTTTGGGGCTGGCACTGGCGTAATCCTCCACGTGGGCGTTGATGGCGTCACTCAGGGGCCCAGCTAGGTGCTGGAACTGCTCAAATCCCTGTTTTATTCTATCGGCAGCCTTGGAAAGTTCTTTGTTTTTCTCCACCTGCAGCACGTTGCCAGCGCCCGCAATGTTTTTGGCACGACGTGCGTTGCCGGCGACCGTGTAGTCGTTCACTTCCTGCGCCAGAGCGGCACGGAGTTTGTTTTTCAGCTCGGCTTTTTCCAGAAACAGGCTCTTGCCGTCGTCGGTATTTCCGAACAGGTCCATCTGGCCGCCGCCCTGCTGCTTGGGCGCGTTGGCCACGTCCATGGCTGCCTGCTCCAGGGTGGCCGCGCTAAATTCCTTATTGTGCTTGTCCCGCTGCTCCAGGTAGTGGTTGTACAGTTGCTCTTGCGCGTCGTGGTCCTTCAAGTGGCGTCCGATCGCCACGGCCTTGTCTTCCTCCAGCCGGCCGGTAAGCAGGTCGTTGAAAATTCGATCGCTCAGGCCCCGGAGCTGGACCGCGTTGTCCACCACTTTTTCCTTGAGGCTGACGCCGTGCCCCTTGAGGTCTTCGATGGATTGCTTGGAATCTCGCAGGAACTTGGCGGCGTCTAGGGCCGTGCCGCGTCCCTCGGCCATGTTGATGAGGGCCCCAGTGGCCCGGGCAGTGGTGGCGTTTGGCGCGATAATCATCTGCACGTTCATTTTTTGATGGCCGGCACGCCGGGCCAATTCCATGCGATGATGGCCGTTCACGACGTACGTCTTCCCGTCGGCCGGGTCTTTCCACGCGTGCACCACGCCCGCAAACAGCGGGTTGAATTTGTTCACGCCCTTCAGGTGGTCGCCGGTTCCCGTGGACGCGTCCAGGGATTGCTTGTATTGAAAGCGCTTGGGGTCCACGTGGATCTGATTCGTGTCTAGGCTGACCAGGTCCCCGGCTTCTCCAATGCCGGACTGATTGCCGTGGCTGGTGGCCTGTTCGGCGGGCTGGCTGGCGAGCTTGGACAGATCCTTGACGCTCAGGCGCATGAGGTCGTTGGCCACGCTGCGGACCTGCTCGGGGTCTGCATGCGGTCCCAGGTTGGACAGGGATTTGGAAGCGCTGGGGGCGCCGCCGGCGGCGGAGTGGCTTGTCCCAGAACTAGGGGCGGTTTGCTGGCCGTGGCTGGCCAGGGCCTGCTTTTCTTCCGGGCTGGGATTTTTGACCTGGCGGCCGTCGCGGTAGTAGCGCTTGTGCCCAAGCTTGTCCACGCGCATGCCGGTGAAGCCGGCTTCCAGGACCCGATGACCGCGCGAGCGGCTTTGCAGCCCTTCCACTAGAAGGCGGATATAGAAAGCGGCTGTTGCGCTGCCGGTCGGTGGTTTGCCCATGGTTCTGCCCTGGCTAAAAGTGCAGCGACCTGCTGCCTTTAGCTCGGCAGCGGGTCGCAGGTGATGGGGTTTTCGGTGGCTAGGATGCCGCAGGCGGCCAGGTAGGCTGCTCGGGCGTCCTCGGGATTGTCGGCCTCCACCACCAGGGTGGGGTTGTTGCGAAGGCTGAGCTGGTAGCGCCCCTGGGCGCGCGGCTGCTGGTCGGGAGACACGACCGGGGCAACCGCGCTGGCAGGGACAGACTCGGGTTTGGTCTTTGCGCGCGCCATTATGTAGGCGACCCAAAGGCCACAAAGCGGGGATCTCGCACCGCGGCGACGCCCATGAGGGACGCCTTGACCGCAAGCGCGATGTCCTGATTGAACTCCATGGGGTTCTGCGCAGGAGCTTCCACCACGGTGAGCGGCTTGGCTTCGCGCCAGATGAACGCCTTCTTGAAGTCGCCCAGGAACACGTACTTGTCCGCGTTGGTTGCGGAAACGCCAGATTCCACCAGCAGACGGCGAGCGTGCGGGCTGGTGAGGATCTGGTAGTCCTTGTCCAGGGGATTGGGTGCCTCGATCTGGTCAGGGTTCCCGCTGGTCGCAAAATCACCCGAGCGGGTGTTCGTTGCGGTAATGGCCCTGCGGGTCCTGTACTTATTCGCGGGCATGACAAAGAGCTGCTTGGGCTCGATGAGGATGTTCTTGCCGGTGTTGGGGTCCAGCATGTTCATGAAAAGCTGTTCCAGCGTATTGATGCTGCTCCAGTCCGTCATGGTGAAGGTCGCCACCTTGTTGACCCAGCTTCCGCTGGTCAGGTAGGTGTTGTAGGAGCTGCCGTTCCACTTGTGGTTGTTCGTCAGGCCGAGCACCACCTTGAGGATGCGTTCCTCGCGGGCGATGCCGCAGTAGGTGCCGACCGAGCCTGCCGAGTCCAGGATCTGGCCGGTCAGATCGCTGTAGATCGCTTCCATGGTTACGGCGCAAATCTTGCCAATCTTCTCAATGGCAGGATATTCGATGTAGTTCGGGCTGAAGGAAGTATGCGGATAGGGCATGCCTTCCTCGACCTTTTCCACGCTGTCGATCACGTTGGACAGCCATGGCACCTTCTGTTCCTTGAGGTTGCCGTTCGTGACAGGTACGGTCTCGGCCACTTCGTCGCCGATGAGGGCGGCCAATTCGTACTTGTCCTTGATCTCGTTCACCAACAACTGGCCGGTGATGGCCGTGAAGCTGGATGCGTCCACGCCTTCGGAGGCTTCGCGCACGCGCACGCCGCTGTTGTAGCGGTAGAGCTGTTCAGCCCAGTCGGAGCCCATGAAGGACTCCGCGAGCTGGCGGATGCTGATGGTGTGGCGGTTGATCTTCTTGTCGCGGATCGCGTCGCCCAAAAACTTGCTGGTCTTCGCGATGCCGTAGCTCTCGGTGAGCTGCTTGAGTTTTCGTCCTAGTGACATGGTCTTAGGTCCTTTCCTAGAGGGTTATTTTGGGGGTGGGTTAGCGGGCCACGCTGTTGAGGGTTGACAGGAGCTGCACCTTGATTTTCGTGGCGCTGGCGGCGTTCTCGACCACCCGGCCGATAGCCAGGGCCGCGGAAGCCACTTTGGCCAGGGTGCCGTCCAGGAGCGCGTTGCCGGTGTCCTTGGCGGGGCCGACGTAGTCGCCGATCACGTAGCTGGCGCTCGAGCAGTCAAATTCAAAAATGCCGGAGCAGTCCACACGGATGATGTTGTCCGTGGAGTTGCCGAACACGCGGGCCTCGGTATCCAGCTTCTTTTGGCCGCTCACGCCCAGGAAGGCGGTGGCAAAATTGGTCTGGGTGGTGGCGAGGTTGGTGTCCCAGGTTTGGGCGGACGCCTTGTAGACGTAGCCGGTGGCGTAGCCGAGCAGGTCGCCCACGGAGACCGCGGTAGCGGTCTGAACAGGGGCACTGACAGGGTTGGTTTCGCCGTAGAGGTAGCGAGATGACATGGGTAGGTCCTTTCCTTAGTTGGCGAGCAGGTCGCGAACAAACGATTCGTAGGTGTCACCTGCCACGGTGGCGGGTGCGCTGATGGGTTTAACGGTGCGTTTGGCGATCGCGGCGCGGTCGGCGACCAGCGGCTTCCATTCGCTTTCCTTGAGCTGCAGGAGCTGGCCTACGAACACCTTGGTGATCGCTTCCTTGGGCAGCTTTGCTTCCTTGCATGCCTTGAGGGCCTTGGCCCTCTTGACGCGCAGGGCTTCCTGCACGCGCAGGGCGTCCAGTTCCGCGGTCAGGGCGGCAATCTTGGGATCCACTGATTCTTCGGCTTTTTTCTTGGTGGGCATGGGGGGAGGCATTTCCTCGTCACTGCCGAGCAGGGCGGCTTCCATTGCGGCGGCCTCGTCGTCGGTGCCGTAGTCCTCGCCTTCCTCGACCTCGTCGGGGGGCAGGACGTCGGATTCGGATCCATCCATCGCCGGGGTATCGTCCTCGACGATAGGTTCCAAGCCTGGCTCTGCGCCGGCGGCCGGTTCCTCGTCCATCAATTTCAATGCGCCCAGGATTTTTTTGCGCTTTTCGTCGGTGCTCATGCTAGCGTCGTTGAGGATGGCTAGCACGGCGTTTCCCAGGTGGGAAGCAAAGTCCCCTTCGTCGTCTGCCTCTTGGGTCGGTTGCATTTCCCCAGGCGGCATTTGAACGGCTGGGTCGTGATCCATGGTTTCCATGGGGTCCATGACGTTCCTTTCTTGATAACTTTCTAACAGTCCCTTGGTCGTGGCCGGATCTGCGACCAGATCCACACTGTCCACGTCCCGTATTTCAGTGACCAGCTCCGTGCCCTGCGCGGTGGTCTGCACCTCCGCGGTGGCGTTGTGGCTGAGTCCAATTGCGTTGGGGTCGTGGGCGACCCACCAGCGGAAAGCCTCGGCCAACGGATGCGCCGGGTTGTACTGCAGGTCCCCAAACAGTCCCTCGGGGGTGAAGCGCACGTTCACCAGGCGCCCAAAGCGCTCGGAGAACTTGCGCGGCTCGCTGCCGGTGTTGTGGTCCAGGTTGACCTTGCAGCCTTCGTATTTGGCCGCGGCGGCCTGCACGGCCTCGCGGGTGTAGACGCGGTTATTGCGGCTGCGGAATCCCAAGATCTTGCAATTGGGAATGGTCGGCACGCTCGGAGCGGGCGCGGCGGTCAGCGTGAGCGCTGCCAGCTTCGGCAGGCCCTTGATGACATCTTCGCGCAAACTGCAAATTTTTTGGCTCATACAAGTAAATGACACGCGTGCGTTACTCGCAGAAGATCTGCAGCATTTCCACGCCCTGCTCGTAGAGGGCCAGGGTGTCGCCGGCCGTGTGGCCGGTGGCGCGGGCGGTGCGGGTCAGGCTCTGGCGGTGCAGGATGCGCTCGCGCAGAACCTCGGCGTGCTCGGTGGGCAGGACCTGCAGCGCGTCCTCCAGCAGGTCAGTCTCCAGCAGCTCGCGCTCGGTGCGCTCCTGATGTTCGCCGATGAGCGGCTCCGCGGAATCTTCCCAGCGCGGCCGGCGGCCAAACACGTAGCGGTAGACCGAGCCCTTCACCCAGAGCCGGGCGTAGGCCCCAAAGGTGACGCCGCGGTCGGGAGCCCAGCGCTGGCTGGCCTTCAGCAGGCCCAGCCACCCCTGCTGGATCAGGTCGTCCAGTTCGTAGTGGGACGTGTGGTAATACTGGCTGGCCACTTGGAGCACCAGCGGCTCATGGGAAAGGATGATGTGTTGGTCCACTGCCACGGAGCGTCCGCCTAGAAGGTCTCGGCCTGTGCGTCGGCCGGTTCGGCTGGGGCTGGCGCCCCGGCTGCGTCACTGCCGGCTGCGTCCTGCGCCGGGTTGGTTTCGGGCATGGCAGGGGATCCCCCCTGCGGCGGTTGCTGTTGCTGTTGCTGCTGGCTGCCCTGCGGCGGGTCCGCCTGCAGGTTCTTGTGCTCCGTCTCGTAATCCAGGCCCAATTCCGAGCAAATGGTCTGCTTGCTCTTGATGCCCATTTCGAGATAAGTGCGGTTGGTGGCGGCTTCCTTGTCGGTGTCACGGGTGACCAGGCTGGGGCCTTCCGCCTTGATGGTGACTTCCGTGAGGGCTTCGGCGGGCAGGATGCCGCGCTCGACGGCGGCGCGGATCTGGCGCCAGATCAGGCTGCGGTTGGGGTTCAGGCGGCGCTCGCCAAAGGCTCCGCCCAGGAGCGCCTGCAGGCGCTTAAACGTGCGGTGCGCGGGCCCCTCGGCCACCAGGGCGCTGGCGTAGTTGTTGTTGCTGGCGTCCGCGCTCATCATGGTCTCGGAAATGCCGTAGCGGCTGGCGATGGCGCGCAGGTTGGCCTGCAGTGCCTCGATCAGCCCGCCAGCGTCCAGATTCGCCGCGGGAAACTCGTAGTCGATATTGTCCGAGCTGGTCAGGATGGTGCCGTAGCCAAAGCGGTTCAGGTTGGTGGTCTGGCTGGTGGCGGGGTCGGTCACGGTGGCGTCCGTGGCGGTGGCGCTCAGGGCGGCCAGGGCGTCCGGGGGTGCCTCGCGCACCTTGCGAATCACCGCAAACTTGGCGCGGGCCTTCGCCAGGGTAATCAGGCTGGTGAGCAGATCCTCGCAAAAGCGGAAGTTGCCCTCGACGGCGTATGTCGTGGGCAGGCCGCGCTTGGCGTTGGAGTCCGTGTTCAGCTTCAGGTGCAGCACTTCGTCCGCGGGAATCAGGACCGGCGTCAGGCTCTCGTAGGGGCGCTCGATGACCCAGTAGCCGCGCACGGTCTGCGCGTCTTCGGGGTCGCTCTCGATGCCAAAGCTATGGTCGGGCTGGCCGGTGGAATCCTCGCGGGAGCGCACCAGCTCGGGCTCGATGAAGCGCACGGCCACCAGGCCCCCCTGCTGGGGGAATGTCCGCAGGAAGCATTCGCCGTCCACGTGCAGGCGGCGCACGGCCTCGGCCTCGATCTCGGGCAGGCTGTTGGCCTCCCGGAACAGGTCCACGAGCTCCTGCACCTGCCGCACCAAAGTTTCGCTGGTGCCCTTCTTCCGCGGCATGGCCACGTAGGTCAGGCCGGTGCCAACGACATAGCTGATGTGCGCGGCCACGGCGGCGATGGCGTATTCGTTGTTCTTGCAAATGAGGCGGCTGCGGTCCCGGATCTGCTTGAGCTGGAACCAGTTGATGTAGGTGGGCAGGCTTTCGCCGGTCAGGCGGTTGTCGCGGCGGGCCAGGTAGGTCTGGGAGCTGCCGTCCAGGAAGCCATAGGGCGATCCCTCCGCAAACAGGTCCCGGCTGTCCCCGTAGGGGAAGAAGGGGAGACTGGCGTGAAAGTCGGTGGATTCCTGCGCGCGGCGTAGGTTCATGACTGCCCCTGCGTTAGTTATTCGTCAACGACCGCAAAGCCGGTCAGGCGTCCGCCGGAGAGGATGCGGATCTTGAGCCCCTTGCCGGCGGCGGTGGCGGCCAGCGGGGTGGTGGTATCGCTAAACGCGGTGACAAATTGCTGCAGGTCGCCCAGGATGATCGGGCCGGTGAGCGCGTCAGCGTCGGAGTCTTCGATCTGGAACACGATGCCGCCCAGGTTGGTGACGCCCACCATGAGCAGGGAATGCACCACGCCCACGGCGGGCACGGTCAGCGCAAAACTGCCCGGGCCGGTAAAATCCACGATTTTTGTTGCAGAGGCCATAAAAAAGCTCCTTTCTTATAAATGACCCGTCACGCGCTCCACGGCTTGGGAGGCGGGCAGGTAACAGGCCAGGTTGAACGCGTCCGCCAGGTCGGGGGATTTTCCCAGGCGGCGCTTGGTCTGGGTCTTCGCCTCGACGACGCGGCGGTTCATGCTGTCCACGACAAACACCGGCGCCTTCAGCTCGGCGACCAGTTGCTGCTGGGTCGCCAGGGGCAGCGCCTGCATGCTCAGGTTGCCGTCGCGCGCCAGCTCGGCCGCCAGGAACCAGAGCTCCGAGCGCAGGTTGGGAAAATCGCCGGGCCAGTTGCTGGTGGTGGACGAGTTCACGCCCACGAAATGAAAGCGCTCGGTGCCAATGCCGGCGCAGTCCACGACGCCGGCGCCCAGGCCGCCCTCGTCGATGTAGATGGGCACGCTGCGCGCGGGCTGGTGAACGGTGCCCTGCTCCGCGGCCAGCTCCTTGAGGCGTTGGGCGGTCTGGGTGATCGTCCAGCCGCGGTGGGCCTCCAGGTGGGTGATCGCCCGGCCGCGGCGCACGACCATGACGGTGCGGTCGTCCCCAAAACGGGCTACGTCGCAGCCGATGGCGGCCAGCCAGTTGGGCTGGACCTCCATGGGTTGCAAAAGCAATGCCAGGGCGCTGTCCCCCCAGACGCTGTTGATCGCGCGGGTCGGCCAGCGGCCCAAAACCTGTATCTCAAACAGGGGATCTTCCGGCAGGTAGGTCTGCCCCTCGAACGTGAACGCGTTCCAGGGGTGCGGCTCGTCGTCGCGCAGGCGTTTGCACTCGGTGGTTAGCCGCTCGGTGACTTGCTCGTAGGTGACGGCGCCCGGCACCACCAGACGCCGCTCGGTGACGTTCGGGTGATCCAGAGCGCTCATTTCTAGCACGGTGTGCCGGCCGCTCGATTCTTCGGCGTAGGCCGGGCTGCTCACGTCGTAGGGGTTGTAGATGCCCAGAAAACAGTAGTTGGGCCCATGGGAAAGCATGGTTCGCGCGCGTTCCCAAAAGACCTTGTCGACGCCGGCGGCCTCGTCAAACACGATCATGAGGGCGGTGCCGTGCCGGCCCTGGAAGGCGTCGGCTTTGTTCGCGGTCAGGCCGTGGATGAAATGGTTTGGGTTTTCCTCGAGCCTGGTAGACTTAGGCAAAAAATGCGGATCGCCGCGGCGCACGTTGCGCAGCTCCTTGAACAACAGATCGGCTACCTGAATGTGTGTGGGCGCGGTGGTCAAGCAGATGCCGGGGTTGCGCGTGTCGTAGAACCAGCTTGCCGCCAGGCTGGCGATAAAGGTTTTTCCGACCGCGTGGGCGGCGCGCACCAGGACGCTGTAGGGTGGCTGGGTGAGGGCGCGCAGGATGGCCGCCTGCTGGGCGGTGATGCGCAGCCCCTTGGCGGCGGCGTATTCGACCGGGTCGGTCGGCAGGGCCCGGGTGCGGGCTTCCAGCTCCTGGCGGGTGGCCCTAGCTCGGGTCAGTAGAGTTCGAATGCTTGGCAATTTCTCCTCGGATCAGTTCCAGCTCCCGGCGCAGTTCTTCCAGTTCCCGGCGCTCGCTCGCCTTGGCAAATTGCTCCGGGTGGCGGCGTTCCAGCAACCAGGCGGAAGCCTGCCAACTTTGATTGGCATGTCGGGCCAAGTTTTCTAGATTGTTAGCGATGAATTGTTCTTCGGCGGTCTGCATCTTCTGGACCAGCTCGTGGTAGATCCCGGACTTGGCCTTTTTCCCTTGCTTGCGCCAGTGGTAAAGAGTCTTGGGGTCGATGCTGGCGCACGCGGCCGCCGTCTTGATGGAAGCCCCCAAAGTGATGGACCGGCAGATGGCTCGGATCTTGGCCTCGGTGATGACGCTGGTTTTGGTTTTCGCCATAAAACCCTTTTTTAGGTCGGGAATATTAGACTCACGCCGGCTTGGTTACGTCCGGCCCGGGTGGCTGCAGCTCCTCCGCTTTCAGCTCGCCGGCCTGAATCCGGCACCAGAGGCGCAACGCCTCCAGCCCCTCGGCCATGTACATGGTCGCCGCCGCCTGGGCGCGCTCGTATTCCCCGGCGCAATAACTAGCGTACGTCTCGTTGAACCAGTCCACGCTAACCATGCACTGCGCTGGGTACACCGGCTTCGGGCTGCTGTTGGGTGTTGGGTTCATCGGATGCGCCTCCTGCGTCCACCGGGAGCATGCGGGCTATCCGGGTTGGCGATTAAGTGCACCGCGGTGCGGAGCATGCGCCGGCCAATGGCGCCGCGGTTACTGTAATAGCGCAGGGTGGACCAGTAGAATTTGCCTTTGGACGGGGCGCGCATGGCGCCGTCCATGACCTTGCGTGGCACGCTGGGATAGGTGTAACGGCCGGAAGGATTTGGCGCCGAAGGCTTCAGCACGACCATGGTCAGGTCGCCTATGTCGCGGGGGTCCTGATCGGCCCCGTAGTCGCCGCCCCAGGTGCGGTAGTTGAAGGCTCCGATCCAGGAGCTGTCCACGTCCACGTCCTGCCCGTCCTGATACCCGTAGGTCAGGCTCAGGTAGCCGTGCTGGGTCAGGTCGCGTTTGCCGTAGGGTCTGGGTTCATGGCGGGTGGTTTCCGGCGGCAGAATGCCGGTGCCTCCGGTCTCCCTGCCACCACCACGGCCACCGCGTCCGCCCCGGCCCCCTCCGCCCGTCTGTCGGCGGCGTTGTAGGTCCCTCGGCACCAGCGCGGTTTTCAGCCCAGAAAGCTCGTTTTGCAGGATGCCGTAGAGCCGCTTGTACTCGGCGGCGTAGGATTTTTGCGCCGCGGACGTGACCGGTGGGGTGTCACCGGGTCCCGGTCGGCGGATCTCCAGCTCGTTTTTTTTTGGGGGAGCCGCCGGCTTACTGCCGTCCGGCTGGCCACGTCCCGGAGAGCCGCTGCCAAACAGCACCCGCCCCAGAAAACGGCCCAAAGATCCGAAAAAACTGCCTGTTGGTAGCATAGTGTGGCCTCATTGCCTAAGAAGCGCAGCCCCGCCCTCCTCCCCTATAAATGACACACTCGGCCCAGGCGTCCTGTTTGGCTCCTAAAGGCGGCTGGTAAACCACTTCGACCCCATGAACATGCTTGGTGTTGTCTTCTGCCAGGATTTGCAGGTGCTGCAGTAGGTCTAGCACGGCCTTGAGGCTGTTGTCCAGGTCGCGGCTGACGGTCCAGCCCTTGCCGCCATAAATGACCAAGCGAATCCGGCAGGGGTAATGCCGCCAGGGCTTCACCTTGCCGATCTGGATGGCGTTAATGGTGATCCAGTCTTGATAGGCCCGGGTGCGGAAAGTCTTATTCCCCCGGCGCCGGTAGAGGTGGTTGACGCTGGGGGGAATGGTCAGGGGTAGGATGAGCTGGGTCATGCTAGATAATTTCCGGGAATTGCTCGCTTTCTTTCTTCCAGTTTAGCCGGCTGATAATTTTCCCGGCTCTTACGGCGTTCCAGGCGATAATGACCAAAGCCGCCAGTTGAATGGATTGCAAACGGGCGTCCGAAGTTTTGTTTTCGATGAGTTTTTTTCGCAGCACCCACACCGGGTCTGTCGCTTTCAAATCCACCCCACTGCTTAACCGTTCAAAAAATTGGTCGGCTTGCAAGGGGTCTTTTTTCTGGAATAGATAATACAGGGCGGCTTGCCAGGTGCCTTGCAGGGCGCCAAAGGTCTGCCATTTGCGCGCCTTGGCGTAACAATCGCGGATCCTAGGGTGCTGCTCAAGCGCCTGCATAATCTCATCATTCGTGTAACCGTCTCGCACGGACCAGTTTTTGGACGTGAGCCTCTTGAGCGCATTCAGGGAAGCCGCCAGCCCGATCGTGTTGGATTCGCCGTTAAAGTCTAGAATGTGATTGGCTCGGCGGTTGGCGCCGCAATCAATGGTTTGAATTACGTCTTCATCCAAATCATACACAACGTTCATGGGCTGTGGAATGTTCGTTTCGACGATAGCTAACAGGCGATGCTGGCCGTCCAGCAGTCGCTTACTCTTGGCAATCTTGATCGTGTCGCCATTCAGGCGCCATTTGTTTGCCAGCATGGCCTGCATATACTGCTTCAGTTTCACGTTACTCATTTTGCGGTTGTTTGTGTTGTGTTTCAGAAATTCCAGCGCCAATTCCGGCGTCACCAGCATGGTTCGTATCGTTTGATTCATGTCTTTCCTCCTGTAAAATTACGCCCCACCGTTTCCAGCGGGGCTCGCCTTCGGTTACTTGCACCCGCCGCACCCACGGCCGCCACGTCGGGCAAACAGGCCACGGCGCTCGCGCTGCACGATGCGGGTCTTCTCCACATGCACCTTGGCTGGTGCGCTGGCCACTGAACAGGATCCACCCGAACAGCCGGCGCCAAGCGCCAGGGAAACTAAAATCGCTAACATTCGTCTACTCCTTCACATGAACGCCCGCCACCGCGGCGGGCTTGCTTCGGTCTGCGCCTTCGCGCAAATCTTCTTTGAACGGTCGTAGCTGGTGCTGCTCCAGCACGTAGCAGGGCCCATGACCCAGGTTGTTCAGCGCCTTCTGGTTGCGCAGTTCATGCGTCAGCGCATAGCCAATGAAATGCACGTCCGGCAGGGTCACGATCGCCAGCACGTAGGCGTCTATGTCTGGGTTGTTTTGCGCGGGGTTTAAAATGAGCCGGCCGTTGGGGTTCGTCGTGGCTTTAAGGTCAATCCTCCAGCCGTGCAGCAGGCTGTCGTAGCCGTTACGCCGCGCGTGGAACGTGAGGTCGGGGAATAGGTTGTGATGCTTCGCCCAGGCGTATTCGGCTGCCACGCCGAGTGTATCGGCGGCAATCTGGTCGCTGTGGGTAAACTGATGCTTTGGCCGCCAGTGCGGATTCGAATGAGCCGCCCGCGACATGGTGGAACGCAGGGTGCCCAATACATGAATGACCGCCAGGTCGGCTTCGGTCAGAGTGATTTTCAAGGTTGTTGGTGTTGGGTAGCGCGTCCGTGCTACAAAGATATTTCGGCAATCAAAACCATGCCGCCTAGGAAACGTTATCGTATCGGCTTACATGCCGATTGCAAGCAAAATCATGGCCTTTTCTTGACCAGATCCAGATACAAAATCGCATGCTGCCGCACCGCCAAGTTATACGACTTCCAGTTTTTGAGATGCCCAAACGTCAAGTGGCAGTTGCCGCCGTTCTCGCAGAGCACGACCAAATTTTCCGGTGCCAGTTCAAGTTCTGGAAACAAATGAAACGGCTTCACATGATGCACCTCTAAATTTTCTTTGGATCCGCACGCCGCGCAGGTCGGGTTCCACTTCAAAAATTGCTTGCGCACACCAGCCCACTTAGGGCTTCGCGCCGGCATGCCTTGCCACCATTCGGCCAGTCGTTTGGTAATACTCATCGTTTTTGTGCCTCCTCTAGTGCCTTGTTGGCGTACCATTGCGCTTTTTTTAAATTCTCAACCAAACTATTTTTGAGCCGTGCCCGCCACATGTACTTGAAGACTTGGCCGCGACAAAAATCAATAAAGGCTTCTTGACCTAGGGAAGCCCGGATTGCGTCAATGCACTCAATATCCCCAGCCGTGTAATGATAGGGGTGGCTGATAACATGCTCATAATCATCCAAGTGATGCGCCATCGGTGTCCTTTCTCATGGAATAGCCCACAAATTCAAATCCGTTTTTCCCGTACCAGTCTGCCAGTGCCACCGAGCTGCTGAGCGTCACCTTGTAGGCGCCGACCCGGTGTGCCTGCTCGATGGCGTGTTTCAAAATCAGCGTGCCCAGCCCGCGCTGCTGCGCCTCCGGATGCACCGCCAGATCCTCAATGCGTCCCTCAATGCCTGAGTACAAGTGATACAGGTACCAGCAGGAACAGGTCGCCAGGATGTGGCCCAGCTCGTCGCAGTAGACCCAGCGCTGCAGGTTGCCAGGGCAGCGGCTGGCGATGAACAGCTTGGCCGCCATGGCGCGATCGCTGGGCCCCTCAATCTGGTCTAGGCAATCCAGCAGGCCGTTTTCCAGGTCTTTGATGGTCGCTTCGCGAATCATGCGGCACCTCCATCAGTTGCTTTCTTCCCGCGCTTTGCGATCGGCCTTGATGCATTGCGCAATGACTGCGCCGAGCCAGTGCCGGTCCAGCTCCAGCCCCTCCGCTTTTTTGTCCAAAGTAAAGGCCACGGCAAAACAGCTCAGGATGGCGGCGTTCTCTTGGTCCGAATCGTACCACTCGCGTTCGGCCACCACGTCCAGCATGGGCCCCAAGAGCTTGGCGGATGCGGTATGTTTGGCCCTGAACTCCTCTAGGTAGCCGATGAGCATGTCTTCCAAGGTCACCACGTCGCACTCGCTGGAATCGGCTTCCTCCCAGGCAAAGTGCTCCTCCTCCCAGGCGTCGGGTTCCCCATCGTTGAAAAATTCGCCCATGGTGGTGCCTCCTAGAGCATGCGGGTGGTGATTTGAATAAACTCACGCCGGCCGTCGTCGTTGCGGTCGCATTTCCCTTGCAAGCGTCGCCAAGTCAAATCGACGGCCCAGCCGCCGATCGGCCGTGCCGCCCTGCCCTTGCTCACGTGCCAGCCGTCGCCGTGTTCCAGCTTGTAGCTGGCGCAGCGCAGGAAATACTGCTGCACTATTTCGATGTTGCCCCGCGGGGTCAGGCGGATGGGATTATTTTCATCGACGTTGCGCCGGTGGATGTGCCCGGAAACGTACACGTCCGCGCCCTCGTACTGGCTGCGGGTGCGGCTGTTGTCAATGAGCCCGCGGGTAATTTCGCCGCCGCCGCCGTAGCCGTGGTGGTAGTGGATCCGCTTGCTGAGGGACGTGGTTAAGAACTCGCACATCACTAGGACAAATCCCCAGTATTGCCCGACGGCCCCCCGAAACCCGTGGGGCCTCAAGCCGTCCGCCAGGCGTTGGATGAGGTCGGTGTCGTTGCGGCTCTGCACGCTGGTTTCATGGTTGCCCGGGGACATGAGCGCAATATAGGGAGCATAGGGCGCAAACCATTCAACGCTGGTCTCCAGGATGCTGTCCAGGTAGCGGTTGCCGCGGTGTTCGGGCCGCAGCACGCTCTGGTCCCGGCGCGGATCCCACTTTCCCTGCATCACGTCAAAAATATCGCCCGCCATGAGGATGAGCGCGTTTTCGTTTTTAGCTTGTTCCAGGTGCCTCTGGAGCACGTCGCGCTGGCAGTGGGCGCTGTCCCAGTGCAGGTCGGTCAGCAGGTAGATGGTGCGGGTGGCGGTGCGGCTGGGATAGTCCAGGCGCAGCCGGTGCGCGTGGCTGTCGGTGCGCTCAATCGACCAGTCAAATTCGGTGGCTTTGGTGCGGGGCAGGCGGCCTTTTTTCATTAGAACCTCAGATTCACCGGATCGTCGATGACGTTGAGGTAAGCAAACGCTTGGGCCTCGTGCCACCGTTTCCCGCTCGGGTCGATCCATGCCCGCGGGTTGTGCTCGTCTGGGCGCCAGCGCAGTTCGCGCAGACGCCGCCGCCGTGCCTCGTCGCGCATGAGGCGCCAAAAATCTTCTGCCATGCCTGCCCCATGCTGTGGTTTCCATGCGTCCGTGCGTGCGCTCTTAGATAAATGACCCGTCACGCGTAGCGTGGCACCTGCCCCTTCCACCACCGGCTCCACTCGGACAGCTCCCGGCGGGCTTGCGTCAGTTCCTTCTGGGCCTCCGCCAGCTCTCGGCGCAGGGCGCGGCAGGTGTGGCAGGTGATCGGCCGGACCGGCTGGGGGCGCTCGCGCTGGCGGCGCTCCTCCTCCTCGCGGCGCTGGTTGTGGCAGCGCGCACACCGGCCCCAGAACAGGGTCAGGCCGCGGCGTTCGCAGTCGCGGCAAGGCTTTTTGATCGGCATAGTCCCCTCCTAGAAAAACGCGGGCCGGCCACGAGCCGACCCGCCCCAAGGATTCCGGCGATGTTCTCTGAAGACTTACTCATCACCGCCGGAAGCGCTTCAAAATCGGTGCACGCAAATCCGCAGGCTGCCTGCGGGAAAACGTGAATTAGAACGGCAGCTCGTCGTCCGCCATGGCGGACGCCTCGGGTGCCGAAGCATAGCTCTTGATCCGGGCGTAACTCTTGCCGTTGTAGTCTTCCAAAAATGTGTCCACTTCGACCCGGCAGCCGAGCAGCTCCGCCGTGTCGTTGGGTCGCTGGTGGTTTGCGGCCTCGCAAATCTGCTGCAGGGTGCGCCGCGCGATGTCCACGGCCTTCTGACTCGGGTTGCGCAGGTTCAACCGGTCGATCAGTTTGCGGCCGACGTGCTGGCCACTTTCCACGGTCCAGGTCAGGGCCAGGTATTCCCCGTCGCCCTTCTTGGTGGGGCGGGTTTCCTCGGCGGTCAGGCGCACCACGTAGCGCCCCGGCGGTAGTTCTTCATACACGGTCGTTCCTCCCTCTGGAATTAATGCAAAATCCTTCGCGTTCAAAATCATTTCAATCCCCTTTCAAAAGCGGCTCTTGCCGCGGTTAGGTCCACACTGCCCTTGCGCCTTTCTCCGTCCGTGGCCAGGATCGGCCGCGGCGGCGCCTCGCCGTCCATCATGCCCCAGCGCACCATGACGCGCTCGCGCATGGTGTCAAAGGTGCCCTTGCCGCCGCCGGCCTGCACGGCCTCCATGCGCAGCAGCTCCGCCTCGGCGGTCAGTGCCCGGGCGTCTTCCAGTTGCCGCCGGTACAGCGGATTTTTATGGGTGTACTCGGGCAAGCCCATCATCGCCTCGCCCTTAGCGTTGCGGGTGGCGTGAAACTGCCGGCCGGCCCAGCAGGTGCACCAGACCGCGCAGGTGCGGCGGGTCGTCCAGGTGCCGTCCGCCACATCGCGCAGCAGGGGCACGGAAACCGCGCCGCTGTCGCCGCAATGCACACAGGTGCCGCGCTGGTCGTCCTCGGTGGACCGAACAGGCCGGCGCAATAGGTCCTGCTGCCGCAGGGAATGCAAATGCGTCTGCAGGGCGGAGAGATGGTCCTCGCGTTTGTAAATTTTTTGGGTCTGCCGGGCGATCAGGTCGGTGGCCTGCTGCAGCTCGGCCGGGCTGTAGCCGCCCCGCCGGAAAAATCCGACCCAGGTGGCCAGCATGCCGGCGTCGCTGGGATTGGCCCAGCCAAACAAATTGCGGTGGTAGTTCGCCCACTCCATCCACTCGCGCTGCTCGTCGGTGCGTGGGGCTACTGCGGTGTTATTTCCAGCCATGGAATGCGATCTCCAAAGAGCGTTTTTGGATCGGGTCGTTCATCATCTCGGCCATCGCGTCCTCGACGGTCGTGATGCGGTTCGGTGTGCCGTGCGCCGGCTTCTCCAGCTCGCGCCGGCTGAACTGCCAGAGCTTCTCCGTGCGGTCGCGCTGCGGTGCCTCGATCGCGTCCAGGATGGCCTTGGAGTCGGCTCCCACTCGGAGCTTTTCCCGGAAGAACGCCAGCAGCTCAGGGTAGGTCTCGCCGGAGGGCACGCGCCACCCTGCCCCGGCCCGGCGCGTCGTCCAGGCGTGCGCCAGCTCGGCCTCGGGAGCCATCGGCTCCAAGGCGTCCGGCGCTGGAAGGGAATCCTCCACGGCGTCTACCTGCGGGGGGTGTG
>Ga0255158_1000137_pt1 | contig 33968 bp, 47 predicted proteins | sample Atl_Atlam_RepC_8_2_FD_188426 | JGI IMG/M metagenome (GOLD analysis project Ga0255158, IMG submission 188426) | Freshwater microbial communities from Altamaha River, Georgia, United States - Atl_Atlam_RepC_8h | ecosystem: Environmental > Aquatic > Freshwater > River | place: USA: Georgia...
ATTGTGGATTCTTGCCTCTGCGCTTGGCGCAACTGAAACTGTAACTGTTGGCGCTGGAGCAACTGGCGGCGCGGCTCAAACTGCCGATGACACTAACGGCAATAATTCGACTGGTGGTGGCAACTCATCTTTTGGCTCTTGGGGATTAGCAAGGGTTGGCGGAAATGGAAGTGGCGGCTCTACTACTGGAGGTACCAACGGGACTGGTGGTGGTGGTGGTACGGATGGTATAACAACAGCTAACACAAGCTACGCAAGTTCAGGCGGCTCTGGTGGATCAAATACGGCCAGTGGCGGTGGTCGGGGCGGATACAGAGGCGGTGGTGGCGGCGGTGCAAATGGTTTTGTAGCTGCCTCTACAACGGCAGTTATTGGATTAACTGGCGGCAAAGGTGGGTCAGCTTTTGAAAATAGTATCGCATCTACAAGCGGAGGAGGCACTGGCGGCGCTGCTAACGGCAATGGCGGTAACGGCAATAACGCAACCACATACTTTGTAGGTGGTGACGGCGGCGGTGGTGGTGGTTCAAGCACAACCACAGCAGGCGCTGGCGGCAATGGTGGCTATCCCGGCGGCGGTGGTGGTGGGGGCGGCGCAGGTCACGGCGTCAACTCTGGCGCTGGCGGCAATGGCGGCAACGGTTATGTTCGCGTAGTCACATTCTTCTAATCATGCCGAAGCAATTCCTTCTCAATCCTGATGGCAGCATTCCTGCCAACATCAATCTTCAGGCTCTGCAAGAGGCTGGAATCCCACTTGTTCTGCCTACACCTATGCCGAGGACTCCGGGTATGGTAGCCATCGAGCAGGAGCCGCAACAGGACGCTGACGGTGTTTGGCGACAGTTGTGGATTGAAGTGCCAGCTCCTGTACCACTACCAGAGGAATCTATTGAATGAGCTGGGAAGAGATCGAGGCCATTGGCCAGGCCACCGACATCCGCGAGGTCGAGCAAAAGCGTGAGGACTTGGCCAAGCTGACCCTGCGGGTGTTCGGCTCCGAGGACGGCCAGAAGTTACTGCACTGGCTCAAAGACATGTATGTGAATGTGCCCATCGCCGTGCCGGGCACAGACCCCTCACACGCCTACTTCGCCGAGGGGCAGAGGACGGTGGTGAGGGATATTGAGGTACGGATTAACACTGCAAGGAAACTATGAGCGACACAGCAACCGTCGAGCCCGGTGGCACCGGCCTACTTGACAACGTGCAAGTGACTGATGACACCCCAAAGACAGACAACCCTCAGACCACAGAAATCAGCCACAAGGCTGCAGCCCCAGGCGCACCAGAGCCAGACGAGCCCCTGGAGCGCCCAGACTTCTGGCCAGAGAACTTCTGGAAGAAGGACTCCAACGAGCCCGACCTGGAGGGCATCGCCAAAAGCTGGTCAGATCTGCGCAAGCAAATCAGCCAGGGCAAGCACAAAGCCCCGGCAGACGGCAAGTACGACCTCAAAGCCTTTGGCGAGGAGGCTGACACCAACCCCATCGCCTCGACCCTGTCAGGCTGGGCCAAGGACAATGGCTTGTCCCAGGCTGCCTTTGACGATCTGGTCACCAATCTGCAGACACAAGCCAAGGAGCTGATGCAAGGCGATATGGTTGACCCGGCAGCCGAGATGAAGCAACTTGGCCCTAATGGCAACGCAATCGTCAGCGGCATGGTAGATTGGGCTCGCGGCTTGGTCAACAAGGGAGTCTGGAGCAAGGACGACTTTGAGGAGTTCAAGATCATGGGCGGCACCGCTCGCGGGATCACTGCGCTGATGAAGGTGCGAGAAGCCTACGAAGGCCGGGTGCCCATCGAGTCGGCCCCGCTTGAGGGCGTGCCCAGCAAGGAGGAGCTCTACGCCATGGTCGGCGATCCACGCTACAAGACAGATACAGCATACCGGCAAAAGGTTGAGCGCATGTTCAACATGTTTGCCAAATAGATCGGGGCTCTCCACCCCGTCTGCCGAAAGGCAGTTGCCCTTGACCCAGCTACGGCTGGGTCTTTTTTGTACAACAGTCAAGCCCCCCTGTTGCACTGTGGCAAAAAAGCCATACAATCGTGGCAAGGCTTATCGGGAAACCGACCCCCAACCGCAGTGGATGCTGACGACCGGCTGCCGTAAGCAGCAAGCACAGGCCCGGCTTACCGGCTCACCGAGCGACAAACCCTGATCAATCAACCGAATGAGGTAATCAAATGAGCGTTTCTCTCTCAAACGCCTTTGTCACACTCTTCGACGCAGAGGTCAAACAGGCTTACCAGGGCAAAGCAATGCTGGTGGGCGCTGTGCGTCAGCGTCGAGGTGTCGAAGGCTCCACTGTCAAGTTCCCCAAAGTCGGTCGAGGCGTAGCTACTGCTCGCGTCACCCAGACCGATGTCACCCCGATGAATGTCGGGTTCAGCACTGTCACTTGCACGCTGAGTGACTTCAACGCCGCCGAGTACTCGGATGTGTTCTCGCAGCAGAAGGTCAACTTTGACGAGCGCTCTGAGCTTGTCCAAGTGGTCGGCAATGCAATTGGCCGCCGCCAGGATCAACTGATCCTCGACGCGCTGTCGGCTGCATCTGGCACTGGCACTGTGGCGAATTCTATTGGTGGTGCAAACACCAACATGAACATCTCCAAGCTGCGCGAAGCTGCCAAGATCTTGAACGCGAAGAACGTGCCCTCCGATGGCCGCCACATCATCATTCATGCCAACTCTTTGGCCGCGATGTTGGAGCAGACCTCGGTGACCAGCTCGGACTTCAACACGGTCAAGGCTCTGGTGCAAGGTGAGATCAACGCCTTCATGGGCTTCCAGTTCCATGTGCTGGGTGATCGCACTGAAGGTGGCCTGCCCATCGACGGCTCCAGCGACCGCACGCTGTACGCATTCCACCGGGATGCAATCGGCTACGCGGAAGGCATCGCCCCCAAGACTGAGATCAACTACATCCCCGAGAAGACCAGCTGGCTTGTCAATGCCCTGTTCTCTGCCGGTGCTGTGGCTATCGACGCCGAGGGTATCGTCAAAATCACCGCACGCGACACTGCGGCTGCGGCTTAAAGGAGGGTCTGAAACATGGCTTACTCTGCAGACGGCTTTACCGCCTATAGCGCCTCTAAGCGAGGCAACGCCCCGTCGATGTACGGTTACAAAACGACCGACACCATCGCGGATGTCAACACCGCCGGCTACTTCAACTCGCTGTCCAGCGTGCTTGAGGTTGGCGATGTCATCCACTGCGTGACCTCCACCGGCTCCACCGCCGTGGTCACCCTGGTGTATGTTGTCTCCAATGCTTCTGGCGTTGTGGATGTGACCGATGGCACCACGCTGTCGAATACTGACAGCGATTAATCGCTGGCGGTAACAACCGGGCCAACTTCTGCAAACAGCGGAGGTTGGCCCTTCTCGCATTAAGAGGTTCACATGGCTGCTGGCGACACCGGGATCACAATCTGCTCTGATGCCTTGCTGCTGATCGGGGCCAGGGCAATATCGTCTTTCAATGACGGCACAGACGAGTCGAGCGTATGCGACCGCCTGTACCCAGACATCAGGGACTCGACCTTGATGATGTACCCGTGGACGTTCAGCATAAAGAAGGCGCAGCTCGCGCAACTGCTGACCACCCCAACCAGCGTCTGGCGCTACCAGTACCAATTGCCGGGTGACCGCTTGGCCTCTCCCAGGCTGGTTGTCCAGAGTTCTGCGCAGGGCTCGCCGATCCAGAAGGATTGGGAGATCCAGGGTGACGTACTGCTCACCAACCTGCCCAGCGTTTTCATCGACTACCAGTACAGCGTACCTGAGTACGCCATGCCCCAGTACTTCGTGCAACTGCTCAAGTATCAGGTGGCTTGGCACATCGCCGAGACCGTGACCGAGCAGCAGGACAAGGCCACCAAGTGGCAGCGCGTGGCGCTCGGCGACATCTCCGAGAACGGTCGCGGCGGCTACTTCCGCACAGCCGCTCAGATCGACGGCCAGAACAATCCCGTGCGTGTGATTGAAGACTACAGCCTGATCGCAGTGAGGAACTGATGCCGAGGTTTGTTGACTTCACCACCAACTTTGCAACGGGCGAGCTCGACCCTTTGCTGCGTGCGCGGGTGGATCTGCAGGCCTACAACAACGCCCTGGCCAAAGCCACCAATGTGCTGATTCAGCCCCAGGGTGGCCTGCGCCGCCGGCCTGGCACCAAGCACATTTTTGAACTGCCAAATAGTTCTACACCCAGCGCTGGCAATGGCGTGCGATTAGTGCCGTTCCAGTTTAGCGTAGACGACAGCTACATGTTGTGTTTTACCCACAACCGCATGCATGTCATCAAGAATGGCGCGGTGGTGGCCAACATCAATGGCAGCGGCAACAGCTACCTGACAACCACCATTGGCAGCACCATCGTGGATGACATGTGCTGGACACAGTCTGCCGACACCCTGATTGTGGTGCATCCAGATCTGCAGCCGGTACGCATCACCCGCACCAGCGACAGCGCTTGGACGGCCGCCGCCATCACCTTTGACAGCATCCCCAAGTACGCATTCAATATTGACTTTCATACCAACAACGGCTCAACGCTGACGCCGTCTGCTGTGTCTGGCAATGTGACGCTGACCGCCTCGACAACGCACCATGACAGCGGTGCTGCGCAGGCCGGCTCAAGCACAACCATCACGCTCAAATCGACGGCCAGTGCGACGAATGAGGTCTATAGCGGCATGTATGTCACTATCACCAGCGGCACTGGTGCTGGTCAGATAAGGCTCATTGAGTCTTACAACGGCAGCACCAAGGTGGCCACCGTTGATGTCGCATTCACCACAGCTCCAGACGCCACCAGCAACTACGAGGTCACTACCTGGACGACACTGTCTGTCAACCAGTACGTCAACGTGCAGCCACAGGGCCGGGCCAGGATTCTGCGCTACGTTTCTTCGACCGTGGTCGAGACGGTGACCGAGTACCCGTTCTTCAATACCACTGCCATCGATGCTGGTCGCTGGGAATTGGAGCACAACTACGAGGATGTCTGGTCGAGCGCCAAGGGCTGGCCACGCACGGTTACGTTCCATGAGGGCCGCTTGTACTTTGGTGGCAGCAAGTCGCGGCCATCGACGATCTGGGGTTCCAAGATCGGCCTGTTTTTTGACTTTGTGCCTAACGAGTCTCTGGATGACGATGCGGTTGAGGCCACGCTAGACACCAACGATCTGAATGTCATCACAGACATCATCTCTGGTCGAGATTTTCAAGTGTTTACGACAGGCGGCGAGTTCTTTATCCCACAGCAGGGCTCCGACCCTGTCACGCCTCTGACCTTCACGTTCAAGAACGTGAGCCGCAACGGCATCAAGCCCGGCACCCGCGTGCAGTCGGTGGAGTCTGGCTCGATCTACATCCAGCGCCAGGGCAAGTCGCTCAACGAGTTCATCTTCAACGACACCCAGCTGACCTACATCACCCAGCGGATCTCGCTGCTGTCTGGCCACCTTCTCAAAGGGCCGCAACGCATTGCCCTGCGCCGGGCGTCAAGCACCGAGGAGGCCGATCTTCTGCTGATGACCAACACCGATGACGGCAGCATGGCGGCATTCAGCATCATGCGCAGCCAGCAGGTGACCAGCCCGTCTGAGTTCATTACAGATGGCTCATTCATCGATGTCGGTGTGGATGTCAACGCGATCTATGTGGTTACCAAGCGCAGGTTCAACAGCGTTGACAGGTACTTCATCGAGCTGTTCGGCTACGAGTATTTCACTGACTGTGCTTTTGTCGGTGGTGCTGCAGCTAGTATCGGCTCTGGCCTACCGCACATTGGCAAGTCTCTCAACGTGATCTGTGATGGATCGCCCCAGGGCAATGAGACCGTGAGCGCTGGCGGCGCAGTTACATTCGACCGCGCATCAGCTATCAGCTACGAGGTGGGCCTGCCAATCACGGTCTATATCAAGACCATGCCTGCCGAGGTCAAGCTGCAGACCGGCAGCCGGGTGTCGTTCAAAAAGCGCATTGTGGAGATCAGCGCCGTGGTCAACAAGACGCAGAACATGATCATCAACAATCAGCCTGTTGCGTTTCGCCTGATGGACAACCCATTGCTCGATCTGCCCATCCCGGAGTACACCGGCATCAAGCGGGTCAACGGCGTGCTGGGCTATAACCGCGAGCAGTCCATCGAAGTATCTCAAAATCTGCCGGTCAAGATGAACCTGCTGGGCCTAGACTACCGCGTAGCCGTTTTCTCAGGAACATGACATGGCACTGACACAAGGACAAGCAGTTGGAATCGCAGGGGTAATCGGTGCCTATGGCGAAGCCCAGGCGCAGAAGGCCGCCGCGATCAACCAACAGACCAGCTACCTGCTGCAGGCGCGTGACACCCTGGCGGTGGCTGAAGTGCGTGCCGACATGGCCGAGCAGTACGCCACCATCCAGGCTGGCCGCACCATCAAGAAGGCTGAGATCGAGGCGCAGAACTACCAGATCGCCGGTAACACCCTGCTCAAGAACATGCGTGCTACCAACGCCGCTGTGAGGGCCAGGGCCGCTGCCAGCGGTGTGGTGCTGGGTGAAGGGTCTGTCCAGGCGGTGCAGCGCGAGAACGTGGCCGCAACCATGCGCGATGTTGGCATCGCTGACCTCAATGCATTGACTGCGCGGGTGCTTGGCTTTGAGGATGCCACAGCCATGCTGCAGTCCACCGATTATCAGAACACGCTCAACCTGTACAGCGCTCGCAGCCAAGCTGGTCAACTCACCGCTGCTGGCACTGCAGCTCGCAGGGCTGGCGGCATCCTTGCTGGTGCAACGCTGACCAAGGCCGGGATTGACTACTTAAAGGTGAGATAAGCATGGCCACGCAACGAATTGAATCAGGTCAGATGCAGATCCGCTCGGTGGGTGGCGTGCCCATGACCCAGGTGCAGCAGCAGGGGGTGGACTACATCGCGCCGAGAGTGGCCGCACAGGGCGCAGGCCAGCTCGCCCAGATCCTCGACCGCATGAGCGCGAGTGCTTTCCAGGCTGCCGGTGTTATGCGCCAGCAGGAAGGTTTGGAATTTGCGGCGCAAAACCCGCTGACACCAGAGCAGTTGCAGATGGCCAAAGACGGCCTGCCGTTGGGCGTTGGTAAGACCACCTCGCTAAATTTCTTCGATCAAGCGGTGGCCAAGGCTCGCAGCCTGGAGCTGGCTGGGCACTTTGAGATTGAAGGTCGCAATGAGTTGTCCAAGATGTTGATGGATGTCGAGGCTGGCAAAGTCAACTCTGAGCAAGTCAGCGCCAAAATCAAGACCATGTCGGATGGCTATTCAAAATCGCTGGCCAGTATTGATCCAGAAGCATCAATCAAGTTTCGAGCGACCATGGCCACGCACGGTAACACCGTGCTCAATGCCGCCTACAAGGCCGAGCTTGATCGCGCCAAAAACCAGCGCATTGCCAAGTTCGACTCTGACTTTGACAACAGTGTCAGGCTGCTGGAAGCTACTATCTCGCAGGGCAGTTGGACTGACGCAAATGGCCAGTTGAGATCTATCGACGAGATGGCTGATGTGTTTCGCAGGAATGTGCTGACTCAATCTTTGCTGCTTGGCGACAAAGCGCTGCAGACCGAATACAGCACTAAGTTTGAGACCGCATTGCGCAATGCCAAGATCAACGCCGTGACCAAGGCTTTGATGGCTGATGCCAACATGGCAGATCCAGAGGGCACGCTGCAAAAGCTCAAGGCAGGCGACCTTGGCAATATGAGCCCAGTGCTGAAATCCATGATCACCAACGACTTTGACGCGGTGGCCAAGGTTACCGCTAATTTTATGGTGGCCGTCAACCAGCGCAAATCAATTGCTGATGCAAATGCTGCAGCCATTAAGAAGCAGGGCGAGGACATGGCCATCAATTTGCTGGAGCAGATCTTTCCGCTGCCGGTTGGCAGTCCAAAAAGAAAACAGCTTATTGACTCGCTCATCGCCCTGCCACCGGGCTCGGTGCCTATTGACACGCTCAAAGAGTTGCTTGAGCCACAAAAGCAGGAGACCAATCAAGCCGTCTATTTTAACCTGCTCAATGGCATTTATAACAATACGATCACCGACTCTAGCCAGATTTGGGGTTTGGTTGGCAAGGGGCTCGATGGCAAAGACGCAGTGGCTGCGCTCAAAATTTTGCAATCCGAAGACCGGCGCGATAGCGCAGAGCTTAACAAAATCATTGCAAGACTTGCTGGTGTGCCAGTGATTCCTGGGATGTCAGTTGTAATTGATCCAAAAGGCGCAGAGTTTCAACGAATGAATGAACTCAGAGCACAAGTTCTGCAAATTCAAGCTGCTGCCGCTGCGCAAGGAAAAACTGTTTCAAATAAAGATATTGAAACCCAGTTGATGAACGGTGTTACTGCAAGTAGAAACACCGAAACCGCTAGAGCTGCACAAAAGCGACTTGAAACATTTGCACGCCGGGCAGATGGCAGCGCTGTTCCTGGGCGAGATTGGATTACTGGCCCAGTGACCTTGGAAAATCTGCCAACGCTAAAACAAAAAGCTGGCAATGATGTCAACAAATTGCGACAAATTGACGAGCTGGAAAAACTATTAAAGCAGGCCGCTGGAGAAACTGTTTCCGCGCCATTGCTGCCGCCGCCATCTATGCCAGCCCCGGCCCCGGCCCCGGCCCCGGCACCAGCACCAGCCCCCACCCCAGCACCGGCCCCGGCACCAGCACCAGCTGCTGCGCCTGCGCCTGTGCGTGCAGCACCGGCTCAAGCACCGGCTCCAAGACCAGCTCCAGCACCTGCGCCGGCCCGAGCCCCAGCCCCAGCCCCAGCTGCCGCTCCCGCTGCTGCAAGTGCGCCATTGCCAGCAGGCATGGCGGCGGTTATCGCACGTTTGACACCCGCAAAAAAACGGGAGTACGAACTCAAGAGCGCAGAGTATCAACGCTTAACGACTGAGCTCGGCGACAAAAAACTTCCCAGAGCTAAAGCCGAGCAGCTTATAGACAGACGCCAAGCCATAGAAGACGAATTGAGAGATGGCTTCGGTTTTTCGTACAACCATGTACGTTACTTGTTGGAAACCGCGCCCGACTTTAAACAAAAATAAAACATGACCACTCAAAGATTTAAACAAGCAGCAGGAGAAAAGTAGTGGCTTACAGCACAATTGAAAATGCGTATCTGTCGGCCCTGGCTTCTTATCAGTTTCCAGACCCGCCGGCTGCGCCAGAGATAACCGCGCCCGAGCAGCAGCCAGAAGATGTGCTGCTGGCCGCCGGCCCGAGCGGCACTATGACCGATGCAGGCGGCGGCATGCCGACGATCAGGGCCATTGAGCCCACGCGCTTTGAGAAGGCGCTGGAGGCCACTGGTTTGACGTTGGAGCAGGCTGGCCGCTTCCTGGATAGCCTGGGCCAGGTTGATGTGCCGTTCCTGGGCAAGATCAGCCTGGCCGACTTTGTACCATTCGTCGGCACCGCCAAGCCTGGTACCCGTAGTGTATTGGCCCCAGCTGAATGGCAGGGCACGCCGATGGCGCTACAACAGGCAGGCACTGGTCAGTCATTGACCCGCGGCACTGGTTTTGCGCGACAGCTTACAGAAGATGCATCTCTGGCCGCCATGGATGTCGGGCTCAACATTGTGCCTGTGGGCAAAGCTGTGGCTGCTGGCGGCAGGGCTTTGGCCCCGACAGCCGGGCGCATGGCCGGCGAGCTGCTGCAGCGCCAGGGGCTGGTCATGCCGGCGGTGCCGCTGGAAAAGTTCGGACAAGTAACCACAAAGTCGGCGGCAAAAGTGAAAAGCGGCACTGTCAAGTTATCGACCAAGGTGGCCAGTGGTCAGAATTTGCAGCTCGCACCAGAGTACCGGGTCAAGGTGGAAGGAGCATACACACCAGAGGGCAATGGCCAGAATATCACCAACGTGGTGAACCCAGGAAACTACACCGATGTTGCCACTCGCCTGGACGATTTAGCCACTGCATTCCCTGATCCGCTTGCGTCGAATGAATCCTTTTCGACTATGCTGGCCAATGTCTACAACTCCACCGAAGTGCCAATCCCACCGCGCTGGATGGTGGACAACGTCAACGACATGACCAAGTGGTCGCAATGGTTTGGCAGCATGACAAAGGGTCAGCTCGATGAGGCAGCCAGAGGCTTTGCTGTGGTGGACAAGTTCAAGGGCGCATATCAAAGCGGCGCGGCTCAAGCAGATACCACTGGCACGCTAATGTTCTGGGCAATGTTGTCTCGCCGTGCATCCGCTTACCCGCATGAGTCTGGCTTCCTCGACTTGGCCGAAGCCATGCAGCCAATCATTCAGAAGGCGGTGCGCGGGGAATATACCCAGGCAGACGTTGACGCTGGCCTGGAGATGATCAAAAAGACCATACCTGCCGGCAGCCCCGGCAACATGGTTACCAGTAACGCCAACGATTATCTGCGCGTCTTCCTACCAAAGATGAGTGAGAAGCTGCCAGATGGTCGCACGAAGCTGCAGGCGCTGCATGACATGATCGCCAACCCGCAAATGACCGGCCCCATGATTCGACGCGAGTTCTATGGGCTGGCTGAGAATGTGGGCATCAAGAACAAGGTGCTCTCTTTCGCCTTGCTGGTGTCTGGCCGCGATGATGTGATGGTGTTAGACCGCATCCAGATTAACCGCCTGTTTGCCGGCGGCGAAAAGATCTACGACGATGTGGCCCACCTGTTTGATGGTGGCCCTGGCCTTGCTATTTATGAGGGCTTGGAGCGCTCATTGGGCGCTAGAGTCAAGGATCTCTACAACATGGTTGGCCGAGGCAATGAAGCCAGCCTTGGCCGCTATCACTGGGAAAGCTGGGTGCTGTCATCTGGCCAAGAGGTTGCGCACCCGACTCTGGAGACCATCGTCAAGAAAGCAGAAGGCGCGGCCACACCGTTTTCCAATGTGCCGGTCAAAGAAGGACGCATGCATGAGCGTGCTTTTGGTGTGACGTATGAGCGCACTCCTGGTGGCGGCAACCGCTTTGTGTACCCAACGGCTGGCGGCAATCAGTACGCCATGACCAAGGCAGACCTGGATGAGCTGTTTAACCATGTTATGGACAAGAAAAATGGCATCATCCCTGATGATTTTCCAGGGGTAAAATACTTCTCCAAGGACACACTGGAAAACGGCAGTCCTAATCCATACTTTGGCAAGCCATGGTATTCATGGCCAGGAGTAAATCGTGAACTCATTGACGACTTTGCAGCAGCCATTGGCTCCCCAATCCAACCCGCTGGATCTGTTTCGAGAACTGGCGCAAGTAACGCTTCCAATGGATCCGAGCGAACCAGAGGAAGAGCTGCTACAGGAAGACAGCAGACAGGCGTAAACCAGGGCGATACGGCCTTGCGACAAGGAGCTAAGTGATGGCCATCTCTCAACAGCCCCTTGAGCAGAGACTAGGCCAGATCCTGCCGGTTGCTGCGCCCGGCACCCCGGCCGATCAGATCCCCCTGGAGCCCATGCCTGGTGCGGCCCAGGACATGATGGCCGAGCCCCAGCCAGATGCAGAGATCGGCACGCCCAGCATGGAAGAAGGCGTGCAAGTTGCTGGTCTTTCAGATGCAGCAATCCGCAAGATAATCACCCGGCAAGCCCCAAAGGCCGAGCGCAATCTGGTGCCAGAGGCAGCCCGTGCTCTGCCCGGCGAGCTACCAGATGCAGCCAAGGCTGGCCGCTTTAAGCTGATTCCCGAGGCTGACCAGCCGCTGACACAGGCGGTAGGCGCTGCCGTCAAAGCCCGACAGGCTGCAGCTCCCAACCTTGGTAAGCCCGGCGGCACGCCCGATGAGCCGTTCAACCTGTCGCGCTACCAGACCGAGGATGCAGCGGCCATTGTGGGCGGCGTGGCTGACGCGCTGAACATCCGCACCAAGGCGGTGACCTTTGATGAGATCAAGGCCAAGGCCGCCGAGTCTGGCATCAGTGAGGCATTCCTGTCCAGGCTGATCGGCAGCGATGGCAAGATGATGGCCAACGCCGTCGAGACCTACAAAGCGCTGGAGGTGCTAGAGTCCAGCGCCAACGAGCTTGATCGCCTATTCAAGCTGGTCAACTCTGGTCAGGCCACCGATGTGGACAAGCTGGTGCTGCGCCAGCAGATCGCCTTCCATGGCCTGATCCAGCGCGGCGTGAAGGGCATTCAGACCGAGACCGCCAGATCGCTGGCTGTCTTCCGAATCCCCCGCGATGGCAACGCCGCCATCGTGCGCCAGGTCATCGACGAGTACGGCGGCGATGCTGCCCTGTCTGATCTTGCCAAGTCCTACCTGACGATAGAGTCTCGGGCAGCTCGCAATGCGCTGGTCGAAAAGTCCATGATGTCTGGCATCAAGGATGTCTGGTTTACCACCTACATTAACGGGCTTCTATCCAGCCCCGTGTCGCACGCCAAGAACATTGTCTCCAACAGCACCTTTGGTCTGTATCAGATCCCTGAGCGCTTGATGGCCGCCTTCTACAGCAATGTGCTGCCACCCGGCGTGCGCTCATTCAAGGCATTGGTGCCAGGAAGCGAGGCCGAGAAGATCGGCTACGACGAAGCGCTGACTATGATTCAGTCACTGCGCAACGGGTTGGTTGAAGGTTTTGATCTGGCCACCACTGCGTTCAAGAAGAACCAGCCAAGCGACCTGATGAGCAAGATCGAGGCGCAGCGCGGCACCACCGTGCCATCTATTAGCTCGGCGGCATTCGGCATAGAGCAGGACAAGTGGCTGGCCAAAGCCGTTGACTACTACGGCACCGCCATCACCCTGCCCGGCAGAATGCTCATGTCTGAGGACGAGTTTTTCAAGGGCGTGCTTTACCGCATGGAGCTCAACACCCAGGTCACTCGGCGCAGCAAATCGGTCTACCGCGAGGCGCTGGACTCTGGAATGCCAGAAGCAGATGCTCTGGCCAAGGCCGAGGCCGAGGCGATCAGCCTGTTCCAGAACCCGCCCCGAGACCTGGACGAGGCAGCATCCCTGTTTGCCCAGAAGGGCACCTTCACCGCCGATCTGCCCCCAGCGCTCAAAAGCCTGCAGCAGACCTTTAACCACCCTGCCCTCAAGATCGTGGTGCCGTTCTTTAAGACCCCGGCCAACATTGGCCTACAGGTCATTGAGCGCACCCCGTTCGCCCCGCTGTCCTCGCAGTGGCGAGAGGAGGTCGCCAAGGGCGGCGTGTACCGCGACATGGCCCTGGCCAAGGTCACGCTGGGCTCGGCGGTGCTGGCCACCTTTGCGGCTCTGGCCGGCGAAGGCAGCATTACTGGGCGCGGCCCAGCTCGCAAAGCCGACCGCGATGCACTGACCCGCGATGGCTGGCAACCGTACTCGCTCAAGATCGGCGACAAGTACTACAGCTACAGCGGCATGGAGCCGATCTCTGCGCTGTTGGCTGTGGCCGCTGACTATGCGGAATACGCCAAGCATGAGCAGGACGCCAGCAAGATTGAGGAGGTCTTCCTGGGCGGAACCTATGGCCTGTATGAGTACCTCAAGGAGCAGCCCTACCTCCAGGGCGTGGCCGAGGTGGCCAAGCTGCTAGGCACTACCCAACAAGGTGAGGTGGACGGCAAGAAGATTGTGGACGGGCTGGTAAAGCAGTTCGGCGGCTTCGTAATTGGCGGCTCGCCAGCGGGTGCTTACGGCTCGCTGCTGGCCGGCATCGAGCGCCTGTCCGACCCAACCAACCGGGACACCCGCGCCAGTCCGGAGCTGCCCATGGGCGTGCGCGGGTTTGTCGAGGCATTTAATCGGTACAAGTCGCGCCTGCCCTACTTTAGCGCTGACTTGCCCGAGGCGCTCAATCTGTGGGGCGAGCCGACCAAGTCAGGCACGGGCGCGGCCTATGAGCTTGTGCTGCCAACCCGCGTGACACCCCAGCAGTTCAGCGAGGTGGACGATAAGTTGGTGCGCATGGGCTCGCCCATTGGTATGCCTGAACGCAAGATCGACGGCGTCGAGATGGATGCCTTCCAGTACAACCGCCTGTTGACCATCTACGGCAAGGAGCTGCCGGCCAAGCAGGGGATTTTGGACATCATGCAGACGCCGGGCTTTGATCTGCTGTCGTTGGACGACCAGCAGAAAACCGTGCAGCGGGTGCATAGCAAATTCATGGACGCCGCCAAGCAACAGCTCAAGATGGAGGAGCCCAGTTTGCAGGCCAGGATCGACGAGCTCAAAGAGCTGCGCAAGGCCAACGGGCTCTATTACAAACCAGATTAAAACCGTACAATTGTCAATCGGAAGGAATGCATCATGGCAGTGCCAATAAGTAATGTGACCCGCAGGCAAGTCTACGCGCCAAGTGGCGCTGGTGGCGCTGGGCCTTATGCCTTCACTTTTGAGATCCTGGCGAACACCGACATTGCGGTCTACAAGGACGATGTCCTGCTGACGTTGACTACCCACTACACCGTGGTCATAAACGCCAATGGCACTGGCTCGGTGACTATCACGGCTGCTGGGCTGGCGCTGGCACCGGCCAGCCCAACCCAGTACGCCATTGTCGGCAACCGCACCATCTCGCGCACCACTGACTTCACCACGGGCGGTGACTTCTTTGCCAACGTGCTCAACGACGAGCTCGACCAGCAGACCATCTTTGCGCAGCAAAATGCTGAAGGATTGCAGCGTGCTTTACAAGCACCACAGACAGATCCGACAAGCATCAACATGACGTTGCCTAGAGCGTCTGACCGAGCAAACAAGACGCTAAATTTTGATGCAAATGGAAACCCAATTGCTGGCTTAACTGTTACTGCAAATGCCGCAGCTAATGTTGCAACGTGGCTTGGCACTCCATCGTCTGCAAATTTACGCGCAGCAATGACAGATGAAACTGGCACTGGCGCACTGGTATTTGCTGACGCCCCAACATTTAGCGGCAACCCAATTTTTTCAGCCGGCACCGCCAACGGAGTGGCCTACCTCAATGGCAGCAAGGTGCTGACCACGGGGAGTGCGCTGACGTTTGATGGGACGAATTTGGGTCTTGGAGGCGCACCTGTTGCCGTTGGCTCTAGCCCGGTGCTTGAGATATACAGCGGAGCAAACAACGGCATCCTGAAGTTCACCAACAGCACTACGGGCACGACCAATTCTGACGGAACTTGGCTTTATCAGCCTGCTGGCAGCAACAATTTCATTGTTCAAAACCAAGAGTCTGCCGGTGATTTGCGGTTGTTCTCGACAACGCACATTTGGGGCAACCACAATTACTCGACGGAATATATGCGCCTGACCTCTACCGGGTTGGGCATTGGGACGAGTTCGCCGGGGGTAAGACTTCAGATTGGCAACCCATCTGATTCCAACCAAGCGTTGCGTTTTGACTTTACTGATAGCTCAACAGCAAGAATTAACTCAACTCGCGTCGGTTCTGGAAATCTTCAATCTTTGTTGTTGGCTGGTCAAGATACGCTGCAATTTTCAACGGCTGGCTCAGAACGCGCCCGTATCGACAGCAGTGGGAATTTGCTGGTGGGGACTACGACAACTGGCTTTACAAACTCTCGTTCGTTCACCTTCCAAGGTGTTGGGGACGGCAAAGTCTACATCAATCACTCCACGTTGAATGGGAATGGAGACGGTTTCATTGGTTTTGGGTACAACGGCGGACAAATCGGCTCAATCACCCAAAGCGGCACCACAGCAGTCGCGTACAACACATCCTCCGATTACCGCCTAAAAGAAAACATCCAGCCGATGACGGGGGCGTTGGCTAAAGTTGCCGCTCTAAAACCCTGCACCTACAAGTGGAAGTCAGACGGCTCAGATGGTCAGGGCTTTATAGCCCATGAACTGCAAGAGGTTTGCCCTGATGCGGTTACGGGTGAGAAAGATGCTGTGAACGAAGACGGCAGCATCAAGCCCCAAGGCATCGACACATCGTTCTTGGTGGCAACCCTCACGGCGGCAATCCAAGAACTCAAAGCCGAGTTCGATGCATACAAAGCAACCCACCCTTAAAGGAGCGTAAATCATGACCACCATCACTTGGACAATCTCTCAGCTTGACCGCCGCACCTCTGACGGTTTCGTGACCACCGCTCATTGGCAAGCCACTGCTGTGGACGGCGACTACAGCGCCAGCATCTACGCTACCTGCTCATGGTCAGAGGGCCAGCCGACAACGCCCTACGCATCCCTGACTCAAGATCAGGTGCTTGGGTGGTGCTGGCAAAGCGGCGTGGACAAAGCTGCCACCGAGGCCGCACTGGCACAGAACATCGCCGCGCAGAAGAACCCTGTGAGCGCAGCAGGAGTACCTTGGTGATGGCTACTGTTGACGCGACTGATGCACGCCTATCTACGCATGAAGAAGTCTGCGCGATCAGGTATGAGCAGATCAATGCCAGGCTCAAGCGCATCGAGGGCATCATGATGAAGACCGCAGGCATCATGCTGGTGAGCATGGCCGGGACTATCTTTGCGGCGATCTGGATTGCAAAATGATTGAGCAGGCCGCTGCCGAGCCTATAGAGATTGCACCGAGTCTCTTGCAGCAGACGCAGCAGCCGCCAGAAAAGAAGTACGAATGCGTGAGGTGGGCCTGGACAGGTGACGTTTACGACAGGAAAGTGTTTTGTCTTGAGTGGCGCGAAAAGAAATGATCGATCCAGTAACCGCTCTTGCTGCCATCTCCTCGGCAGTTCAGCTTGTCAAGAAAGTCTCGAAGACCGTTGACGATGTGGCCTCGCTCGGGCCGGTGTTGGGTAAGTATTTCGACGCCAAGGAGCAGGCCATCGAGGTGGTCAAGCAGGCCAAGGCTGGCGGCTTCAAGGGATCATCACTGGGCAAAGCGCTTGAGCTAGAGATGGCGCTGGAGTCGGCAAGGGAGTTCGAAGAGCAGATCAAGATGCTCTTTTTCCAGAGCAACAAGATGGACGTCTGGGCCAGAATCACGGCCAGAGCAAAGCAAATGGACATTGATGCTGCCCACGAGGCGCGGCGCAAGAAGGAAGCCAAGCAGCGCAAGCAAGCTGAGATTGAAGAGATGATCGCTATCCTCATCGGCCTGGCCGTTGGCGGCTTTGCTATCGCAGTGACCATCTGGGCCGTGATGCAGGCAATATGACTCGATCAGAACTTGAAGTCATCATCAAGAAACGCGCCGCCATTACGGTGACTATTTTTGCTGCGCTGTTGGCCGTCAATACTATGCTTGGCAACAGCAACAGCTCCAAAGTGTTGACCAACACCATTCAATCAAACAACCTGTGGGCTTGGTATCAGGCCAAGAACGTGCGCTCTGTGGTCTATGACGTAGCTGGCCGCGCAGACGCTGCCGCCAGGATGAAGATGGACATGGAAGACATCATGGCGCATGCGCATGCCCTTGAAGAGGAGCGCGACCATGCCAAGCAGCGCAGCCCCTACTTCACTTTTGCCGGGTCAGCTTTGCAGATCGGTATTGTGCTCTCGACCGCGGCCATCCTGGCCGTGACCATGCCGTTGTTTTGGGCCAGCGTGGCAGTTGGATCTGTTGGTGCTGCCCTAATGGCCTTTGCTTACTTTGGAGTCTGACTATGCTGACCCTTCTCTCGACGGTTGTTTCGTTCCTGATGGGTGGCCTGCCCAAAATCTTGGACTTCTTTCAGGACAAGTCCGACAAGAAGCATGAGCTGGAGCTGGCCAAGATGCAGACCGAGCGTGAGCTGCAGATGCTGGAGCGCGGCTATGCCGCCCAGGCCAGGGTCGAGGAGATCAGGCTAGATCAGATACAGGCCAACGCTGAGATGCAGCAGCAGCAGACTCTAATCCAGGCGCAGCAGGCTGAGATGCAGGCGATCTACGCGCACGACATGAGCCTCAACGAGGGCACCAGCACTTGGATGAAGAACCTGCGTGCCAGCGTGCGGCCTGTGATCACCTACGGATTCTTCTTCCTGCTGGTGTTCATTGATGCTGGCCTGTTCTGGTATGGATGGGAGCGGGGGGTAGACTTTGCAACCCTGTCAGACATGCTCTGGGATGCAGAGACCGCCACGCTGTTTGCCAGCATAATCGCCTTCCACTTCGGCGGCCGCGCATTCGGCAAATGAAAACATCCGACCGGGCCATTGCCATGATCAAGCACGACGAGGGCGTGCGGGTCAAACCATACCGCTGCCCGGCGCTGATCTGGACGGTTGGTGTGGGCCATGTCATTGACCAGACCCACATCCGGGTGCCGATGGAGGAGCGCAAGAACCTGCCCTTACCGCCTGGCTGGGATCGCACCCTAAGCATGGATGAAGTCAATGCAATACTTGCTAAAGACCTTGAGAACTTTGAGCGAGGTGTACTACGACTCGCTCCTAATCTTGCTGGCCATCAAAGTCGGTTCGATGCTTGTGTCAGCTTCAGCTTCAATGTAGGCCTGGGCAACTTCCAGCGCTCAACCATCCGCATGAAGATCCAGCGCGAGGAGTGGGACGCCGCGGCTGATGCTTTCCTCATGTGGACAAAGGCCGGGGGCAAAGAGCTCCCCGGCCTTGTCAGACGTAGGAAGGGCGAGCGTGCCCTGTTCCTATCTACTGCGCCGCCGCTCCCAGCGCATTGATCCGCTTGCTGTAGGCGGCGGTGTGCCTGATCCGCTTAACCATATCGACGCGCTGCAGCGTGGGCTCATTGACCTCGCGCAGTTCCTTGATCAGCGTCATGCGCTCGCGTGCCGGCCGCTTGCCTGCCTTGGCGGTCTTGTCGGCCAGATCCTCATAGGCATCCTGCCATTCCTCCAGGCTCTGGTGGACTGAGAACGGGTCTGTCTTGCCCGGCACCAGCAGCGGATAGCCAATCACCTGGGCAGGCTCTGTCACTTCAGGGATATCCACCACCTCAAAGCGCTCGACCATCTTGTCAGCAATGGTGCTGGCCTCATCGAGTGCCACAAGCACTGGGTCAGGATCTACGGTGTCGGCCATCGCGGCCTCGATGACCGCCCGGTCGGTGGTCGAATCAGGTATGGCCACCATGTCCAGCGGGTTGGCTGGTTTTGTAGTGATCTTTGCCGAATTACCATGGTTTATCTCGGCAGGATAATCTTGCGCTTCCTCGGCGGTGATCAACCCCTTGAGCACATCCGGGAATGCATCGCGCAGTGCAAACCCGCGAGCTCGCATCTGCATCATCCGCTTGGGGTATGCCTGCCACGGCCCCTGCTTGCCCCATAGGCCGGCACGCTTGGCATCCTCGACGCTGAACTTGGCGGTCACTGGCTTGCGCCCCTTGCGCTTGGCCACGCAGACGGCCACCGGGTTGGGCGTGCCCTCGCCTTCAAAGTATTCCTCGACATCCTCGCAGACGCTGCTGGCCTGCACCAGGGCCATGGCCGCGTCACCGTACACGCTGGGCTTGCCGTTGATGACGGCGATGTTCTGCAGCGCTTGCATGGGTGCCAGCCCCATCTCATAGCCCCATTGAACGCAGACCAGGATGTCCTGGGGCTTGCCCTGGTAGGCCTTGGGCACCATGCTGGAGCTGGCCAGCATGTCAGAGAACTGAATTGCCTCAGTGAGGGTGGCTGGGGCAAAGCCCCGGTTAGTGGTTGTTAGCTGCATTTTTTTCTCCAATTAAGTATTGCTTTAGGGTTTCAAAAACGAGGGCGACGATGGTGGTGACGATCTCATCAGCATCCTGCTCGCTGCACTTTGGGATGTGATGCCGCAGCGCATCCACGGCACGGCAATGGGCTGCTGTCAATCTGTCCATGTCTGGGATCTTGCCGTTCATGGCTGCAGCTCTTTGATCGACAGTGTGCCCTGGCGCACCGAGTATGCTGGCTTGGCCGGCACCAGCCGTTCTGCTGCAGCTTTGTAGTTGCGCATGGGCCAGTTGATCAGGTACTGCCCGGCCCGGCCACGCTCGGCCTGCCCCAGGTGCTGCTTGATCAGCAACTCGGCGGCATCAATGCTGGCCTCGGCTGCCCTGATCGCGGCCTTGTTCTCCAGGATGCCCTTGGCCAGATCCCCGACATTGGATGGCAGCTCGACCTCTTCCTTCTCGGCGGCCATGGGGTAGATCCGATCCAACTCCTTGCTGCTCGCGGGTGGATACCAATCGATGGCCCCGGTCTCGCGGTAGGTTTTGAGTTTCTGATCGAAGGCCATCACCGCTTTGACGATTGCCTTCTGGGTTTCGTGGTGCGGCGCGAAAAGGAACACCCGCATCTCGATGCCCTGGTACAGCACGCACACAGCGCCCCAGCGGTGGCCGGTCACCAGCATCTGGCCCTGCAACTGGATCGGGCCACGCGCCAGGTGTGGGGTCTCCTCGGGCATGGCCTTGGTGACCTTTGCCTCAAGCACGCCGGGCCCGTCGAGAACAATGGAGTCCTGGCCAACGACATACAGACCCTTGTCTGGGTCGCTGAAGATCTCCTGCCCGGTGCCGTGGCCAACACCGTCCAGGCTGCATGACAGCGGCACCGCCTCATGCGTGTAAGCCTGGCCGATCTGGGTGTCGAACTGCTCGATGCCAAGTCGCTTGGCGGCCTCGGCCAGGATCACCGGCTCCAGGGTGTTGCCCCAGGCCATGGCCTCATTGCCGATGTCAGGGCGCTCCTTGCCATCGATGGCGTTGATGCTGAACTGCAGCTCATCGTTGGGGTTGCTGTACTTGCTGAAGCCCATCAAGCCGGGCAGCCGGCTCGCGCTCATCTCTCTGTCGTCTGTTAGTTTGCCTGCCATGAATTACTCCTTGTTGGTGGCCAGGGAATAGACGCGCACCACACGGGCGTGCGCCTGGGGATGGGCGGCCTCGGTATAGCCAACCCGCTTGAACTGCTTGGTGCGGAACACCGCGCCCAGCACCGATGGATGAACACCGGGCGGCACCTCGATGTAAGCCCGGATGTCGTTGATGGAAACCTGCCCCTGCTGCTTGCAGACGAGCACGGCCAGTGCCCGGCAGCGCTCCAGGAACTGGTGGTCGCGCTGCTCAAAGATGTCGAGCTGGCGCTCGCGCATGTCGCGGCCAGCGGCTGGGTTATGAGCTGGCATCGTTGCGCTCCTTGGCTTTCATGCGCTTGACCGTCTGCTGGGCTTTGAGCTCGGCCTCGCGCTCTGCCTTGGGCAGCCAGCCGAACTTGCGCCAGGTGCGCTCGATGTCTGTGCTGGCTGCGTTCGTGTACTCAAACCCCTGCAGCAGGGACTTGCTTGGGATGGCGGCCTTGGTCATACCGGCATCCAGACGAGCAGAACGATGCAGGTCACGAAAGCGATGGACACGACGATCTTCTCGCCGAGGGTTTCTTCATCATGCATGGTTGATCTCCAGGTTGAGGCGTTTCAGAAGGTTGGAGGCCTGAGTCGGCCCCCAGGTCACATTGCCACGGGGTGTGGCTACACCGCGAGCCTCAAGGGCTGCAGCAATGTCTCTCAGGGTGCTGGCACCAGACCGGGCGATGATGTCGCGCACTATGGGGCCAACGCGGTCAGCGTACTTGTCGGCCTTGGCGATCACCGACTGCACGCCGATGGCAGAGCCGATCTCTGGCGTGGGGCTGCCAAGGGTGCGGCCCTGGGCCTTGACCTGGGCCAGGGCGGCCTTGGTGCGCTCGCTGATCTTGCGTGCTTCCCACTCAGCGAACACGGCCATCATTTGGAGAAAGGTGCGGTCTGCCTCGGGCATGTCGGCGCAGACAAAGGGCACGCCAGACTCAAGCAGGCCGCTGATGAAGTGGACATTGCGTGCGAGGCGGTCGAGCTTGGCGATGACCAGTGTGGCCTTGGCCTTCTTGGCGGTGGCCAGGGCAGCCGCGAGCTGCTCGCGGTCATTCTTGCGGCCCGACTCGACCTCGGTGAACTCGGCCACCAGCTCGGCAGCGCCGATGTGCTTGATGACGGCGGCACGCTGGGCATCCAGGCCGAGGCCTGACTGGCCCTGGCGGTCGGTGGATACGCGGAAATAGGCGACGAACTTGGTCATGATCAGGCCTTCTTGGCTGCAGCCAACACGGCGCTGTCAACCCAATCGTTGATCTGAATAAACTGGCCCTTGATCTTGTCGTGCAGAGAGATCAGGTGGCAGAAGGTGTTGCCATCGCGCTGAGTGCCAACGCTGAGAACGCGCCAAGCGCGACCCATGTGGACAAGAGTGCTGTTTACTTTGCTGTTGGCAATGATGGATTGAAGGCGCTCGATAGTGCCATTGCGGCCAAGCCAGACTGATTGCTGTCTGACGCCGTTGGGCAGGGCGATGACAACGATCGCGCTGTAGTCATAGCCATTACGGCCTGGGAAGACCTGGTGGCCAGGGAGCGCCTTGATGGCGTCGATCAGTTGTTGCTCTTGGTTGGTCATGTTGAACTCCTTGCGCTTCATCTGCGCGTTGAACATGTAGGGATTATGGCACGACTTGTATATCGCTGTTCAAGCCCCAAAAGCCAGGTCAGACTAGGGACTTACCCTAATCCAGCAAAAAATCTTTTGCCCAGGCGTCTGGAGCAATATCACCCAGATATACACTCGGCGCATGGACACACCTACACCCAAACTCAAGCCCTTCCTGATGCGCTTGCACCCGCACACCCGGCAGCTGCTGGACAAGGCGGCTGCTGACCAGCACCGCAGCGTGTCATCCCTCATTGACCAGTGCGTGCGAGACCAGCTCTCGCCACGCTACGGTGAGCTGCAGCCGCGGCTGCAGCGCTTCCTGTCTGGGGTGCGCCAGCCATGACCTATGCCGATGCGATCAAGCTGCTCGACCGGGTCAAGGACGGCGTGCAGTTCCCTGACGAGGTGGTGGCCGAGGCTTTGGCCATGACCGGCGACCAACAGCATGCGAGCCAAGTGCCCTGCCCTGAAATCGAGGAGTTTGTGCAGGCGCTGCGCGAGGCTGGCCAGCTATGACCGAGTCGATCCTGGCACTCGACCTGGGCACCACCACCGGCTGGGCCTGCCGGCCACTGGACAACACCATCGTGCATGGCTGGGCCAGCTTCAAGCCTGGCCGCTATGAGGGTGGTGGCATGCGCTACCTGCGCTTCAAGCAGTGGCTGTCCGAGCTCAAGGGCACGCTGGGCGGCGAGCTGCAGGCGGTCTACTTTGAGGAGGTGCGCCGGCATGCCAGCACCGACTCAGCGCATGTGTACGGCGGCCTGATGGCCACCCTCACCGCCTGGTGCGAGCACCACCAGATCCCGTACCAGGGCGTGCCTGTCGGGACGATCAAGAAGCACGCGACCGGCAAGGGCAACGCTGGCAAGGACGACATCCTGGCGGCCATGCAGGCGCTGGGCCACCCGGTGACCGACGACAACGAAGCAGACGCGCTGGCGCTCCTTCACTGGGCGCTGGGGCAGGAGGCATGAAGTGTCCACTGTGCAAATCCCCCAGCGATGTCGAGCAGACCAAGACGGTCGACGGTGTCCCCATCAGACGCCGCATCTGCTACAACGAGCACAGCTTCAACACCAAGGAAGTGGCCATCAGCGAGCCAAGGCCAAAGCGTGTCTACAAAACCAAGGTGAAGCATGCGAGTTGATCTGATCCTGTCCTTTGTGCTGGTGGCCATTGCGCTGCTGGTGGTCACGGTGCTGGGCGCACAGCTGCCACGGCAGCCGCGCATGCATCTGTGCGGGGTGGCCGAGATCTCGCCCGACATCACGCCCAAGGAGCGCGAGCTGTGCCGGCAGGCCCGCCGACCATGAAGGGGATGTGGAAGTTCAGGCAGATCGAGCGGCGCTTCCCGAGAGGGCCGGGCGACACCGAGCAGCTCGAGATGGGCGAAGCACGGGTGCTGCTGACCACCTGGGAAGTGACCAAGGACAAGGCCGCGGTGGACAGGATGCTGGCCAGAACCAACAGGATCTACGGCCAGGGCGCTGAGGAGCGCATCCGGGGCTATATGAGATGGATTGCAAAGAACGAAAGACTGAAACCATGAGTCAGACACACAGAACAGGCAGGAGCAGCAAGTACTACGGCAAGCTGATGACCGCGCAGTTGCCAAGCGAGGTCAAGCAGATCTGGTACAGCCGGGATGAGGAGCTGCCAGAGCTGCCCAGGCACGGCTGGTCATGGGAGCTGCAGACAGACATGACCGAGGTTGAGAACCGTGAGCTGGTAACCAAACTGCTGGAGGCCATCGACTTCACCGAGCGCGAGGAGCTGGTGGTGCGCTTGATCGTCATCGAGCTGGCCACGTTCGAAGATGTGGCCGAGCAGCTTGGCATCACAGCGGCCAGGGCCAGGCAGATCTACCTCAAGGCCATGCGCCGGGCCCGAACCAAGCAGCGGATGGTGACCGGCATCTCGCCCTGGGAAGTCCACAGCGACATCATCCATTGGCAGTACTACAAGCGCCAGCAAGAGCAAGCCAGGCGCAGGGGCCAGGCATGAGCCTGTCAGACCACCAGATCTTCATGCTCAAGCACCTGGCCATGGGATGGCGCTTCAGGCTGTACAACGACAAGCCGGGGAGCTGGAACACCTACTGGTCGCTGCGCAGGCGCAAGCTGGTGACAGCCGGCAGCGTGGTCACCGAGCAGGGCCGCAAGGTGCTGGCCAAGGAGCTGCAGCAACAGGCTGCCCGGCAGGCCAAGCGGGAGGCAAGGCATGAGCGCCCTGCCTGATACCGTCGTCCCATTCGTGCTGCCCAAGAAGCCCAAGGTCAAGCAGAAGGATGCGCCACCGGATCTGCGGAAGGTGGCCGTCCTGCCCATCCGCGCCGTCTTCGACCAGAAGCTGACCCACGGGGCGCTGCAGGTGCTGGCAGCCGTGTGCGCCTACGCCAACCGGGCGGGCATCACTTGGGTCAGCCAGACGCGCCTGGCCAAAGAGCTGGGCATCAGCCAGCAGGCCGTGGCCAAGCAGTTCAAGCAACTGCGGGAAGCAGGCTACCTGGAGACAGTCCGAAAGGGCTTCAAGGGAGAGCGCACCGACACCCTGCGCGTGATCTTCGACCCGACGGTGGACGCAGACACGGCCATCGCAGTGACCAGCGCCATCGAAGACACCAGGCCACCAGTCATGAAGAAGGAGCAAGTCATCGACGCCACAGCAGACCCAAAGGGACAGGCACGCATCGCCAGCCTGATCGCCAAAGCACTCAAGAAACCCACCACCAACCAGGAGAAGACCATGCCCAAAACCGGCCAGACCAGAACCGTCCAACTCATGCACGAGGAGATCGCCAAAGCCAAAGGCAGACGCACCAAGACCGTGGACAAGCCTGTGGATCAGATGCCCACCATTCACAACCCACGGGTTGTAAATGAGGAGCCTATCCAATTACAACCTGGAGGTTGTGCCATTCACAACCCGGAGGTTGTACATAACACGGAACTAACACATATAAGAGGTATTAAAGAGGATTCTTTTAAGAGGTTAAATACAGTTCTGCACAACTCCGAAATCGAGCGACTGACCGCAGACGGGCTGACCGCCGAGCAGATCGCCAGCAGCCTGGACACCCTGCTGCCGCTGTACCGCGCCGAGGGCATCGAGCCCACCAGCTCAGTCCTGGCCGACGGCATCCGACAGCTACAGGCAGATGCCAGATGAGCCGATGCCCCGCCAAGGCCATCAGACGGGCCTACAGCACGCGATCAGGGTGCAGGCAAGGCCAGGGTAGCCACTCGGTGCTCCAACGCCTTGTAGGCCGTTTAAATCGATCTGTACAACCACCAGACGAACGTATGGGTTTTGTACAAGCCTGGGCCACAGCAGCGTGTCCAGCGCCCAGCCGGCCAGGGCCGACCTATATGCGCCAGCGCGGGTGCAGGCGATCCGCGCTCGACGCCGCGCCCGGAACGCGACCCCTTGCCCCCCACCCCACACCATAGCGTCCGGGGACTCCCCTGAAATTTTCCCCCTTTTTTCGATGACAATGTTTTTTTAAAGGAGTTAGTGATGGCTTACGAAATGAGACCTGGTAAAGGTTCGCTGTTTAGGAACGAGAACAGGACTGAGGAGAAGCACCCGAATGCGAAGGGCAAGATCATGCTGCCCAACGGTGAGGTGCGCTGGATCAGTGCATGGACGAAGGTAACGGCTGCTGGTGAGAAGTGGCAGTCGCTGTCTATTGGTGACCTGGTGCAGGGTGGCCAGGGCCAGACGGCTGCTGTGGTTCAGTCTGACGACGATATACCGTTCTGATGGAGGCTGACATGGATGATTCATCAGTAAAGCACTTTTCTCAGGCGTTTCCTAAGACAACGAACCAGCGCAATGGCATGACCCTGCGCGACTACTTTGCGGCCAAGGCGATGCAGGCGTATTGCTCTCATTCTGAATCTATATATTGGGTGCCAGATGAGATTGCAGGGGACGCTTACGCTATGGCTGACGCCATGCTGAAAGCCCGTGATGCCAAGACCTAAGCAGACTGCTGTCATCCCTCCCCTGACCAACTGGGGCGGGGTGAGGTCTGTGCAGCGCCGGCTGGAGCGCAGTGCGACTTTGTTGGACAACAAGGAGGCGGTGGCTTATGCCTTATTGTCCATGGCCAACACCAAGCTGACTGACATCATGGAGTGGGATGATCGCGGCAATGTGACTGTGAAGAGGTCTTCTGAGATCCCTGAGCACGCACTGCACGCGATCAAGAACATCAAGGTCAGGACTGACAAGGAGGGGGCCAGCACGCTGGAGATCGAGCTCTATGACAAAGTTGGGGTGCTGCGGCTGCTGGCCAAGGCCTCTGGCTTGCTGGACAATCCTGATGATGAGAACAAGCCCAGCGTGATTGACATCAATGTTGTGGCTCCAAGGGGCAATGATGGCTAGAACCAAAGAGACATCTGACAAGGCAGTGCCGGTGGCTGGGTTGAACCTGGACTTCAGTCAGTCGCCGGTCATTTATGACTTCATTCAGAGCAAGAACTTTGTGCAGGGCATCATGGGCCCGGTGGGTTCAGGCAAGAGCTATGGGTGCGCGAGCAAGATCTTCATCAAGGCGGTGCAGCAAAAGCCCAGCCCGGTGGACAACATCCGCTATACCCGGTGGGCGGTGGTCAGAAACAGCTACCCGATGCTCAAAACCACCACCATCAAGACCTGGCTCGACCTGTTCCCGGAAGCTACGTTCGGCCCGATGCTCTGGACGCCACCCATCACCCACCACATCAGGCTGCCGGCCCGTGGTGATGCGGCTGGGATCGACTGCGAGGTCATCTTCCTGGCCCTTGATCAGCCCAAGGATGTCCGAAAGCTGCTGTCGCTTGAGCTGACGGGTGCCTGGGTCAACGAGGCCAGGGAGCTGCCCAAGGCGGTGATCGATGGATTGACCCACCGGGTGGGCCGATACCCTACCAAGCGCGATGGCGGCGCTTCCTGGCACGGTATCTGGATGGATACCAACCCCATGGACGACGATCACTGGTGGCATCGCATGGCCGAGAAGGAGAAGATGACCGGCCAGTACGCCTGGAAGTTCTGGAAACAGCCCGGCGGCGTGGTGCCGGTGGCCGTTGAAGACCTGCCAGACATGCCCGAGGCCAATGACCACATCTTTGCCAGCGGCAAGTGGTGGAAGGTCAACCCTAAGGCTGAGAATATCCACAACTTGCCCCCAGGCTACTACCAGCAGATGCTGCTGGGCAAGAATCTGGATTGGATCCGCTGCTATGCCGGGGGCGAGTACACCTATGTGCAGGAGGGCCGGCCTGTCTGGCCTGAATACGAGGACTCGACCATGTCTGGCGACACCGAAATCGACCCCACGGTGCCGATCCAGGTGGGCCTGGACTTTGGTCTGACCCCGGCGGCCACCATTGGCCAGCGCTTGCCCAATGGCAGGTGGCTGATCCACCAGGAAATCGTGACTTTTGACATGGGCCTTGAGCGCTTTGGCCACCAGCTGCTGGGCGAGCTCAACCAGCGCTACCCCAACCATCAAGTGCTGGTCTGGGGCGACCCGGCAGGCATGGCTAGGGACGCGATCTACGAGGTCACCGCGTTTGATCACCTGAAAACCCTGGGCCTGCGAGCCCAGCCCACGGCCAGCAACGACTTCAAGGTGCGCCGCGAGGCCTCTGCAGCGCCCATGCAGCGCCTGATCGCCGGCAAGCCTGGGCTCATCGTTAACCGCGAGTGCAAGCTGCTGCGCAAGGCGCTGGCCGGCGGCTACCACTTCAAGCGGGTGGCGGTCGGGGCTGGCCAGGAGCGCTTCCGGGATGCGCCCAACAAGAACGAGCACTCCCACATTGGCGACAGCTTTGGCTACCTGATGCTTGGCGGCGGCGAGTACAACCGCATGACCCGCACCCACCAGCTCGGCGGCAGACCCATGGGCCAAGCCAGCGCCAGCACCGACTTTGATGTGTTTGCATGAGTGCTATCGCGTAGATATACAGGCCATTGCACCGCGTCCAAACCCCAATAGAATCCTTTGAATATGATTGAGATCGATCTGGATGTGGTGCATCACTTTGCGGCTGGTGTGTACGCCAAGCAGATGACTCTGCCGGCAAATCACTATGCCGTTAAACATACCCACAGCTATGACCACCTGAGTGTCTTGGCCAAGGGGCTGGTGACTGTGGATGTAGATGGCGAAGTCACTGAGTACCGAGCCCCAGCGTGCATTAGCATCAAAGCCGGCACCAAGCACAGGATCGTGGCGCATGAGGACAGTGTCTGGTTTTGCATCCATGCAACTGACCAGACGGATGCAGAAAGCATCGATGAAGTTTTGATAAAGGGGTAGATATGCCATTAATCGCATTTGCCATCATTGCCGGCACCGCCTATAACGCCGACCAAGCTAGAAAGGCTCGGAGAGAGGCTGAAAGCCAGCAGCGCACTATGCTGGCCCAGCAGGCCGCCGACCAGGCCGCCATGCGCACTGAACTGGCCAAGCAGACGGCTGAGTATGCCAAGCAGGGCTCTGCCCTGGAGCAGCAAGCCGAGACTGCCAGGCAGCAGTTTGAGCAATCGCAACTCACCTACCAGACCAATAAGCTGGAGATGGAGCGCAAGGCCAAAGAGGTGCAGGCCGCCGCCGACGAGGAGCGCCGCAAGGCCGCTGCAGCCGAGGCCTCGGCACTTAGGGCTCGCACCCGCGGTGGCCGCCGCTCGCTGCTGTCTGGTGAGCGCATGGACGCAGAGCTTGGTATCCCGATGGATCTGGGCAGCGCAGGCATGAGGATTCAATAATGGCCACCGTGTTGCCCCAGTTCAGGCAGCGCCAGCTGGCCCGGCGCAGCACATCTGACATCGACCGGCTGGCCGCGCAATACAAGGCCAACATCGATGCGATGACCGGCGAATATCAGGCCGCCTTCACCGGCTACCAAGCCGGCGCGGCCGAGAAGATGAAAACCTACGAGTCGCAAAGCGAGGCGTACCGCCGTGGGCTTGAAGCTTATACATCCAATGTGGTTGACCCCTACAGCAAGGCCACCGAAAAATTTAGCGCTGACCAAGCAAAATATTTGGACGAAATGTCAAAGCTAAGTTCTGGTGCGCTTGACCGATATGCCGGCACTTATTTGTACAACTACAGAGTTGGTCGGCAAGACTACACCATGTACAAAATAAAAAATCCATTTACAGGCCAAGAGTTAGATATTTTTGGTGCAAACAAAGACTTGTTTTCAAACCCCCAAAAATACGGTCTACAGATGGCGCTGACCCCTGTTGAAGGTGGATTCCGAGGCCAAAACAAGTACACGTTTCGACCACTGCCAACAACAACAGCGCCAACAGAGCCAGCCAAGCCAGAGCCGTTTGCAATGACTGCGCCAGAGTCACCAGATGTCGGTACGTTTGATGCAAGTAAATTTGAGGAAAAGAAAAAGACACTTGGAGAAACATTTCAGAGAGAAGTCGGCGAGCGCCGTGCATCAAAAATCGGTGCCGTGTCTCGCAAAATTACCAGACCATTACTGGCAGGGGAGCAAACATGAAAGACATGAAGACCAAGATGCAAGAAAAGGTTGCCAAGGTCATGCGCGAGTACAAGGCCGGCAAACTCAAAAGCTCCAGCGGCGACAAGGTCAAGTCGCGTGATCAAGCTGTGGCCATTGCCATGAGCGAAGCAGAGCAAATGAAGAAGGGCAAGAAATGAAACAGGTCTGGGACAAGCCACGGCCCAAGGATCTGGGCAAGCCCAAAGAGCTGTCGTCGGCTGAGAAGCGGATGGCCATGCGCCGGGCCGCCAAAGCTGGCCGACCATACCCCAATCTGGTGGACAACATGGCCGCCGCAGGAGGCAAGAAATGAAGATCGAGATCGAGATCGAAAACGAGATGGAGGACAGGGTCGAGCTCTCCAAGCTGCCGCCTGCGCTGCGCAAGAAGATTGAGAAGTACATGGCCGCCAAGAAGCCCGAAGCGCCAAAGAAGAGCCTCAAGCAGATGATGCATGAGGCCAAGCTGGAAGAGGACGAGGGCTGATGTCCAGGCTGCGCGACCCAGAGGGTGGGCTGACCGAGGCTGGCCGGCGCAAGTTTGAGCGCTCTGGTGAGAGCAAGAACCTGCAGCCTGGGGTCAAGGAAGCCAGCCCAATTGGTGAGCGTGCTCGCCGTAAGGGTTCATTCCTGACCCGCTTCTACACCAACCCGAGTGGGCCTCTGGTTGACAAGGACGGTGACCCGACCCGGCTGGCGCTGGCCGCCAACGCCTGGGGCGAGCCGGTGCCGCGCACTGCCGGCGCTGCAGCAAGGCTGGCCGCCAAGGGCAGGAACCTGCTGGAAAAGTACAAGATGGACAAGGACTAGATCATGGAATACGACAAGACCACGCCGGGCGGTATGCGCCTGACCCCTGAGCAGATCCTCAAGCGACAGGCTGCAGCCCAAGCCAAGAAGGACGAGTTCCAGCAGCTCTACCAGGACGCCTACGAGTTTGCCCTGCCCCAGCGCCAGCTCTACGGGATCTGGGAGGGTGGCGCGACCGGCAGCAAAAAGATGATGCGCGTGTTCGATTCAACCGCAATCAACAGCACCCAGCGCTTTGCCAACCGGCTACAGTCTGTTGTTTTCCCGCCACAGCGCAAGTGGGCCAAGCTGGAAGCCGGCTCGGACATCCCACCTGATCGCAAGCAGCAGGCGCAAGCAATCCTGGAGATCTACCAGGACAAGATGTTCACCATGCTAAATCAGTCCAACTTCGACATCGCCATGGGCGAGTTCCTGCTGGATCTGGCGGTTGGCACCGCTTGCATGATGGTGCAGCCCGGCGACGATGTGTCCCCGCTCAACTTCATCCCCGTGCCGCTCTTCCTGGTGAGCTACGAGGAGGGGGCCAACGGTCAGGTGGACAACGTCTACCGGCGCATGCGCATGAAGGGTGAGAGCATCCAGCGCCAGTGGCCAGATGCCAAGATCCCCGACGACCTGGCACGCAAGATCGCTGATAAGCCGACTGATGACATCGAGTTGCTTGAGGCCACCATCTACGATCACAAGCGTGGCGACTACTGCTATCACGTTATCGACAAGGTCTCAAAGCAGGAGCTGGTCTATCGCCGCCGCAAGATGAGCCCCTGGGTGATCAGCCGCTACATGAAGGTGGCCGGCGAGATCTACGGGCGCGGCCCCCTGATGACCGCCCTGCCCGACATCAAGACGCTCAACAAGACCATCGAGTTGCTGCTCAAGAACGCATCGCTGGCCGTGGCCGGGGTCTACACCGCTGCCGATGATGGGGTGCTCAATCCCAACACGGTCAAGATCGTGCCGGGTGCCATCATCCCCGTGGCACGCAATGGCGGCTCGCAAGGCCCGGCCCTGCTGCCCCTGCCCCGCTCTGGCGACTTCAACGTCAGCCAGTTGGTGATCAATGACCTGCGCTCCAACGTCAAGCGCATCCTGCTCGATGAGTCGCTGCCGCCTGACAACATGAGCGCCAGGTCAGCCACTGAGATCGTCGAACGCATGAAAGAGCTGGCCCAGAACCTGGGCTCTGCCTTTGGCCGGCTGATCAACGAGACCATGATCCCTGTCACCGCCAAAATCCTGGAGGTCATGGACGAGCGCGGCCTGATTGACATGCCCCTGCGCGTCAACGGCCTGGAGGTTAAGGTCACCCCGGTGGCCCCGCTGGCCATGGCCCAGAACATGGAAGAGGTCAACGCGATCATGCAGTACATGCAGATCAGCCAGAACCTGGGCACCGATGGCCAGCTCGCCATCAAGACCGACATGCTGGTCGATTACTTGGCCGACAAGCTGGGCGTGCCTGCTGTTGTGCGCAACACCGCCGCCGAGCGTGCGGTGCTCATGGAGGAGATGAGGAACCAGCAGCAGCAGCAAGCCATGGTACAAGCTATGGCCATGCAGGCCCAAGCAGGGGTAACAGATGAAACACTTTTGGGGGCTATAAATGCGTGATGAAGTAGCACGCGCCGCCGCGCTCAGGGCATTAGAAATCGCCAGAGAAGCAAAGGCTCAAAAAGCTGCAAAAGGCGATAAAGGTGATCCTGGCGAAATCAGGATTACAAATATTCCCGTGCCTGGGCCACAGGGTGAGCCTGGCCCAATTGGCCCACGCGGCCCTCAAGGTCAAAGCATTATTGGGCCACCAGGCCCAAAAGGAATTCAAGGAGAACCAGGCCCAATTGGCCCCAAAGGAGACAAGGGAGATATTGGCCCTATCGGCCCTGTTGGGCCACAAGGAGACCGAGGGCCAATTGGGCCTGCTGGCCCTCGCGGCCCACAAGGCCAGCAGGGTGAACTTGGCCCAATGCCAAAGTTTGAGCGCAAGGGGTTGATGATTCGTTTTGAGAAAGCTCCTGGTCAGTGGGGTGAATGGATTGTTATCCCAACTGGCGGTGGCGGCGGTGGCCGAGATGACAAGTTATTTGATCTGCAGAAGCAACTGGTTGAGGTTGGAAGTCTTGTCAAAAGTCAAAATGCGAATCCAAACAAGGTTATTGGAACAGACGGCACAAACCTTTTGTGGACGACTGCAAGTGGTGGATCTGGAACTGTTACTTCTGTAGATGTCTCTGGTGGCACCACTGGGCTAACAACTAGCGGTGGCCCAGTTACTACTAGTGGTGTCATTACGCTTGCTGGAACTCTAGCAATTGCCAATGGTGGTACAGGTCAAACAACCCAGACAGCGGCGTTTGATGCTCTTGCACCAACAACCAGTAAGGGCGATCTGATTGCTCACAACGGCACAGACAATGTGCGGGTTGCTGCGGGTACAAATGGTTTTGTCTTAACCGCTGATTCTTCTGCTGCTGCTGGTGTTGCATGGGCGGCGACAAGTGGAGGCATCTCCTCCGCAGACATCCAAGAGTTCACCAGCACAGGCACATCGACATGGACTAAGCCAGCAGGGGCAAAGCTGGTCTATGTGCTGATGTTTGGTGGAGGGGGTGGTGGCGGCTCGGGTAGGCGCAGGGCATTGGCTTCATCTGCCACCGCTGCTTTTGGCGGCGGCGGCGGCGGTGCTGGTGGCAGATCAGAATTGTGGATTCCTGCCTCTGCACTTGGTAGCACTGAAACTGTAACTGTTGGCGCTGGAGCAACTGGCGGCGCGGCTCAAACTGTTGATGATACCAATGGCAATGCTGCAACTGGTGGCGGCAACTCATCTTTTGGATCGTGGGGTTTAGCAAGAGTTGGCGGGAATGGTTCTGGCGGCTCAACAACTACCGGCGCATCAGGCTTAGGTGGTGGCGGTGGTGCGGATGGCCTTACAACAGGCTCTACAAACTACTCAAGTATTGGCGGCTCTGGGGGATCAAGCACTGCTACCAATGGTTCCCGTGGCGGGTACAGAGGTGGCGGTGGCGGTGGGGCAAGTGGTTTTGTCGCTGCTTCTATAGTGACAATTAGTGGATTACCTGGCGGCAAAGGTGGGTCAGCTTATGAAAATACTACCTTGTCCACAGGTGGAGGAGGCGCGGGGGGCAGTACTAACGGCAATGGCGGTAACGGCAATAACGCAAACACATACTTTGTAGGTGGTGACGGTGGCGGCGGTGGTGGGTCAGGCACAACCACAGCAGGCGCTGGCGGCAATGGTGGCTATCCCGGCGGCGGTGGTGGTGGGGGCGGCGCAGGTCACGGCG
>Ga0255158_1000138_pt1 | contig 33691 bp, 50 predicted proteins | sample Atl_Atlam_RepC_8_2_FD_188426 | JGI IMG/M metagenome (GOLD analysis project Ga0255158, IMG submission 188426) | Freshwater microbial communities from Altamaha River, Georgia, United States - Atl_Atlam_RepC_8h | ecosystem: Environmental > Aquatic > Freshwater > River | place: USA: Georgia...
TTGAGCCTGTGCCGCAGACTTTGCCGCATCAGCACCGATAAGACCGCTGACAACGCTTCCACCAGCAATGTATGGCAACGCATCAGCTAATTTATTACCAGCCGCCGCCCCTGCTGCCCCTGCTGCCGCATTACTTAATGCACCACCCGCCGCCGCACCGCCAGCCCCTGCCATGCCAGCAGCAGCCGCTTGTTGTGCCGCCACATCATCAGCCAATGTGCCACCAGCAATACTTGCCAAAGATGAACCACCGCCAGCCATACTTGCTGCTGCCGCTTGTTGGGCTGCCACATCGTTTGCTGCTGCCAATACACTTTCTTGCGCTAATGTTTCGCCAGTGGCTGAATTTACATAGCCACCAATTTCAGGACTAAAGTAAATTCCTGTGGCAAGACCAACAGTGCCCCAACCGCCAGGGATTTTGTTGACAGTATCGTCAATTTGTTGCCCGATGTTGCTAACACCAGAGGCGACATTGCCTACAGCGGATTCAAAAGCCCCACCAATATTGCCACTTGTTAATTGACTGAACCATCCCATAAGATCACCTCTTTGTTAAATTTTATTCCTTATTCGTTGTAATAAGGAACTTTGTACGGTTTGCCATCAACCGTAATTTTGATGAATCCAACAGGATTGGATGGCAAAGTTGCCGAGCCAGCCGTTGCGCTTGAAAAAGATGTGAAGTTAAGCAAATTCAAAAAGAACTGCTGCCATGCCCGTGTTGGTCGCTTTGTATTCGGGTCAAGAAACTCGCTTTGCGGGTATGGATTGACCTGTGGCGTTGAGTAAAGTCCATTGCTCATCAGTTAGCCCCCACACTTGCTTTAAGGTTTGCTGACACAATCACAGCCTTTACAGGGTCGGTAATGGCAACCTCATAAATGCGGTCACGTGCCATGCCCAAACGCCTCCAAATGGCTCGATTTTGATACTTTCCTTGTGCGCCAATGTTGACCCAATACTCTTTTGACCAAGTAGAGCCACCATCGTTTGACCACCTTAACATGGCTTTTGGCTGAGTCGTGGTCACGTTTTGTGGCACGCCACTGCTTTGATTGCCAATAATTAAAGATTCAGTCGGGCCAATTGTAAGGAATGCTTCAGGATAAATGATGTATTCCTCTGGATTGTTGGTGTAATTTGTGAAATTTACCGACAAACCAGTTGTGCCAACACCAGGCTGAAACTGAATCTGCAATTCATTGAAGTATTGGCGTTGCAAATCAGTCACCAAGTGAGGCGCACGACGGACACGGCGAATGGTATTGCCATCGTCTGTGTAGTTGGCTTTGTCCAACATATACAGCTTGCCATTCTCATAGTCGCCAACCATCACCATGCCCTGAAAGACACAACAACAATTACCACGATGCCGCCCAAAGGTCTGATCAGCTTCCCAATATAACCACTTGTGCCACATTTGAGTCACAGTGTCGTACGCCCATGTTAAGCCATTGTCGCCAATGCTCGGGAAGTTCACCACATAGATTTCGTGACCTTCAAGTTGGTATGTCCAAGCAATTGCGTCATCAATGACTTGCCCAACCAAAGTGTTTTCAACCGCATGGGTAGAAATACGCTGCGGGATATAGCCATTCATTTGCATGATCTGGCCTTGACCACGATTGTTTCGGCTCACATACGCAAACGAGTTGCCCAAACGTGCCAAAGAAAACTCAGCCACGCAACCATGTTGGGTTGATGTGCCAGGAATACGCTGGAAAGGAAACTGAACCGCCCCAACATCTGTCCAGACCTCAGAAGATTGTTCACCAAGTAGGTAAACTTCTCTATGGTCAACAATCAACGCCACCAAGTTGTCAGGGCCACCATCCTTAACGCCATAACTTAACGCAGGGCTGATTGGCGAATTCAGATCAGATGCACCCCACCACTGCGAATCAGGTCGGTTATAGACAAAGTAATTGTCCATAATGTCCACAGTGGTCGCACCCGAAAACGCCCCATCAGACGAGGGCAAAACCGAGAAATTCAACGCCCACATGGTCACGCCAACGGAAATCGTGTGGCTATTACTTAGCTTGAAAGTGGTTGAGGTCAGTTGCTCAACCACAATCGTCCCAAGAGTTACGCCAGTGCCTTGGATGGTCTGACCAACATATATATTTCCTGTTACGCCACTGACAGTCAGAGTCGTACCAGAAATTGTCCCTGTGAATGTGGCACTTACAGCCGCAGTGTTTAGCGCACCATTGGCAACGGTTTGGCTTCGGTTAACAGTCCAAGACGAGCCAGAACCAGCAGTGATAATTGTTTCGGACAATACCCCTACGCCCAAAACTTGTTGGTCTGTGGCTATCGTACCACTGGAAAGTGTATTGACAGTCAGGGTTGTCCCACTGATAGAACCTGTCAAAACCGCTGTGGCAGGTGCTGAAATGCGCCATGTGTAGCGATATGCCCCATCCACGATATACACATTTGTGCCATTGTCTGTAATGCCAACAATGCCTGACGAGGTGTTAAGAATCCCAACAACCGCAGGGACAAGGTTAGCCGACAAAACATACACATACGGGCCACAAACCGCCACCATTTGCTGACCACCAGACACAGTGCGTAGCCCACGAATCTCTTGCTTATTGGGCAAAACAGCCTTGGTGGTCAAGCCAGGCGTTGGGTAAAGGGCAACCACTCCTCGAGTGCCAGGCTCTTTCAGCGGGTCAATCTCGGGAAAGAAGTTAATACACTCCTGTGCATCCTGATAGATGCTAGGTGCTTCGTAACTTGGGCCGACAAATCCAAAATCAGGCATTGCAGCTCCTTAATTGAAGAAACCGCCCGTGAGAATCCAACCAGCGTCTTTAGATTTATTTGCCAACAATGCGTCAGGATACCTTGCCGTTTGCAATGGCGACATATTCGTGCGCTTGATTGTTGATTTAGCCTGTGCTGCATAGGCTGTAATCATGGCAATCTGTTGCGGGTCATTCTTGCCATACATGGGCATCAGCCGTTCAGCCAAACACCACCGCATCGCCATTACATAGCCTTGAGGCATGGAAATTGGCGTGTAATAGCTCTCGTATCGGCTGAAAATCGTGTTGGCAAATATGTGCATTTCGCCTTGCGACGGGTTAGGCCACAAGAACAAGTTACCCGATTCCTCGCCAGGATTGAAATACAAAGCCTTGGGCCACGGGCCACTGAGTGTTTTCAGACCAATCAGCTCGTAGTCTTGCAAGGCAAGAATAGCCACCTGATAGTCCAGACCGCCATTGATGATGGGCACACCATTGGAATTGGTGTTGATACGCACAAAAGCAGAATCAATGCTCAAAGGCTTTTGGTAGTAAGCCGTAATGCTAGTGCTGGCAACAGTCTGAGATTTGTTCAGAATGTATGTGCCTTGCTCGTTGACATTGCCCCCTGCGCCAGTGCCAAAAGACACAATTTTTGTGCCTTCAGCAATGCCAGTGCCACTCAAAGTCTGCCCTTGAGCCACTGCACCTTGCTGGATGCTGGTCACTGTTAAAACATTCCCAGTGATAGAGCCAGTAAACTGCGAACCAATAAAGTTTTGGGTGCTAGGATTTGGGCCAATCGTGTATTGGGTCTGACCTGGCACAACCGTGAAGATGATTTCAGTGACATTGAAAACCATCATGTTCTCGTTTGACCATTGATCGATCAAATCGTTGAACATATCAAACGCATCCTGAGCCGCTTCAGGGGTCGGGGTTTCTCCCGCTTCTAGTGCGCCAATGTCTTTTAATGCTCGGCTGATAATATCAAGTGGGGTTGTCGCCATTTTCTGTGCCCTTTTGAAGTTGCGGGATGACCTGCCTATCAATCTTGTGTAGCAGATTAACAACAACTTTATAGGGCAGCTCGCGTAATGCGCCAGCCACTATTTGCAATTCTTCGACAGTAAGTTCTAGTTTCACTTCGTTCATACTGCCACCGTGAAGGTTTTTGGTTTCCAAGGCGGGTGAATTTCTTTGGTCAAATTCAACGCCTCAATCTGCTCTTTTATGCGTGATTCTACGGCGTTTTTACCATCTTTCATAGTAGCCTGACGCACCCAATTAACGACCATTTCCTCATTGGTTTGCGCCAACGGAATCGTTAATTCAGGCTTGTCAAAGTACCAATAACCCTCTGAGGCAACTTGTCCCTCAGTCACCAAGTAGCGAACATGGGTGATCAGTTCGCCCTCAGTATGAACTTCAAGAATTTCCCACTTCACGGCTTAACAGGCCATTCAACAGACCAAGGAAAACCAGCTTGGGTCGGCACATCACGCAATGCTTGTCGGTATGTAGCCCATAATTGTTTATCAGCAGTGCTGTCAGACAGTTGCGTCCAATCGCTGTCTTTCAAGCGTTGGTCACGGTCATTACGCACAGATTTGGCTTGCTCTGCGTCTTTTTGAGCCTTGTATTCTGCTTCTTGCTCTGCCGCAGTCTTAGCGGGTTGGTCATCAGTAGCAGGGCGATCAGTGAAAATCGGGCCAAGCACATACTTGGTGTACCACTTGCCATCAATCTGCTCAACGCCTTGACGCTGGCTGTATTGATAGACTGTGCCACCAGATGCCTGTGGGCCTTCAAAAACAACATCAGCACCCAAAGAATTTAAGATTTCTTCAGTTGTTTCTGCCCATGTCGGGCCACCATTGGCTTTGATGTAAGAACGAAACTCGCTCTCAAACATCACTTGCCCGTCTTGTGTTCTGATTTCCATGATGCTTCCTTACGCTATCGCCAAGAAAATGAATGTCCCACCATTGGCATTTATTGCCGCTGGTGCTGTGCTACTGATCTCAAAACCAGCAGAGTAGGTGTCTACATAGTCGGTGTTGGTGACTTCTGCGGCTGTGCTATTTAAGAGCAGATATGGGTCGTTACCAGCAACAATGCCCCTAGCAGAGTCCCACACATACCAAGCACCTGTGCTGTCGGTGCGCTTAATCAGGACGAACCTTGCGCCGCCAGTGAATCCACAGTCAATTTGTAGAGTTGTGCCAGTTCCTGTGTATGAACCAACCTTGCTCACGCCAGCGCAAGTGGCAAACAGGTACATCACATAGGTGCTACCGCTAGTGCTGTATGCCCCTCCCGCAACCGTTACTGTTGTCGATGTTGGTTGCGCCGCTAGGTTAACTCCGCCTGAGTAATTTGCTGTGCTACCAGCAATTGTGTCGTTCAGTGTTAAATATGTGTGTTGAGTGCTGGTGAAGTTTGTATCATAATCCCAATCACCAGAACTACTACGCTTCTTCAAAATGATTGCTTCTGGTGCAACTCCTAAGTTGTGAGTTAGAGCAATATCGTTATTCGTCCCGTCATAGCAAACCACATCCATAAAGCCGGGGGCACGGCGCATAAACCAGTTGATAAAAGTAGAAGATGAATAATTTGTTTCTGTATCACCGCCCAAAGAAACGCCATTCATAACAGTGCCAAAAGCACTTGTTCCTAAAGTGGCCTCACCAAAGTTTGCATTTGACCTTAGATATAAATCTCCCCCTGCAAGACGATTTATCCAAGTTGCGGGAGTACCCGCCAGATTTGATCTAGGTTGAACAACATACAAATCAACAGGGAATGAACTTGCCACAGTGGCATTTGCACCTGTACCCGTCCTTGTAACTGCGTCATAAACACTCGTCCCACTCGTAGGCGTTTTCATCGGCCCACGGCGAATGGCAACATAAATATAGCTCTCGGCATCAACACCTGTGTCTGTTGTAAACCCTGTTGAAGTTAATTGGACAAAAGAGGTATTTTGCTCTGCGTTCGACAGATTGGGACGCAACTGAGGAGAAGTAGGCGAACCACCAGACGCAAGAAAACCCCTCATGTTATCTACGATGCGCCAGTCTCCTGTGCTACTTGAAATCTTGTAAAGCAAAAACTGAGGTTCGTACCCAAGATTTACTGTCGCATTGTTTGGAGAAGTTCCGCTAGTCGTAAACGACCCACAAGAAATCACATTGTCTGTGCCAGTCAGTCCAAAGCCACCAGCATCGTGGGCGAATAGGTAGGCTATATAGGTTGCGCCAGATGCGTTTGTTTCTGCCGCAAAACCTACTGTAAATTGTGTTGCAGTTGGCGCCGTGTTACTCCAAGGCGAAGAACCATAAGCAACAGCATTAGTTAAATTTAAATAAACAATGCCCTTGTTTTCTAAACCTGGAGTTGTTTGCAAAGAGCGATGATAAACGCCCCAACTGGCTGATGAGTCAGTCCTCTTAATAATCATGCAACCTGGCACAGAACCAAGATTGTGATTAATGGTCTGTGCAGACCCAGTACCCGTGTAAGTCACAACATCAAAGAACTTAGCCTGTTTCCTAAAAGTCCATGAGGCATAGGTAACATTGTTGTAATTTGTGCCTCTAGTCGCTGTGGTTGTCCCGCCTTGCGTAACAACAAACCCAGTAGTAGAAAAAGAAGATAAGTAGTCGTAAGAACTTCCACCTAAATCTTCAGCATCTGTTAAGTTGCTTGCTAAGGCATTGTTGTTTGTGGCACTAGCACCCGCACCACGGGTTGTGTCGGTCAAGATATGGTTTGATGCCGCACTCCGACCTTTAATCCAAACAAGACCACCTTTTGTAGAAAGGTCGATGTTGTTTGTGATGGTTTGAGTACCGCCAGATGTGCTGTTACCCGTGTAGAGCCACGTTTGGAACACATCCTCAATGTAGTTGGCAGGGCCACCGCTTTTGGCAAACTCACCAAAGCCTTGTGAAGATGCAGAGCCTTTTGTTTCAACTACGGGCATACTAATCTCACTTGAATTGAGTTTGGCTGGCAAGAACGGTGAATGCGGCACTGCCTGTCTTGATGATCGTATAAACATACGCATCAATTCCACTGGCGTTACCCGCAGCCCATGCCGTTCCACCCTGATATTTCGGGGTCACAGATGAACCATCAATTTGCACTGCGCTGTTGTAGTAAGCCGTTGCGCCTTGAGTCACCAAAAACGCCACAGTCAAAGACTGACCCGTTGACATTAGCGTGTTCAGGCTTGTGCCACTTGAGCCTCTGAAATTAACAGTCCAGTTAGCAGATGCGTTACTAGTGTAGTAGAGAACCGATTGAGTGGTCACATCGTAGTTAATCGTGCCAGTTGCCGCAGTAGCAGATACAGTGATTGTTTCTGCAACATCAGAAATCACCGCAGACAAAGCAGACGATGTGCCAGCAAAGGTCTTTGTGCCTGTGAAGGTCTGTGCGCCAGTTAGGGTTACATCACCAACAGTGGAAAACGCCAAAGTGCCCGAGCCGTTGGTGGTAATTGCCTGACCACTTGTGCCATCAGCACTTGGCAAGGTGAATGTGACAGTTGAAGCAGTGTTAGGGCCAGCAAGGTTAACTGCCCCACCCAAATTTGCCTGAAAAACAAGTTGTCCCATGTTCAATCCTTACGGTGCAATCACCAGTTGTGAGGCTCTCAAAGCCCCTGTGCTTGGGTTAAATTGAAGTTTTGTGGATGACACATACTCTGTGGTCAAATTGCCTGTGGTTTGATTGGCAAACAGAATGTACCGAGTTCCATTGGTCGTGGTGTCATCAGTCACAGTCGCATACGCTGTTGGCGTTGACCATGTGGGCAAACCAGAGCCATCGATGGTCAAAACCTGACCATTTGTACCCGCTGCCAACATTGCAGTCGTGCCAGATGCGGTTTGATAAGGCACAGAACCCGCAGCACCACCCGCCAGATTGGTGGCAGTGCCCACCGACACGCTACTAGAAGCAACGTTTTGCCAGTATCCAGCGGTTGAGTTATAGCGAATCAGGTCATTGTTTGCCAGTGTCCCAAACTGCACATTGGAATCTGTGCCGCCCAAAACAGAACCAGCATTGACACGAACCAGAATAACGCCACCACCGCTAGAGTTTCCGTTGATGACCGCACCAACTTGAACCTTGACGTTGGGTGCGCTTGGCTTGGTCGCCGTGTAACCACCTGTGACCGCAGGGTTGTACCAAAGCACCTCACCATCGCCAATGCCAGAAGTGTTGACATTACGCAAAGTGCCTTCATATTGCACCAAACCAAAGCTATTTAAGGCAATGTCCTCTGCCGCAATACCCATGATGTATGAACCATCAGAGATACCCGTTGCGGGTGCGCCTGTGGCAACGCCAGAAGCCCCCACAGAGCCTGTAAACATCACCACTTCACCCTTAGTGATGGCAGACGAGGCTTTGATGTAATAGTATTGATCTTCTAATGCATGGCCTGTCACATTAGTGGTCATGCCAACATTGACAGTTGTACCGCCATCCCACCAAATTTTTCCAACCGCAGCGGTAACAGTTGCACCTGTGTTGAACTGCAAATAGTCAGCACCAAGGTTTGTCAGCCCTGTTGCAGTTCCACCAGTGATTGCCACCGCATTTGCGTTTTGGGTGGACATAGTGCCCAAACCCGTCACTTGCGTATTGGCTATGCTGATGTTGGTGTTAGTAACACTTGTGATCTGCCCTTGAGCGTTGACCGCAAACACAGGCACAGCAGACGCTGACCCATAGGTTGATGCGCTAACCCCTGTGGCTGCAATGCTAATGGTCTGTGCGGAAGAACCATCGTAACTACCCGCTGACAAACCTGTGCCAAATGTCAGGGTTTGCGGATTGGCTGCGGTAATCGTTGCGCTTCCACCCAATGTGACAGATGTGCCATTCAGCGTAAAAGTGCTGTTTTGCAGTTGGGCGTTAGTGATTGTTCCAGAGGTGATCTGATTGGCATTAATCCCAATCGATGTGTTGGTCACAGAGGTCAATTGACCTTGTGCATTCACAGCAAAGACAGGGACGCTAGAACCAGAGCCATAGGTCGCAGCCGCAACACCTGTGTTGGTGATGCTGAACTGATAACCAGATAGCGTCAGTCCTGTGCCAGCGGTGTAAGTTGCCGCAACGCTGAAGTTAGACCATGTGATTGCGGTTACACCAAGAGTGCCGCCAGGTTGTGCAGGGCAATACCATGCCGAACCAGCCAAAGACGCACCGCTTTCAATAAAACAAATGGCAGAAACCAGCTCATCCCACACATTTGCGTCAGCAGATCGTGACCATGCGCCAGATGCAACCGTGTAAATGCCATTTTCTGATGCTGTGTTCTGGTTCTTGACCAAAACCCTCATGCCAGCAGTCAAAGACGATGCCCAATCGCCACCACCCTGAGTCGTTAGACCTGAGAGGGTAATGTCAGCAGTTGTGCCGTAATTGACGGGCGGTTTCCATGAAATTCCCGCCACATACCCATCAACATATTGCTTATTAGCAACATCCAAAGCAGTTGATGGAGCAGTATTAACCTGTGCAGTCGTAAAAATAGCACTAGAGGGCGATGTTGCGCCTATCGTAGTGCTATTGATCGTGCTGTTGGTTATGTTCAGACCAGATTGGCTAGGATTAACCGATGCGTAAAAGGGTTGACCCTGACCAATAAAGGTCTGGAAAGTGCCATCAGTCGAAAAATACGCCTGAACTGGCAGTAAGTTTTGTACTGACGAATCGGCGGGATTAGACATTACAGCCCCACAGGTGTCACATAAACGATGGACGGGCCAGCAGCCGAGCCAATCATTCGCACATAACAAGGCGTAGTCGGAACTTCAAAAATAATGGCGTTGTTCATGTTCGGAGGCAGAACAAAATCGCCAGTGGTTGAGCCACTTACAGGCAACACAGGGGCACTCAAACCAGTAGGGCCAAATTTGACAGCCACAGAGGTTGCGCCAGTGTTAATCAAAGAAACAAAATTGTTTTGGTCATTGGTGCTTGAAACAATCAGTGCTTCAGAGGTGGCAGAAGCCCCCACCGATACAGCCGTTGTTACGCCAATTTTGCGAATGGTGGAGGTGGTAGCCATAGACCTTCCTTTTGAAAGATGTTTTATTTTAGCCCATTAGCGGTTTTTTAACCACTTTCCTATGTGCCCTTGAAAAATTTTTAGTCCAGTATGCCCCATCGCCATTTCAGGGTCAATCCATACCTGACCACCAATTTTTCGCCATTTAATGCAGAAACTGTAATCCTCTCCCCACTTGTAACCATCCTCAAATTCATGGTCAAAAAGGGGGTAAAACTGTTTGTCACGCTCTGCCGTGTAGTAATGCTTTTCTGGATAAGCCTCAATCATCTTGGCTATGCAATTACGGCTTAACTTGAGAAACCCAGTGGCAACAGACTTGACCTCCAACAATCCAGTTGCAGGGTCTGCCCACAATTGAGGCTTGTCAAGGTAATGAATCGGGTATTCAATTGGGTCACGCCTCCTAGGGTAAACCCCTGCTACCACATCAACAGGCGCATCAATCAATCTTAACAGTGCGCCTTTTTCCCAAGAAACATCATTATCGATAAACACCAAGCAATCGCAATCAGACTCATAGAATTGGGTTGCGATTACCCCCCTGCTGTCAGCAATCAGGGCGTTTCCAATATCGTCTACCAATGTAAATGTATCGCCTCTGTTAACCAGCGTGATAAGGTCTGTGAACAGTGACCGCATCGTGCCCATGTGGACAACGCCTGTATATGCGGGGATGGCAATCATTACGTGCATGGTTTCTCCAAAAAAAAACCTCCCCACTTTTTGAGCAGGGAGGTTCAGGTCAGAATGAATTAGGCTGTGATGCCGACATTCTTGAGTGCCGTGATGATCGCATTGGTAGCTGCGACAAACTCAGCAGTGGTGGGGCCAGCGGTCAATGCGGTGATAGCACCCGCCTGTGCGACAGGGGTTTCACCATAAAAACCGACCAAACCACCCGCAACGCCAACAGCAACGCCATCAGCGGCATTACCATTGAGCAGATAAACGGGGGTGACTGTGGAAGCGGGTCCAGGATTAGACATGATCTGTTTCCTTTCCTAATTAAGAAGCCACTCGGCAAGCGAGTTCGGGATACAACGGTGCCCATCCATACAACACATCCAGACGAGTCGGGATGGAGTCGTTGTTGATGGTGTACTGGCGAACCACACGCATTGACAGACCGATTTCCTTGTCGGAAGCACGACCCGCAAAATGCACGCCCTCGGGCAGCTCAAGATCAGCCACTGCCAGCGTGAACGCATTGCGGTGCATGATGATGTTCTGCGGAGAAACTGCGCCAGCTTTGTTGTAGAAGTTGATCGCAGCGGTTGCGCTGGTTGACGGGATGCTTACGTTCTGGAACTGACCACCGCTGATGATAGCGGGGCTGACCACAACGGTAGAACCGCTGATCGACTTGATGACAAAGTTACGCAGACGGTTAGAGCCGTAGGCTTGACGGTTCTGCGGGTTCACAGCATACACGCCGTCAATGGTGAAGGTGTCGCCCACGTTGGGGGTCACAGTACCAGACTTGGTGATGGTGATGGTGCTGGTAGAAGCCCAACCAGAGGTCAGGATACCAGTGTTGCTCGAGGTGGTGTCAGCAGTGGCAGTGCCAGCAAACGAACCAAACGTCTGAGGGCTAACGTTCTGGTCGAGTTTCCAGTTCATGCCAGCAGAGTCACGACCCATCAAGCCCTTGCGGTATTGCTCGCCAATCGCCTCTTGGGGAACGAACAGACCTTTCAGGCTGTTGACGATCACTGCAGAGGTGAAGGGTTCAACGATGCAAGAACGACGTCCATCACGAGGTGCGCCTTCGGCATCCAGATAAGCACCAGCGGTCAGGTAAGTGCCCAAATCGGTGCTTGGAGTGCCAGGAGTACCAACGATGTTGGCGGTGTTCAGACGAGCCATTGCCAATCCATCGTTGTCAATCTTGTTGGCGATTGCAGCGATAGCGGGTTTCAGCACTCGGTCAGAGAACATATCCAGAGACAGAGCCAAATCCTGAGTGGTGAATTGGGTGTCAACGTGGAACTGGGTGGACAGCGTAACGGGCACGCTCGTTTCGTTGAAATCTTCAACGTTCAGGGCGGGGCCAGTTGTGCCGATGAAACGACCAGGGCGACGGACGTTGACGGTGTTACCGATCTTCGCACCGACCACAGCAAACTGGTCATCATAGTTGCGGTCAACTTCCGACGTGAAAGTCAACTCGTTTTCCAAGACCATCAATGCTTCATTGGTGATCTTGCTAATTGTCAGAAGCGTATTAGACATTACGCTCTCCTTTCAAATTCAATGGACAAAAAAGGGTTACCGAACCTTACCCGCTTTTCGTGCCGCTTTCCATTCAGCATAGCTTCCATACCAGTTGCCATCGCTAGATAGCTTGGTATCCGCTACACCAGAAGCAGCCTTAATTGGCGTGACAGGTGCTGGTGCTTTACTTCTGACCACAGGCTTTTCTTCGGCTTTCGCCTCAAATCGTGCCTCTAGCTTACCGATTTCTTTCAAAGCAGCCCTTGTCGGCATTGAAGCAACTTTTTTGGCGAATTCGCTGTTCTCTGCAAGGTGGTATAGGATTTTTGGGCCTACATCACTCTCTAAGATCGCATCACGAATATCGTCCGACACAACCACATCAGAAGATGCAACCATGTCATCAAAGTCAGGCAACTCGGCTTTGGCAGTTTCGACCTTCTTTGACCATTCCTGAATCATTGACTGTCGTGCTGCTTCGGCTTTTGCCTCTGCTTCTTGCCGCTTCATTTCCTCAATCCGCTTGTCAGCCGTGTACTCTGCTAGAGCCTTGGCATATTCAAACGCATCTTGGAACTGACTCGGTTGTGGTTCTTGATCTACAAACTCCTTTTTGGGGGCTTGTTGCTCAAGTGCCGCTAACCTCTGTTCCAGCTCAACCCTTCGCTGACGCTCGGCCTCCGCTTCTTTGCGTGCTTCCTCACGTTGCTTAGTAATCTCGCTAAACCGCTTTTCTAGCTTCGGATTTTGCTTTTTAGGCTCGTCCTGTGGCTTGGCTTCCTCTCTTGCTTCAGGTTCACTCCCTTCCGCTTCACCTTGTTCTGGCTCTGCCTGTTGCTTTTCTGCAACATCAGCCTCAGACGATTGGCTATCGGGGGCTAAACCCAATTTTTGTGCATAGAACTCAGCCGCATTCTCGCTAGTAAGAACATTACTAGCCACTGTTTCGGACATACGTATCCCTACGATTTGTGCCCTGTGAACCTCACAGGTAAGGTTGTGGCAAATTTACCACGAAATTATTGAGGCATCAAGGGGTTCTGTGTGCTGTCAATGTCAACCACTGCGGTTTCCATTGCCCTTTGTTGCTCCGCATTCCTTCGGTCAATCTCGGCATTTAGCCTTGAGGTGTCCATGTTCTTGAGCAAAAGCTGAACAATCGCATCGATCTCCATCTTGTTTTGCGAGGTGATTGATCGGGTGTTCTGGTCGTTAACACGCACTTCAGCCATCGTTTCGACGTTATAGGCTTTGCCTGTCTGTCTCAGCAATTCCCGCTTTGTCTCAGCCTCTTGCTTAACAGACTCAATATCCATGCGTTGCTTGCGTTCCACTTGGAACTGTTCAAGTGCCTTCTGGAGTTCCTCATTCTGCGCCTGAAGCTGTTTAAGAGCCATTTGCGCTTGGGGCGGGATATCCGACTTCTCATCAAGCTGTGCCAATGGGTTAAGGGTTGCCAAACGATCTGCAATGATATCTGCGCCAGGAAAGTCCTGATTCCTGAACCACAAATCCCCTATCTGGCTCATCAAATTCGGGTCTGCTGCCAAGATCGGGGTCATGGCATCCACCGCTGCCTGTCGGCGTGAGTTGTAGCCAGGGCCTGTATCCATCACAACATCATACAAACCAACCGCCAGATTGTTGTTTACGACCTGATTAACCGCATCCAACTCATTCACGGTCACCAGTTCAGGCTTGCCATCATCGCCAATGATTCGCAAAACACGCTGTGTGTCGTAAATCTTGGGGATGAGGTCAAGAATCACCCGAGCAACTTGGCACTGAGATTTGGTCAAGTTGTCGTAGAAATCGTAGTTTGACAGGTCAACTTGTTGCTGCTGACCATTCAATGCCTTGCCAGAGATATTGCCCTGCTTGAGTTGTGCAGGGTCAAATATACCCATCAGCGTCTTGATATCGTCATCAATAACTGCTGTGGAGGCCAAAATACCCGCTGGCGGTGGTTCTGGTTGCAAGCGAACAGGCGCAGGGGCTGCACGCCCCTCAATGTCGGTTTGCTTGTAGCGCAGAATCGGGAAAGACTTGACGTTGGCTTGTGCCCAATCGTTTTCATGTCCCTCGTCTTGACCTTCTGCCATCATAAATTTGGCTTTGGGGGCAAGAGCAACAGACTCAGTTAGCGAGGTCTGCCAAAAGTTATACATCCTTTGGGCATCTTTAGCATGACGCACCATGCCAAACTTCTTGCGCTTGTCGCCCACCACGCAATGCCGCCCGTAAACAGGAATGATCGGAATGTAGCGACCAGGCCATTCGCCTTCTTCCAACACCTCTACGCCTGTCAGTTTGCACCACTTGATTGACTTCTTAACGCTCATGCGTTCATCGATTGGGTAAATGCCACCACGGGTCAGCAATTCCTCAGACCGCTTGAAATCAGACTCAAAAATGCTTGAACCATCACTCAACAGCAATAGCTTTTCACGGTTTCTGACAGTGTAAAAATACTCGGCAAGGCGAATGTCCTCTTTGGTAATCCACTCGCTTTGGCTGTCGCCTGTTCCACGCTGGCTGAAGCTCATCAGATCAGCGTCTGGATACATCTTTTCAAAGTCTTTTTTGCTCACCATCGTGGTGATCAAGCACTTCTCAGCATCAGACCCATCAGGCAACACAGAATTTATGTCGTAATACACACTGAAAGGGTTATCCACAGGGTCAATGTAGATTTCCTGTTCAAAGCTATCGTCACGCACATAATCTGTTCTGATTCGGATGTAGCCCCAACCCATGCGAACGGCATAATCTGCTGCCGAGTCGTAAGCATTGTCAGCGTTGGAATTAGCCTCAATGTGGCGAATCAAGCCTTGGATGATTTCTGCAATCTTCTGGTCAGATTGGCTGTTCATCCCATGCACTTTGGGGCGAGGGCGTTGCTGGCGTATCTGGTTGACCACCTGGCGACAGTAACCATCGAGCTTGTTGATGGTCAGCACAGGGCGTGACTCCAAATTGCGTGAGTTTTGCAGCTCAACAGGCCATTGGTCGCCATTTACAAACTTTAAATCTTCTAACGCCTCTTGCCGATTCATGGTGTCGGCATCGTTAGCAACCTTCAAAAATTGCTTTGCCTCGTCAATTCTCGGGTCGTATTGTTCAGGATTCTGTTTTGTCGCCATATTTAGCCCATCCATGAGTGCGCTTGACCGTAGCCTTGCGGGATTTGTCTCTGAACCCTACGCTGACGAGGCTCATTGACCATCAATCCAATGTATCTAAACGCATCAGCCCCATGACTGTAATGGTCGTGAAGCGGTGTGCGACTGAACTGATTGGTTTCAGGGTCAACCTCATAGCGATAGTGTCTCAGGCATTGTAGCCCTTCGTGACAGTTTTCTCTATCAAAATAACACGACCTAAACATTGACCGAGCTGCGTTGATTGAATCCACCACTGGCACACGCTCTAGGATGCGGGTTTTGTGCCCTGCTGACCTGACAATATCCTCAATGCTTCGACCATTGCTTGCCAGTGTCTTGTTTTGGGCATCGTGTGGCAACCAGATCGTGTCATACAAATACCCAAAGGTCTGCATCTTGGCCAGGATTTCAGTCATTGTGGTCTGGTTGACCTCAAAATACCGAATTAGGCGGGTTTCCATGCCTATAAACTGAACAAACCAAACCGCAGTCATGTCAGCCCAACCCAAGTCAAATACCGCATGGACGGGCTTAACAGGGTCATACAGCACTTTGGTGATGCGACCTTCTGCCTCTGCCAGTTGCATTTCTCGAGCAAAAATAGCCCCATCAATGGTCTGGCGACACATTCCTTCCCAAACCGTGTTGTAAGCCTGAATGTCTCGGCTTTTCAGTGCGTCCTTTTCTTCCCGCAAGGTTTCAGGAAACCACGGATTGTCCGACCAGTTAATCTTCTGGATGACTGCATTGGTGGGCGGGTTAGCCACAAACCGCTGGTAAGTCTCGTCTGTCTCTAGCTCAGGGTTGAAGCTGACCCAAATCTCTGATTTTTCTTTACGGATGGTCGGAATCAACACATTCCATGAGTGTCGGCTGACTGTCTGCGCTTCTTCAACCCAACAAATGTCCACGCCTTCGTATGACTTAACATTTGCCACATTGTTTTTAAGACCCACAAAGTTAAATTCTGACCCATTCTTTCCTCTGATCTGAGCCTGAATTATCTCAAAAAATGTGTCCAGACCCATTGCCGTGATCTGGTCGCTTAACAGCTTATGAACCGAATCCTTGATGGAGGTCTGAAACTCTCGGGCACACAAGATGCGTAAAGGGTTCTGGATTGCCTTGATCAGCAATGCCCTAGCAATGCCCCAAGACTTTGCCCCACCCCTTCCACCAAATAAGACCCGATAGCGGATTGACTCTGGTTGAAACAAGCATTCTAGCTTGGCAGGGAATTGTGCCTTCGCTACCGAGTTTTGAACTTCACTCATTGGGCTTTACAAAGCTGACTTGTATGCCCTGTAAAGGCTCACCATCAGCCCCAGTAAGTTCTTGCTTAACGGTTTCAGACCATCGCATTTGGCTTTTTGTCCACCAAATCAAACTGGTCGTGTCACCCGCTAATGCCTTGGAATAGAGGGTTTTGGCAATCTGGCTGTTAGCCTTTGCCTTGCCAGCATCCAATTCATGCCTGTAATGCTTACGCAAAGTTTTTTCATCTATGCCCACAAGGATAGAAATCTGCTCATGAGGCAAGCCTAATCCACTGGTTGATTCAACCAATTTGCGCTGCTCTTTTGTTGGCTCGTGTTCTAACATTTTATTGGCGGGAAATGATGTTAACTTATGGTAACTTCTTCTTGGTCATTTAGCAAGATTGCTTTTTTGCCAGTGAAGTCTTCCCATCGCTTAACAATGACATCGCAATATTTTGGGTCTAATTCCATTAAATAGGCTTTGCGTCCATTCTTTTCAGCAGCCAAAAGAGTTGTCCCACTTCCACCAAAAGAGTCCAACACTATGTCGCCACCCTTTGTATTGTTAAGCATTTGATACTCAAACAAGGCAACAGGCTTCATCGTTGGATGTTCTCCGTTTCTAGAAGGTTTTTCAAATTCCAGAATAGTAGTTTGTTTTCTATCAGATGCCCAAAGGTGTCCAGCACCATCTTTCCATCCATACAGGCAAGGTTCATGCTTCCAATGGTAGTCTTGGCGTCCCATTACAAGGCTTGATTTTTTCCAAATAAGGCATTGGCGCACTTGCCAACCAGCATCTTTGGCAGCGCCTCTAAAGTTATATCCTTCTGAATCAGCATGCCAGATATAAAAAACTGCTCCTGGCTTCATAACCAGGTCAGCAGTTACATAAGCATCCCTCAAGAATTGTCTAAATTGCTCATCACCCATATCATCGTTTTTTATGGTCAGACCAGTACCACCTTCATAAGCAACATTGTATGGAGGGTCTGTTAACCACATATCCACAAGTTGTCCATCGCACAACTTTTCCATGTCGTTAGTGCTACATGAATCTCCGCACATTAACCTGTGTTTACCCAACTGGTAAATGTCGCCCAATTTAGTCTTGGGTTCTTCGGGAACTTCAGGAACTGCGTCCTCATCTGTTAAGCCTTCAATCTGTTCAGGCTCAAGCAACGCATCTAGCTCTTTTGCGTCAAAACCAAGCAAATCAAGATCAAATCCTAATTCTTGAAGGTTTTGCAGCTCAATTTTTAAAACATCGTTGTCCCAACCAGCGTTTAATGCCAACTTATTGTCAGCAATTACATACGCCTTTTTTTGGGCTTCTGTTAGGTCTTTAAGCTCAATCGTAGGCACTTCGGTATGCCCGAGCTTTCGGGCTGCCATGAGCCTTCCATGACCAGCAATAATGCCGTTTTCGCCATCTACCAGTATTGGGTTAGTCCAGCCAAATTCCTTGATGCTTGCCGCTATTTGTGCCACCTGGTCATCGCTGTGGGTGCGGCTGTTGTTTACATAAGGGATTAGTTCTGCGACCTTTTTGACTGTTATTTTCATTTTTTCTTTTGCGTTTTCTTGGCTTCTTTCTGCACAGAATACGCTATTGCAACCGCTTGCTTTGGAGGCTTGCCAGCAGCAATTTCTTTCTTGATATTGGCCTCACGGGTCTTGTCGCTTACGCCTTTTTTAAGTGGCATGATGACTCCTTAACAATTCCAGTTCTTCAAAGATGCCTTGGCACGCTCGGCAGGGCCTTTGGCATTCTTAACCACGCCTTCCATTCTGGCGCAAAAGCTGGCTTTTCTGCCTTCATCTGCCTTAGTCTTGGGATTCGGTGCTGGCGGTTTCAGGTTTGAATTGTTCTTTTTGTTGTATTCAGCCCTGCCCTTAGCAGTCATTCCCGCACCCTTGTCTGTCGGGTTATAGGTCTTGTCCTTGCCCGTGGTCTTGTGAGGAATGGGCTTGTCGTGCTTTTTCATACTTCCTCCACAAAGCAAACATCTTGCCAACTCATTTTCAGGTGTCGCTCACCATCAATGTTGAGTTCTTCATATTTAAGATACTCGTTGTCATAACTTTTGGCAAGAGTTCCAAAATATATTTTGTCGCCAACCTTTAAGCCTTCCCATTCGGCTTCAGGGCCAACCGCAACCACATAGCCAACAGTGTCGGCTTCAGCACTCTGAATCCACAATTCTGATTTGATTCGTGGCTCAGGCTTGACAATGATCTTGTCACGCAATGGTTTAATCACCTTGCACCTCTTTTTTCGGTCTGCCACGCCGTTTTATAGGTGTTTCTACCTGTTTTTCGTCAGTTTGTTGCCTATCAACAACAGGCAAAGGCACAATTTCAACCTGTTTTGCAGTGTGTTCACCGCACCAATCACCAGGCGATTTGTTCTGAAAAGAAGGGAAACGGCGACATAAACCAATATGCCCCGTTCCCCTAAAGTAGTGGCAACTACTACAATCTGCATTAGCCATTGATACAACTCCTATCATTGGTTAGAAGCCTCCTTGGTGTTTTCTCCCACCTTGGAGGCTTCGTCTATTAACGATACTTGCTACGGTCGTGCGTATAGCAAATGCCCGAGGTGCGACCAGTGTTGAACTGGTGATCAGGGCCGTATGCGTCCTCTTTACCCATCGCAACGCCACCAACCATTTTCTCACGACGTTCGCCCATCTTGTCACTGGATTCAGCACCTTTCGGCATCACTCCACCAGTACGCAGGGGCACGCCCTTCATTGAGTCCATTTTTCCCATGATGATTCCTTTGCAAAGAAATGCCATAATTGGCCTTGTCCATTATAGGAGTTTTTGACATGGCAACCAACTTCAAGATCACGCAAGTCAAGGGCAAAGCCACTCCCACTGGTTATTATGAATCTAAAGCGGTGCATCAACAAGAAATGAAACGCATTGAAAATGTGGAAAAAGAACTGAAACGCCACGAGGCTCAAGGTCTGGATAAGGCTCATCGTAGTGGCTCTCAAAAAGACGCTCCGCTACCAAATATGCGGAAATATTAAGGAATTGGCACTTCATCAGGCCATCTGCCGCTGTTAATCAGCGTCTGTATGGTCTTTTTGTGCGCTTTTTCCCACATTTTTTGCCTCTCCTCTTTGGTCAGATTCTTGCCCTGATCAACCTCGTAATGGCATTTTAGGCATAAAGCAGCCACCGCATTGTCATCGGCTTTGATTCCCCTGCCCTTGCCTGACCCCCAATTGCTGTGAGCTGCTTGCACCATGTGTCCAGACCCACAATTCTGACACTCTAAACTTGACACAAGTTTAAGTAACTTTACAGATCGGACATATTTGTGCTTCGGAAACATCATGCCGTAGCCCTGTCTTGCATTCGGTTGGTGGCTTCTTCTGACCTCCAGATATCCACTCTCATCCTTGCCGCTTCTAGCTTCCATTTGAGCATTTCTTCTTGCTCTATGGCTTCTGCCAAGCCTTTGATCAATTCCTGATATTCAGGGTCTGCATACGCCTCTCGCTCTTGGGCGTTTACCGCTTCCATGCCTTTTAACATCGCTCGCTTCATCAACAAGGCTTTTTTGGATTTTCTGAATTCCTCAAGATGCACCCTCTGGCTCTTTGCTTTAGCAAAAGCAGGGGCGTTTTTGAGAATAAAATCAACCGCAGCGTGTGGTGCTTCCATTAAATCTCCTTGATCATTACATCTATTCCAGCTTCCTGAGCATACACCTTTGTTAAGTGCATGGTTACAATCTGTGAGTCATCTTTGAAAATAATCCCATTGAATGCGTCCAAAACCGCTTTGGCTAGGTTGTCCAAGTCGCCATTGCGGGTGATTGGGTGTTCCAGACCGCTTAAACAGGCTTCTGTGCGTTTTTTTGAGTATGACTTCGGCACACCCATTCGGAAATACAAAAACGCCTCCAAAGCGGTTTCTAGCGGTTCTTGGCTACCCATCACCTTTCTCGCGTAAATCTTGATTGCTTCTTCAAAGTTCTTTGTCTTAACAGGCGTGTAAGTCCCGAACTTACTGAATCTTGGTCTACCCTTTGGGATTGGGGCTATCGGCAGATGAAATTGAAGAAGCATCAAGTGTTTTTCTCCTTGAGTTTGGCTTCAATGGCTTTTGCAAAATTAAAACATTTTTCAAATGTGTAAAAACCATTTTGTTCATCAAGAATCTTTGATACATCAACATCCGTCAGCCCCTGCCATTCACGATTGGGTGGGGATGCATTGTTTGGAAGATGCACCATTTCATCCCCGCACCACACTGCACCACAAACGCATTGCAATTCATGGTTCGCCAATGGTTCGCCATACAAAGGCACTTCGGATGTTTTGGTGTGGTCAACAAAATCTCTCATGTGTTTTTGAAACCGCACTTCATGGGTGCTTTTGTCTTGATACATCCACACCACAGGCTCTCCCTCTGGCTGTGCCAAGGCTTCTTTGATGGCGGTAATGGCATCAATCGTCTTTAATGTAGCCAATCCCGCTTTTTCAAAATGTCCCAACGCCTGCAACGCCAGCCTCAATGCTTCTTCTTTATTCATCTTTAATTCTCCTTAAAAATTCATCTTTGAAACCTGTGAACAATCCAGACCGATCTGAATCAAGGTCTTGCACTCTCCACCAGATGTGCGCTTTCCAACCAGGGTGTTTCGCTAATCTCAAACAATGATTCATCCAAGTCTCGTAAGTCTCCGCATAGGAACAGGGCTTTGTTGACTGTTCGCAAAGAATGGCAGCTTTTTTCTTTGTGTTCATCAAGGATTCTTTTGGCTTGTTCAATGTTCATTTGTTAATTACCTCACGGATTTTCTTTAAGATTTCAATTGGTGGCGGTGCTGCCAATTTGCGATCTTCATCCAACTTAACAAGGGCAGGATCACGCTCGTTAGTGCCAGGCACTGTCACCCTTGCAATGTCAGACTTGTTAAGCACGACAGGCTGTTTAATCCATTCAGCCTTAAAACCTCTCCAACCCCTTGCCACGCATTCAGACATGGCTTGTTCAAGCGTCCAACCAATCTTTTCAGCTTCTGATCGAATTTGGGTAATAACCAAGTCAGTAATGACTGCTCTGGCTTTTTTGCGTTGTTCAACAAAACTTTTCCAAACCTCAATTGATACGCCTTCAGGCGCACCAACGACAGTTGTTTTTTTCTTTGTATCTTGTGTTATGTGTAATGTGTTATGGGTATTGGGAGCATTGCCTTCGGATTGCGTTTGCAATGCGTTCGCATCAGACGATATCTTATTGTTTTCATTAGGTTTTTTGTTCCATCTGGCTCTTGCAGACTCACTTGCCTTGCTGGATTTCTCTCCAGCTTTAACAATTTCTTTGTCTGCACGATGATGAATCCAACCCGCATCTGTAACATCAAAAAACTCGTGCAATACGACCGCAATGCAATCGGTATGCGAACGCATACGGATTAATCTGCCAATTTCTGCATAGTCGCATGGGAAAGGTTTTTCGTGAAGATAGTACCAATCAAGCATACGCCGATAGGCTAAATCTTCAATTTCGGTCAAATGAGCCGTGTGGGATTGATAATCCCCGATATTGAACTGGTAGTAGTGCATGAATTTTCCACCCTCAAAACACCCTTGATGAAACTTCTGGCAGGCGAGGGTGGGACGCTTTTCGATAGGGTAGCTACTCCCTATCTAGCCAGGTTTCAAATTTATCCTAACACGATTTTTTTGTCAAACAAAATCAAAAACAATTGGTAGTGCAATTCCCACCAAAACAGCAAGTGGTGCAAGTCACCATCCGACCACCTTGGGTAATCGTATGAGTTGAGCAATTAGCCCAAACGCTCGTAGAAACAACGGCTATTAGCCAAGCAGCGATTAGTTTTTTCATTTAATTTCTCCTGAAAAAATAAAATTGTCAAACCATTCGGGTTTTAATTGTTTTAACTGCTCTACTCGCTTGACTGGAATATCTTGCCCCCATTGACTGATGGCAGCACGATTAATGCCAAGCAAATTAGCCAGTTTGTTTGCAGAACCCGCCAAATAGATTGCTGTTTCTTTTTTCATGCTTAACATCTTAACAGGGTTGCTTAACAGCCACATATTAGGGAAACTCCCTAGACCAATGTTAAGTTGTGATGTTAAGATAGAGTCAATGTTAAGCAATCGCCTAACAGATCAAGGAGTCTTAATGAAGTCTGAAATCATCTACGCAATCATCACCATCGTCACTTTCGCCTACATTGGCGTTCTTTTGGCTTGGAGGGGTTGAAATGAAACTCAAGGCAATTGAAATGGAACACCGCCCACAGACTGTGGTTCGCCCTCAATCATTGCTTGATCAAAACTTCAAGTATGTTCGGTCTGAAGCAACCGATGTAACCCAGACTTGGAAGAAGTTTGGATGGCAACCCATTGAGAACAAGGAGAAGCACTATGAATCAAAATGAATTTGACGATTATTCAACTCACCTCATGGAGTTGGAAAGACTCATCAAGAGCTTGCACAGCAAATGCCTTCACAAGAAATATGATGGTTATTTAGAAGAAATTGGATATGCCCACGATCGACTCAGTAAGTTGTTGCTCTGGATGATGCGTGAGGTGCATAAAAAATGAGAACATGGCACTTCCTCCCAGACAAGGATGGCGACTGCTACTACTTGCGAGTAGTTGATGTTTGCCGTGATGAGTATCTTCATGTCGATTATGAAATCTACAAAAACGAATGCGACAAACCAATCGAAATCGATTTTTTCAATGACGAGATAGCCAAGATCATTAAGGAGATCAAAGATGAATACAGAAAAGAAGAATTTTTTGACTGAGGTTGACAAGATTGTTGAACGAAGCAAAGAAAAAGCAAAAAATCACTCTGAGGAAATAGGCTCACAATATGCCTATCTATCAGGTGTTCTCACAGTAGAGCTTTATCACGCTTACTCATTACTTGAAATGGCTAGGGAAGAACTCAAACGGATGAAACAGGAACTTAACTCAATCGGAGAAATTTAAATGAATGTCTATCAAGCAATCAACGCAGTCCAGGCAGAACTTGCCAAGATCGGTATCAGCAAGAACTCTAGGAATACTCAGGGTGCTGGCTATAACTTCCGAGGCATTGATGCAGTCTATAACACCATGTCTTCAATCATGGCCGAGAAAGGTCTTTGCATCATCCCTCGGATGCTGAATCGCACTTGTGAAGAGCGACAAAGCAAGTCAGGTGGTGCGCTTTTCTATGTGACTGTTGAGGCCGAATTTGATTTGGTTTCTGTTGATGGTTCAAAGCATACTGCACGAACCTTTGGGGAGGCTATGGATAGCAGTGACAAAGCCACCAACAAGGCTATGTCAGCAGCATATAAATACATGGCCTTCCAGACCTTTGCAATCCCCACAGAGGGTGATAACGATGCAGATGCCCACACTCCTGAAGTCCAGGCACGAATGGATGTTTCTAGGCTTGATGATTGGCTAACAGGCATCGATGACTGCACGACAGAAGAAGAGTTAAAAGAAGTCTATGGTCAAGCCTATAAAGCAGCCCAAGGGGATAAAGACGCACTCAAGCGAATCATCGCAGCCAAAGACGCAAAGAAAGCCAAACTGTGAGAAAACACTATCACTTGCCTGAAGCATTCGCAGGGTTTGCAGTCCGCAAATTCACAGATGCTAAAGAGGCAGCATTAAAAGCAAAGCGTGATTTCTTGGACAAAGAAAAAGCAATTGCGATTCTCCGCATGGAATCAATTGGAATAGGCTTGATCTACCAAGAAAGAACTGACCGATCTGGGTTTACCTTGCCGACAAAGTATGAACAATACTGGCTTATTAAGCCAAAGAAAAACACACTTATTGGTAAAAGAATCCAGAAAGAAATGAACGAAGTTTGCTTATTGCTTGAGAAGTGGCAATGGGCAACAGAAAATGCTTTAGGCATTTATGAATCGGTTTATGAACTGGGAGAGTTTCACAATACAGTCTGTCATGCTCTAAAAGATGGTTCTGTTGCAGTAAGTCAGCACATCAAAGCAAAGCACATCTTGCCGATGAATTATGGAATTTTAAAACAACAGTTTGACGATCTCATAAAGGAGACACTTTGATGGAACAAGGCACAGACGAATGGAAGCAGATCCGACTTGGCAAGGTTAGTGCATCACGAATGGGGGATCTGTTAGCCACCACAAAGACAGGATCGGCAGCAGCAACTAGGGCTAAATACATGGCTCAGTTGGTGGTCGAGCGTATGACAGGCAACCCCACCGAGTTTAAGATCACAAAGCCAATGGAGAGAGGCACAGAACTTGAGCCAATCGCAAGAGCAGCCTATGAGGTCGAGACAAACCAGATGGTCGATCAGGTGGCTTGGGTCAATCATCCAACCATTGAAAACGCTGGTTGCTCTCCAGATGGGTGCATTGGTGAAGATGGGCTTGTCGAGATCAAATGCAAAGAGACTCATAACCATTTTGAATCGATCTTGAAAGATGAGATTGATTCAGACCATGAAAAGCAAATGCTTTGGCAAATGGCTTGCACAGGTCGGAAGTGGTGCGATTATGTCTGCTTTGACGATAGAGCACCTGAAGGTTTACAGCTCTATGTTAAGAGATTGCATCGGGACAATAAGAAGATTGAAACGATGGAAGCAGAAGTCATCAAGTTTTTAGCGGAACTCGATGTGTTGGAAAACAAACTTAAAGCAAAGGCAAAAAATGGCATCAGTAAATAAAGTGATTTTGGTCGGCTCTTGCGGTCAAGACTGCGAGGTCAGATACACCGCTACTGGCAAAGCAGTGGCAAATGTCTCAATCGCCACATCTAGCAAGCGCAAAGATAAACAGACAGGCGAAAAAGTAGATGACACTACATGGCACAAACTGATCTTTTTTGACAAGTTGGCTGAGATTGCAGGGCAATTCTTGACCAAAGGAACTCTGGTCTATGTTGAAGGTCAGATCAAGCACGACAAATATATAGACAAGAATGGGCAAGAACGATCTGTAACCAATGTGATCTGCCAAGAAATGACAGTCTTGAAGCGAGGTCAGGAGCGTGATCGTGTTCCTGATGGTGCGCCTAAAGACGAGGTAATTGACGACGGTCTTATTCCATTTTGACCAACAAAATCAAGGAGATTTAAATGTTTGACCCTTTCAAGTTTGTTAAAGAAAAATTCGGCACTTCAGTTCACCAGCTTGTCCGAAAAGATGACCCTGTAACATCTTTTGAGGCAGCAGAGAGGGTAGATACCACCAAGCTAGAACAAATCGTTTTGGAGACGATTAAAGGCTTTCCAGAGGGGTGTATTGCTGATCAGGTATTGGCTGCCTTGCCACAGTATTCATACGCATCAATTACCCCTCGGTTTTCTGCGTTAGTCAGAAAAAAGCACATTGAAATTGTAGGCACTCGTCCTGGTCGGTCAGGTCGTAATCAGCGAATTATGAGGGCAACATGATTGAAGCTCAAAAAATCTTTGAAACTTTGATGAAAGCAAATGGCTATTCAGAGGAACAATTAGTAAGAAAAACCCAAGGATATGCAAACACATCTATCCAAACACGATGGAAATACTTTTTACTTGGATGGGAAATGAGGGGAATGAAATGAGAGGTGGAGCACGACCAGGCGCAGGGAAAAAGCCAACTAATTTTGACCATTCAAGGGCTATAAAGCTGAAAAAAGAAGGGTTTTCATACCAACAAATTGCTGATCGATTTGGCATCAGCGTCTATGCAGTTGCATGGTTCTTCAGGAAACAGCGTGAAAAAGCCACACACACCAGCGATCAGGGCAGTTCTCAGGGGCAGTCCTAATGGCAAGACTGCCAAGCAAATTCACGCTGAATTGCCTCACATCTACCACATCAAGACCATCAAAAGCAGCTTGAGAAAGATGCCAGATGCCTACATTGATCGGTGGGTCAGAGAGCCAGGGTCAAGGGGACAGTTTCAGGCAGTCTTTATGGTGGTTGTCCCGCCACAAGACTGCCCTCACCCCAAAGACCGATTTAAAGAGGTTTGTAAAAGCAGATGGGTGGATATCAGACCGTAGCCATGTGGGTTGCTTGTTCACGCACCTCTGACACTCTGCGAGTCCACCCTTTGCCAAAAGTGTCAAAAGTTGGTAAAGCCTCTAAAAATGTCTGTCGTTGTTCACAAAATGAATTGATTAACTCTTTGGGGTCTTTAGAGTTGACCGCAGCCAATGTGCCTGAACCGATCTTGCCATCATCAGCTACATTAACAGCCCTCTGAAGAAACTTAGAAGCACGCCCAACACCAGAATTGACAGCGCAGTCAAACACAACGAAATCAACCCCAGAAGGTAAATCATCCCCTCTGACAGCATCCCAATATCGTTGCTTATAAAGGGGGGCGACTGACTCAGGGGTGAGTCCTCGCATGGTTTGTTCATCGACTTCATGGCCTACGAACTCCTCCCAGACTTTTTTGGTCACACCAAGATTGGTCATCCCGCCAGGGTCTTTAGGATGATTCACAAAACCACCCTCATGCTTCAATAGTGCTTTCAAAGCGTCATCAAAGTTTTCTTTCATTTTCCGTCCTTTTTGGCTTTCATGTCCATGATTTTCTCAAGCGTACGTCCACCAAAGTAAAACGACATGATTAACATACCCCACTGCCCCAAAAGCTCTACATACGCCCCTCTGGTTTCATAATCAAACGCAGACATCATGGCAAATGTAAAGTACGCCCCAAGAATGAATATAAGCGTCAATGGGCGAATATTCTTGGATAGCCAAGAGTCAGACCCCATATCGGCCTTTAAACGCTCTGTGAGGTTGTTTTGCTCGGTCTTATAGGCTTCTAAGTCAACATTCAGCTCACCTAGTTTGCCATCCGACTCAATCTTTTTTAGTTCAGCAAGTGCTTTGGTTTTGGCTTCCTCATTTGGAAGCACTTTGTCCAGTATCTTGCTGCCTACTTCCATCAGGGCTGGTAGGGGTATCATCATCATCCTTTCTCATGCTTTGCACAATGTCTTTGCCTTTGATTGCCAGCAAAGTGCCTAAACTGCCCAAAATGTATTTGGACATATCTGAAAGAAGATAAAAGAATTGTTTGTCAGCAGGGGCAATCCCAGACATGGGCTGAGGAACAAATACAAGGCTAAACATGGACAGACTGACCATGCACACCACTGTAAAACAGAAGGTGGCGGCAATCATAAGTTTGATCTTGGCTTCAATAGTTTCAACGTTCATTGGTTTGCCCCTTAGTCAGTTCTGGTTTCATCAGTTGGTCAGGACATTCACCAAGAATCTCGCAATCAGGCCGCTTGCATTCTTGTTTATTCCAATTCTTAGATGACATACATTGGTAACGATAAAACTCAGGCATATCGCATCCAACGACTATGACTCCAAGTAAAGTAATGTAAAGAAAAAAGATGATGATCTGACCAAAGCGAATCATCATTTGTCCTTTGCAAACATGATGCCTTGAATTACCAACCAAACAAGAGGAGGAACAAGCAAAACAACAAGAACAATACCAATGACAAGATTAATTAATTCTGCCATTTTTCTTGCTTTAACTCTTGCGGCATCGTTCGCCCTTCTACGAGCTTCACGTTCAGCTTCCTCGCCAGCTTGCACTCGCTTCATGATGTTTTCCCAAATGTCAGCATGACCTGTTTGGAAAAATATCATCTTCAATTCATCTTCAAACTTCTTTTGACTCAGCAATTCCATCTCAATCTGGATTGCCTGAGATAGTGAAGAACCGCCCTTTTTCTTTGCTTCTTCTAACGCTTTGACTGTCTGCTGTTTAGCCCCAAAGTAATTTCCAAGTAAGGGGCCAAGAGAAGAAACATCATTAACAGTCTTTTGCGCCTGTTTGATCAGTTGAACTGTCTTTTGAACAGCGGCAAACGCAGCCAAGGCGGTGCTGATCGGCTCCATTACCCGCCTTTAAAGTGTCCTATTATCCATGTGAATGCGCCGCCAACCATAGAAGCTATGGTCATGCCCATCCAAAAGCCACCCTTTGATTTATTGGCTAGTTCAAGAAGCTCACCAATCTGGCCTTCCATCTTGTCAATCTTCTTGTCCATGTTCTGCACTCTTTCCCACAGAACACCATATTTCACGGGGTCAATCTCTCCTGAGTCCATCTTCAAGCCTTCTGAATGAATGCGAGTGAATAATAGAGAGGTAGATTAGTGCCAATGCTAGAGGTTACAGAACTAGTGAAACCACCAGTATTGCCAACAGCATAGGAATTGCCCGAGCCAACCACAAACCGATCACGCAGATCAGGAGTGCCGTTATTGCCATCGCACAAATAGTATCCAGCGGGAATTGAGCCAATAGACCCACTCCACATCACAATTGCACCGCTAGGCACAGGGTTAGCCACAGGCGCAGCATTAACAATGCCATACAGGTTGTCGTATGTGCCAATCGTGACGTTTGCGCTTGTTGACAGTACAAATTTATAACTTGAACCAGCAGTCAGCCAAATCTCTTGCGGTGGGCGACCATCAGAACCAAGCACAATAGGATTGGTGTTCGCAACCGCACCTGAATTGGTGGTGAAAGTTGATGCTGGCGTAGTTGAACCAGCTTGATAGGTGTACAGAAACCCGCCATTTAGGGGTTGTCCATTGGCATCAAAGAATTGAAAGCCATTACCGATGGGTGCTAATAGGACGCTCATTTTTCTTCCTTACCAATGTTTCTGAGTTCAACCCCTGCGCCTGGACGCAAAGACTTTTCGGCTTCTTTTTTGGATTTAAATTCTTGCACTTTGCCACGCACAATTGAACCCGCAGGGATACCAAATTTGCCACCCAACATCACATTGCCAGCGGTTTCAGCAAGGCCAGCAGCCTTTTCAGCCAACGCACCAACTAGCGTATTAGAGTTGTTAACAAACGACCCTTTGGGTTGATTTTGAATGTAGCTAGCCACATTCCCCAATGATTTCAATTGTCCCGCAGTTTCGCCATCCATGACAATGTTTAGATTGTTCATGTTGTCAAGGTTGCGTAAAGCCTTGTTGTATCCAGCTTGCGTAAAATTACCCTTGTCATCAATAATGCCAGCCTTTTCTTTTAGGTGGCTAAGAATCGCAGCCTTCATGCTTTGATGTGCGGGTGATTCAGACCCAAGATTGTCAATCATCTGCTTAACATTCTTGTTAACGCCGTTGATCACAAACTTTTGGGCAAACTTGTCTGCTGGCACTGTATCGTCAACCGCCGCCTTAAATGCGGGGTCTTTACTCAGCATCTGGAATCGTTCACGTGCCGCTTTACGAGCCTCATCAGCCAAAGGCTTAAGGTTTTGGGCTTGTTTGCTCAAAGGCAATTTTTCAAGCTCATCAATCATGCGACTAGCAGCCATGCGAACATTGCCATCTTGCGCTGTTCTAGCCACATTCCCAAGGTTCTTTCTTAGGCTCAAGAAATCCTCAAAAGTCATTGAGTTATCTTTTGCCAACCTTTGCAATTCTTTGAATTGAGAAATCTGCTTGGCATCGTTGGTTAACAATTCTTTACGCAGAGTTGTTTCAACATTCTTCAGCAGTTGTGGTGCATCAACAGGAAATTGACCACCAGCCGCATCACGCAAGGCTGTATATTTGGCGTTTATGTCATCTTCTAGCAGTTTGTTTTTCTGCTTGTAAGAGTCAATAATTGATTCGCCAAACTCAATTGGGCGTGTGCCAAACGCATCAGGTGCAGCCTTTTCCCGAATAGCGTTAAGGTTGTCAATCAATTGCTGGTTTTGCTCATTCAATCGAGCAACCAAAGCCTCATTGCCAGGCTTACCACGACGGTTCATTTCATTAGAAATAATGATCGGGTCGCCAGTTGCTTGCCCTTCTGTCAGTCGTAGAGGAACAGGCAAAGTATCCGCTTCAATGTGTCGTTGAAGCACAGGCATATTGACTTTGTTTACAGGTATATTGCCAATAGCCTGTTGCAAATCTGGACTAGCTTGGGTTAAAGCAGCCTTGATTGTGGTTTCTGTGGGGGCTGCCGCTGAACCCATGCTAACCATGCCTTTTTGTGGCGCAACTTGAGGGGCTTGAGGCGTAGCGGGGGTGGCTCTTGTTTGTGCCAACTCACGTGCTTCTTGAATTGTGCCGACCACAGACTTTGCGCCTTTAGCCGTTGCTTCTAGCCCTTTAGTCACTGCTGGAGTAGCCGCTATACCCAAACTTTGGATAATGCTTTCTACATCTGCTTTAGGCAAACCAGTTTTTGCACTTAGTGCGTCAATTCCTTGTGACACATTTGCAGCAATGTATTTTGCCGCATCAGTTTCCATAATTGCTCTTGGAACGGCTCTTGTTACTTCTGCTTGGTAACCAGGCGTTTGCTCAATTCCAAGCGCACGACCAATAATGTTCTTTGGACTTGTAGTTTCAGCCCTTGCTTTTGCTGCGGCTTCTTCTGGAGACATTTTGAATCCATAATAAGCCCTTGCCAAAGGATAAGCAGCATAATCTAATGCGCCAGTTAGCATATTGATTGGTTGATCTGCCAAACTAGCAAATGATTGCCCCAACTCACGCATAGGCTGAACATTTGCCTCACTAGGCTTTTGTGCAGTCGGCTTCTTGGCAGACGGAAAGCCAATAAAAGGCTTTGACATATCTGCTTCAGACACGCCTTGAGGCTTAACAGGCTCGGGCTTTGCAGGGGCTTGCTGTGTGGGTGTGCCACGAATCAATTGCTCAAGCTCGTCAACAGGCGCACTTGGCTTACCATCGCCTTTGACCTTTGAAACATATTGGCTCGGGTCTTTAGTGACAAACCCGCCATAGTTAGCCAACGCCTTGTCTAAATCGCCATTGTTTCGGTTGACCAGATCAATGAGATATTCTTTGGCAGCTTGACGTGCTTCTTTTTCGTCAAATGGATTGAATTTCTTGCCCTTGCGGTGCATATCAGCCACTGTTTCAGGCATGAATTGATATGCACCAAGTGCTTTGGTCTGCTTGTTAACAGCAAAATCATCTTTGCCGCTTTCAACTTTACGCAAACGATCTAGCAAATCCTCAGTAACAAGGTTGCTGTAATCTTTTTTGGTAGAGGGCTGACCGCCCCTGATAAGTTGCTCAAGTTCATCCATCACAACTCCCCAGTTTCAGTCAATTTCTTGATGTTTTTATAACGTCTTGCAAAATCTTCACGCACTTTTTGATTGCTTCCTAATAGGCCATCAATCAATTTTTTGCGTTCTGCGGGGTCTTGCACATTCTCGTAAACGCTGATTGCCTCAAACACTTTGGAATCAGCGTTTTTGTTCCATTCTTGTCTGAAGGCGTTAAGGTTATTGTCACCAAACTTATTGGCAAAAGCCTGTGCGCCTTGCGCTTGCATATTCAAATTGGTCAGATCAGCATAGGTGCGTCTTGCAATATTGAGCAAAACTTCTGGCGGGTAAGTTTCATCGCCATTAGCCATGCGTGCCAGTTGCTGACCCGCTACTGTGTCCATAGACCCGCCAACCGCTTGAATGTTGGAAATGGCAACGTTAGCCAAATCCTTGCTCAATTGTTTATAGGTCGGGTCGCCAGCATAGTTGGCAAAATTGCGTCTGATTGTGCCCAAAACACCAGATGACCAAATACTACCAGGGTCAAGTTTGGTCGCCTCTTTGATGACTTCATCCAAGTTGCGTTTTAGGGTCGGAAACTCAGATTGCTTGTTCACCAAACTTTGGCGATACAACTGGCCTTTTGATCGATCTGCTTCTTCGCTCGGCGCACCAGCAAACGGCATACCCGCCTGACGGACGGGGTAGGGCAACTGCATGGTTGTCTGAGGCATAGCTTGACCTTGAGGCGCAGCTTGACCTTGAGGCATGGCTTGCGGTGCGGCTTGAGGAAACTGCACAGGCGCAATTTGACTTGTGCCAGATGTGAATGTGCCAGGCTGACCACCAAATGTGCCAAGTGTCGGCGTTTGAAGTTGCAATCTTGACTCAGGGCCAACTGCTTGCTTGTTGATTGTGCCCAACAAGGTCGGCAAATCTTTAAGGTTTGATTTAGCCGCTTGCATCATTTCTGCTGCGCCTGTGTAAACTTCTTCCGCATTAAATCCAGCATTGATCATTTGCTGAATACCTTGCGACAAAACCCTTTGTGCGCCTTGAACATCGTTTTTTTCAACTGCATCAAGCAATCGTTTATCAGTTGCCAACCCGCCAACAATGTTTTGGAATTGCTTAAAGTTTGTTCCAGCTATCTCCAATCGGTTTTTTTCTGTTAATTGCTTTGCTTGTTGGATTTCTTCTGGTGCTTTTTGTTCAACAACATTGGTTTTGGCGGTTTGCTCACGAACCAATAAAGGATTCATCTGTTCTGCTTGTTGATACGACTGCACGCCTCTTGCAAGGCCAACAAGATCACCAAGGGTCATTCCTTGCTGTTTAGGGCTGAGATCGGTAAAAACAGGCATGATTTTTCCTTTTTATGGGCCAACTTTGCCAGTTTGACCCAACAAGTTTGCAAGTGTGTAAGTGTTCATGACATTGTTCAAAGCACCTGTCAAAGCATTGGCTTGTCCAATTTGCCCTGCTGCTTGAGCTGCTGCGCCACCTGTCATCAGATTTGCCACATTGGTTCCATAGTTACCAGCCGCAGTGGTGGTTTGACCTTGAGCCGTTTGACCAAGACCAGCAATCCCTGCCAATGTGTTGTAAATGTTCTGTTTTTGAGCCAAGTTACGTTGAAAGGCATTGGCATATTCTTGCGAGGCAAGACCTTGCGTATAGTCTTGCAAGCCTGTCAACACATTACCTGTCATGCCTCTTATGTTGCCAGCACGCTCGGCAGCCATTTGTCCTTGCTTGAGTCGGAATGCATAGCCAGGGTCAATACCCTTCGCAAAATCTTCAGGGCTGTATTGGCTAGTCAGATAAGGCAGTTGACCTTGAATGTCTTTGAGTGCGCTGTATCCAGCCTCACGATATGGGGCTTGTTGTTGGTTCAGCGTGTCAAAAATGTATTTCTGTGTCTCAGCCGCACGATTAGCTGCATCCACTTGAGCCTGTGCCGCAGACTTAGCCGCATCTGCACCAATAAGACCGCTGACAACGCTTCCACCAGCAATGTATGGCAACGCATCAGCTAATTTATTACCAGCCGCCGCCCCTGCTGCCCCTGCTGCCGCATTACTTAATGCACCACCCGCCGCCGCACCGCCA
>Ga0255158_1000154_pt1 | contig 30509 bp, 54 predicted proteins | sample Atl_Atlam_RepC_8_2_FD_188426 | JGI IMG/M metagenome (GOLD analysis project Ga0255158, IMG submission 188426) | Freshwater microbial communities from Altamaha River, Georgia, United States - Atl_Atlam_RepC_8h | ecosystem: Environmental > Aquatic > Freshwater > River | place: USA: Georgia...
TCAGGTCACTCATCGCTTACCCTCCTCACGAAATCCAATCAACGACAGAACTGATATGGCTCGATTAATGACCGGCATTACATTTGGGGTAATTCGACATGGCGCTTTGAACGTTATGGAGCAGTAGTCGTTAACGCGGAAGGCAACAAACTTGACCGGCGTTGTAAATTTGCTCGGTGCAGGCTGAGTGTTGATGACCATCATCCACCCCTCGCTCGTATCTCCTGCTCGATCCGCTGCGCCGCGTGCGCTGCGGCCATCGCGGATTGATGCCAGCATGCGGCATATTCAGCCTTACAAACCTGCGCACACGCCTCGCGCTCGGCAGCGGCGACGAGGGCGGCAAAGCGTTCAAATATCGGATAAAGGTCACGTTCGACCCAAGTCATGTGGTCATACATTGCCCCCGCCAGCCGAGCCATGCGGATGATTTCGTCGCGAGTCATCTCACGCCCCCATCACGAATTTCAGAGTCATAAGAACCCCCAATACAAAAATAACAATCACCACGGTCCACAACGCTGACTTCAAAAAAATCATCACAGGTTCCATATCACCCCTCATCCTTATTAAGTAGTTCTTTTAAAACCGGAGTATTACGGAGTTTGCGCAACGCTTTTTGTTCTACTTGACGTATGCGTTCCCCCGTAACTTTGAAGGCTTCCGCGCATTGAGCAAGCGTCGCATCCTGCTGATAACGCATACGCATTACACGCTGTTCTGTGGGAGTTAATCTTGATAACGCTTGGTCAATTACAGCCACTTTTTCTACTTCAAGCAGCGCGTCTTCTGGACTTGGCAGCGTCATTGCTTCGTAGTTGCTAGATAGCAATTCATGCACGGCGGTGGCATCTACCGCGCGCTCCCCGCTATTGCGTTTCAATTCCAAAGTAAGCTGTTCTGCCGTCCACAAATCCGTGGGGGCAGCGCCTAACATCTCCATCGCAATTTGCGCTAGCGAAGAAAACTCCCCGTGCTGCGTCAACGGTGCTTCCCGCATGGACACTAAATTGTTCATGCGACCCATTTTGACACCGGCGTCTCGCTCAAACTCTGCAACGGATTTATATCCGTTCTTCTCTATTGCTTTTAAAAGCTTGTTGTTCCTTACGGATACCCGAATACGATAAGGTTTTTCTTCCTCGTCGTAGCCCATCATTCCCCCTACTGCACGCGCAGAATCTGAATCGACGCGTCAGTAACGTTGCGCGAAGATACGTACGACTTGTTACCCCACAGCGCACCTGCACGCGAAGTCACGGCGCTGTGCATCTCCCCAATACTCGCACCGGGCAGGCAGGGAACAACGACGATACCACCAACCTCAAGGTCTTTCAGAAACTGCATGAGATAGTCCCGCATCACACCCTGCGGGCGTTTCACGTTACGTTTGCGTTTCTTTTTCTCCTCCACCACCGACAAGCCGCCCAGCACTTCACCAGTCGGCAGGCGAATTTCAAATTCGATGCCGTTTGCCTTAAACACTGCGGCGGCGGACTCGACGTAACGGCGGATGACTTGCGGCACTTCAATATTGCTCATGGTAGACCCCTATAAAAGTTAAACTACTTCCCCTTAGCTCTCGCTATTATTTCTATGGCATCGGACGCCTTGAATTCCCAAGTCATGTAGACCTTGAAGCAATCAAAGCACCGACGCCGACGGCGAATAACCCGCACTTCAAAGTTCTTCGCCCGCTTGCTATAAACTACACGGCTGCGGTCGCTGCCGCATTCCGGACAGTTCATCTTTGCTTCTCAACTACTACAAGCTTTTGCTGATTCGTTGCTTTCAAATATCGCGTAATCGTTTGCCGAACATCGGTAGCAGCGGGCGATGTTGGTTTGAATTTACCGTCAAGTAGGTATATACCCCGGTTACGTAGGTACTCAAGCGCCGCTTTACGTTTCATTTCGAGTGTCATCGATTAGCTCCATTGTGTTCGCAGTCTTTAACTGCACAGTAGTTACGACAGGTGAAATTCGCGCGAGGGTTCCACACCCCCGTGGAATACGCTTGGTCCAACCGAGTCACCTCGGGCAGCCACTTCTGCCACACTGCATCCTGCTTTTCCGCAGCGTATTCGGCCCGGACCAAATCCTTTGCTACTACAAAAACAAGTCCCGCTTTCACGCTAGTAACGTGCGGGAAGTGTTTAAACACGAGTAACGACAGCAACTCAAGCTGCTTCGTATCGGCATACCTACTGCTCTTGCCAGTCTTGTAATCTACGATCCGTGCTCGGTCACCGTCGATGACAAGTAAATCAGCAATGCCACGGAACCATACGTCCTTTGCACGGAATGCACAGGGCTGCAAATCTTTCGTAAGCCCCATTTCATATTCGCAAAACTTCTCACCCGGCAGCGCCTTCAGCACATCCAACTGCGGGCGCATGTAATCGTACTTAGCAGGTAACGGCACGTCACAGCAGACGTAGTTCTCCGCAGCCTTGTGCACGTCGGTGCCGTAGCGCAGGTGTTCTTGCGGCGGCTCGACGATATCCTTTGCCACCCGCAGGCGATAATATTTGCGCGGGCACTGCTGGAATAGAGACAGACTGCTGTAGGACCATGTGTAGCTCATACTTTTACCGCCCCGCCGTAGCTGTTACCACATTTAACTTCGCAGTTAAGAGGCAGCGTCTTCGCCCAGTCCGGACGCCACCGCATGCACTCCCGCACGTATTCAATCGCTTCGGCTTGCTCTTCCACTTGGGCGATACAAGCTACCGCGTCATGCACCGTCAACACAACACGATACCGCTTCGCGATACGCAGCATCTGCTCCCCGATAATGCAGCGGGCCAACGCCTGACAGACATTCTCCACCACCTTGCCGCCGTAAATACGCACCGGACCGCGACGGGTCATGTAGATATACTGCGCGCCAAACGGGGAATCCTTTTCCGATATTTCCAGATTGTTATAACGAAGTACCATACCGCTCGGGAAGTCGAACCCCACACCGGGTAGCAGACTAACCGCCTGCGGTTGCTTACCGAATGTGAAAGTCTTTAGCTCGGGGCTTGCCAACGCAGCAAGGCATTGTGCCGCTTCTTCCCACAGCGCGGGGATGCGCGCATACGTCTCGCGATACGTATTCAGAATGCGGCGGCACATATTCTCGTCTAGAGTTACACCGAATGTGCGTAGCTGTAACTGAAATTTCATCCACCCCATGCCGTAACCCGCGCCCAAGATTGTCGTCTTACCTACAAAGCGCTCGCCTTCGCTGACTTCTTCTATCGGCACGCGGTATATCTTCGATGCCATGATCTTGTATACGTCTTCGCCGTTCTCAAACGCCTGCACGAGATCGTTCTGCCCGGCTAGCCAAGCTAGCGTCCGCGCCTCGATCTGCGAAGAATCGGCGTCGATAATGACGTAACCTTCGGGTGCCACTATCGCGCGTTTCAAGGGCGACTTGCGCGGCAGGTTTTGCAGGTTGAGTTTATCGTCCCCGCCCCACCGGCCCGTATGTGCTGCGTAGTATCGTAATGGAACAGGCAAGCTACCACGCTTCGCAATCTCAATCATTCGCTGCGTGCGTGTCTCTTCCAACGTCGACTTCACACCAATTCGCGCGGCGACAATCGCCTGCACGGCAGGGTCTTCATGTTCTAACAGCGCCTTGAACGCGTCATCGCTCTTGGAAAACGCGTAGGTCAGCTTGCCCGTCGTCGGGCTTTTCTTCATCGGCGCTACCACACCGTACGACGACAGCAGTTCTGCTAGTTTCTGATTGGACATCAGCACCGACTTCTCGACCACGACCGACTTCATCAACTCTTCTTTTTTCTCTACTACGTCGGCAAGGTGCTGCTCCAGCAGCGGCAGGTCCAACTCCAACGCCGGGTGCGTGAACATCCGCAGGGTCAGGTCAATCAGCTTCAGTTCTTGCAGCTTGAAGTTAGGCGACAGCGCTTGAAACAACTTGTAGGTAAGCTCTACGTCGTTGACGCAGTATTCACCGTAGCGCGCAAGCTCCCCCGGAGTGAAGTCGGCTCGGTGTTTACCCAGCGCGTTAAGCACCTCGGTGCCCTTCTCGCCCAACCCGTAGCGTTTAGCCATCGCGGCAAGCGACCCACCTACCTCGATACCGTCTACCGCACGCCCCATTCCCAGCGTATCAAGCCAACCTTTCGGGGTAATACCAAAACGCCACGAAAGTATCGCGCCATCGAACAGCGTGTTATGCGCCAGCACCAGCGCGTTCGCCCAATCAAACTGCGCCAGCCACGCCGCCGTCTCTTTCTGCGTACCGCTGAACCACTGCGTCGGTTCGTCGTTTACTTTTACGGCTACGCCGATTACCTCAAACAAATCGTCGCGCACGTAAGCCTCAGTCGTCAGCTTGCTTAGGCTGAATTCCCGGTCGTAATACGTTTCAAAGTCTACGGTTATAAGCGTCGGCAGCATTGTCTCTTCTCAGGAACGGTCATCACGCAGCGGCAAGCCACGCGGCAAGAGTAGCGATGCTCTCTTCGTTCACCACAAACGCAGCACCGCCAGCGTCTATAATGCGCCGAAGCTCCCGCTCTTGCAATGCTGTCGGTTGATTGCTCCCCGCCTTGCACTCGACACCGATAAACTTACCGCGATAGCACGCGATGAAGTCCGGCACACCGCTACGCCCAAAGCCGCCCGTCGCAGGCATGAAGTAATACACACCGTACTGCTCAAACAACTTCTTAACTTTTTGTTTTACTTTTGCTTCAGGTGTGGACACCGCTCTTCCTCCAGACACATGTAGACATAGTATAGTCTATATGTAGAGGGGGGCGCAAGGGGAAGATACAAAAAAGAAGGGACATGCTAGGCGGATACCTAGGATGTCCCAAAGGGGGGTCACAACAAGGAAGGCGAGTTAGGCGGCCCGCCACCGCTGAACGCTAGCAGGTAGTTACTGTAGCACCGTCGATGAGATAAAACAACCCATCACTAAGGCGAACGCCAACGCTTTCGACTGGCTGATCCGCATCGCATAGCTTCAACATAGCAAGTTTCTCCTGAAAGTTCTCAGCAAGTTCGTACGTGCTTGATATCGTATCTACCGCGATAGTATCCAGCTTGAATACGCGCATATCACCACTGCGCTCGATGTTAACTACCACGCCATTCTTCCTGTAGAACTGCGCTGCGACACGCGTCATGATGCAGTGCGTATGTAGTTTAGTTACAACCTCGGGGTCTTTGAACGTGTCCATCACCTCCTGCGACAACCGCAGCACGCCGTCACGCGCCATTACGGAAAGCTCATACATCGCGTCGGCAAACGCCTGCCGCTTTTCAGTAACCAGCGCGCTAGCTTTGGATAACGCTGCGTAGCTAAGTACCCCGATCCGGTCCCGTGCTGAACTGATAATCTGCTTCGCCACCTCGTCAACTGGTTGTGGCTTGAAATACTCCAACACCGTAGCCGCCGCTGCTTTGGGGCCAATCGTGCGTTTGACACCTCTCTCGCCACGCCGCTTGGTAATATCCTCGTGCCGCACAGACAAAACCCACTGTCGGGTACCGCGATAATCATCGTACGATACGGAGATAGAACCAAGCTTATCGAACCCGTGGAGTATGTTGAACCGAACGATAATATCCTGCGCTGCCGTTTGGCTAAATTTAGCGTAGTCCGCCTCGAACTTAAGATGCGGATTCTTGGCAAAGACCGCTTCAACGGCGAGCCTCAACGCCCGTTGAATTTCCTTGCCTGCATAATCACCGTAGTCAATATTCATCTCTTCCCCCTTACCAATCGAACGTATTGAGAATCGTATCCACGCGCTGCTTGACGTTAGCGCGCACCGTATCTACATCTTTCAGCGTATCGGAATCCACGCCAATCAGTGCATCGGCAAGCTGCCTGCGCGCCGACTCAAGCTGCGGGTCTTGCGCGATGTTCATGCGTTGCAGCAGGGCGACCAACTCGGCAGCGTTGGACACCAGCGTCTTGTGGAACTTCTTGCGGGTGCCGTCGTCCTCGTTCGCCAACCGTTCGCTCATGTGCGTCAGGCATTCGTGCAGCCGTTCCCACAGATCGCGCATAGCGTTGTTGATTCGAGACTGAAACTGTTTCTCGTATTGCTCTACCAACTCGGCCTTAGCCTGCTCGGCGATGTCGATACGGAAATCACCGGCGACCGGCACGGGCGAGAACGTATACGCAAAGCGAAACTTCTTCGCTATCTCGTCCACCGTCGGGTAGTCGTCGCGATTAAAGAGATCGCCAAGCTGAAAAGCTGCTGCTGATACCATAGTAGGATACGCTTGGAGAAAGATATCCACGTAGCGTTTGAACGTCTCTTCGTGCTCGTTAAGTTTGGCTTTGTACGCCATGAAGCTTTCCATCGTGATGAGACGCGGGCCTGCGTCCGACCACGGCAGTGTCTCACGCGTATTCCACAGGCGCACGTTGGCGGCATACTTCAGCACGGCGTCGAGCGCAGTGCAGCCAGCCATCAGGTGCTTGTGGTAGTTACCTGCCTTGACGCGCGTATTCTTCGCAGCGTCTACCTCTTCGGACACGCGCTTGTCCAACTTCCTGCCGGTCCAGCACGAGATGGAAAGCTCTACCAACATGGCACTCGTAGCGATGCCGTACGATTCAATGCTAGCGTTATTCATTTTTAGTTTCCTTTGTTGTCGTAGTAAAACTTCACGAGATAATCAATCGTCTGCGTCAGCGATAGCTCTACCCCCAGTTCAGTAATTAACTTGTTTCTCACGCTTGCTAATGCGTCGGCAGTCGAACGGCTAACGCTTACCCCCAACCGCCCGTCCGCTGCGCGCCCTTTGGCTTTCGATTCCATACTCAGTCCTCCACGTAAACAGTTTTACCTACGGTAGCAGTAAATTGTTTGTTGCCAACCACGCACCAGAGCACCGGGGCGCTACACTCCGACCAGTCCCCACACCCGCCGCCGTAAAAGTAACCGTCGGTCAGCATCACCACGCACTGCGGGTTGATCTGGTTCGCCCGCATGTACTTCGGCACACACTCCGGCGACGTGCCTCCACCCCCACGCGGCTTGGTCGACGTGATGAGCAGTGCCATCGTCCCCTCGGTGTAGGTCTCCCGTGATGCTACGTCAGTATCCCAATACATTAGCTCGATGCAACCGGGCTTAACATCTTCCGCGATCATCTTAAGCTCCCCGAGGAACTGCGCCAGCATCGGCCCCCCGATGGAACCTGACGTGTCGATCCCCACGGCGATTGTTCCCGGCTTCACCCCGATGGTCGACGGCATTATCAGGTCGATCCCCACGTATTTGCGGTTCGGCCTACGCCATGTCGAGAAATCGTGCCCCGCTGCATACAGTTTCACAAAATCCCGCAATGCCTCACGCCAGTCTACTTTCGGATGGAGAAGCTCGTCAATGCCTCGCGGCATCTCCCCCTTCATCTTCCCCGCTAGCGTCGCACCCTCTCGCAATGCGTGGTCGATCTCGGCTTTGAGTTTCTCTTCTTCCTTCTCGCCTAGCGAAGCAGCACCCTCCCAGTCGTGCTGGTCCAGTCCGTTGTCGGGACATCCTTGCTCTTGGCTAGCTTGTCCCTGCCCTTTGCCTTGCGGCTGGCTCCCACCGGAACCCTTCCCATCCCCGCCGTCGCCACCGCCCGTCTCCCGCATCAGCAGGTCGAACACCTGCTTGGTGTCCATCCCCGCATACTTGCGGTCAAGCAGGCCCATCGGCTTGCCGTCGGCATCGCGTGGCATCTCGACCACTTCACGCGCCGGGTCCATGTCCACGATCTGCAAGTTAATCACGTAGTCGGCTGCGGCATTGGCGTGCGAGGGACTTTTATCCCACAGCTTGCGCCATGTGGTCAGGTGCCGATACGCCTTGTGCATGGCTTCGTGCACAACGAGGAACGCCAACTGCTTATCGTTCAGCGACTCGACAAACTTGCGCCCATAATGCACATCTCTCCCGTTTGTATACGCGGTTATCACATCGTCGGAGACCTTAGTCTCCCCGATCATGAATATCCCGGCGAACAGGCAGAAGTTCTTGTGCTGCATCAAGCGGGTGTGCGCCCGCTCGACGCGTTGCTCTGCGGTTAACTTCATACTACCTCCGTATTAAAACAGGTACTGGTTGTTGCGCATCCACGTAACAAACGCGGCGCTCGTCATGAGAATCTGTTTCTTCTCCGGGTGTCGCGCTGCGCTGATGCAGAACACAGACTGCAACTCCTTCGGCGTGCGCTTCAGGTATTCAAACCACGGCCCGATGGTCGACCGGTCCACCCGTTGCAACGCACCATACGCCATGATCGTCAGTGCTGCGGCACTGGACGGAAGCTTCGCACCCTCCGGATCGGCAACGACCTCGGCCCACGTCGGCAGCGTGTCGGCTACGTCGATGTAAGCTGTCATGTCAGCCGCAGCCGAATGCCCGATGGTGCCCGCCAGTGCTACGGACAGCGCGTTGCGCGTGATCTTGTCGCGCTGCTTGACGATGTGGCTTGCACGCACCAGCGAACGCGGCGAGACGAACGACCGCTGCGGAAACTTGGGCTGGAAGATATACGGATTCTCAGCCTGCGATGCGTCCATATACGAAGCAAGGCAATGCGGATATGCCTTCACCCACGCCAGCACTTCCGGCGCTACGTCGTTGTGCATAGCCCACGCACCCCACGAATCCGGGTCCACGGTGTTGTCGGCATTCCACCCGGCATGCGGTTTCTTCACCGGGGCGACCGAGATACGGTTCAGGCTGTGCGACTTCATCACGTCGCCTACGCCGTCGGTCACGTTGTTGCCTGCCGTGATAACGATAGTGTCCTTGTGCTGCTTGAACCCACCGATACGCCGCTCGTTCAGCAGCGGATGCAGCATGTTCTGCACGGCTTGGCTCGACGGCTTGGTGAACTCGTCGATGAAGATCACCAGCGGTTCGCCAGTATGGAAACCCCAATGTTCGTTCGGGTACAGCGTCGTAGTTTTCGTCTCGTGGTTGGGCATGGGGATGCCGATATCACCAAGCTCGGTGTTGGGCGTGTCGATATACACACCACGGAACCCGGTGGCTTTCACGATCCGCTCAAACATCGCCGTCTTGCCGATGCCCGGCTCGCCTACCAAGTGCACGGTAGTGTCACCACCCACCGACATAATCAGGTCAGCCGCTTCGTTCAACGAGATTTCTTTTTGCATGACGTTCATGATTCTATTTCCTTTTATAGTATGGGTATAACAGTTAAAGATTGCCAACGTACTTCACATTCGCGCTGCTCGGTATCGGACCTCCATGCACAAGTATCTGCTGAAAAATATGGCTCCCGTGGTAGTGCTTCACGCAATCGTAAAACTTATCGGCTATCGTTCTCGGCGTAGCCTGCACCACCCGCATGCTGTTGCGGTAGCTTATTGTCTCTATCGTCCGTAGCAGCGCAACAAACGCGGAGTAATACAGCTCCAACCGCTTCGCCTCGTTCGGCTCGGTCGTTGCGTTACGCACAAACCGCATGAACGCATTGAGCGAGTTGCGCATAGTATAGTATGGGTCCCCAGTCGCGTAACCTGTTGTCACCGGTGTCGGCACTGGATCCGCATCTTGCGGCACGGCAAAGGTCGCCTCTAACTCGTACTCGTTGCACACTGAAGTCATCTGCTTGCAGTAATCGACGAACGGCTTGTAGGGCTTGACGACCTCACGATACTTGTCGCGCAGCAGTATAACTTTCTGCTTCGGCTCCGCGCCATGTACAACACCGTTGGCGTCGATGGTAACGCCGCCAGTACCCATGCGATGCGTATCTCCGTTGCGGTCTATGCAGTAAAACACATCGCTCTTACGCATGAACCGAACGCCGTGCAAGCCTTCCGTCGTGTCCCTGAGAAACCCCAACGTCGTCTGCGTACGCCACCCGCCGTGCGACACCCTAGTTACTCCACTAGCATGTCGCGTCACGACACGGTTGTTATACAACGACAGCACGACACGTTCATCCGGGGTATCCTCGTTGAGCAGCGAGATAATGGACCGATGGTATCGGCGGTTAGCGCCCAGCGGACGCATCCCCTCGTTAGCACCTTTGGAATACGGTATCACCTGATTGTAGTGCGCCTTCGCCTGCTCGTATGTCAGCAGTTTCGGCAGTCGATCACTCAGCATTACAGTCTCCCTATCCAATCAACGAGCATATAGCCCACGATAACGAACAGCCACAGGAATACTGCAGCCACAAGCCCACCAGCGAAAGGCACCCAAGTATCACGATTCATTCTCCACTCCTTCCTTGAACAGCCCCACGGTGAGGATCACCGCATCAGGGTTTTGTTTCTTGTAGTCGATAGCAGCCTGCTCGTGCGTCTCCGCGTCGATCAGATCAAAACGCACCTTGCTACTTACCCCATCCCTCAGTATCAGTGTGTATCGGTTCATCGCTTGATCCCTTCTATTTCTTCCGTTATGTCAGTGTGCATCTTCTTCGCCTCGCGCAGCAGAGCGCCGTCCATCCTCTCGTTAACTACACGAATCCACCGGATCGCTTCCTCACGCTCGTCCTTCATACCTCGGCAATACCCCAACACCCAGCCAACGATACCGCCGATGGCAACCGCTGAAAATACTTGTATGAATTCCATTACAACCCCTCCGATTTAGCCGCATGTGCAGCGAAGTAAAGAGCAAGGATGCGGCGCTTGGCATTAGAAGAATTCAGTTCACCAAACCAAAAAACTTTAGCCGACTCAGGTTTAAACATGGCGGCGAAATAATCTCTAGCAGCCCAATCAAAATAGTCATGAACATCGTTACGCCATGCTGCGTGACTAATAGCAACGCAGCAGGCCAAAGGTTCTGCACCTTGTGCGTATTCTTTTTCAACAAGACTCGCAGCCTCAAACAGCAGGCCGCTTACAGTCAGGTTTTTCTTCATAACCCCTCCTCAAACACAGCGTCATCACCCTGTGCGACGTAAGTTTTGTCCAATGCCCAGTTGCTGATGAACCGCAGCGGGCAGCTACGCTCCCATGCCCACTCGATGTCCTCGATATCGAACAGCCCATAGCCGCTGCTCTCGGCCTGCTTCGGTTCTTCCGCAGACTCGCACACGTAAATCTTGTGGCATCCATCGAAGGCGAACGATTTACCCGTCACTTCCTTGCCGTTGATCTTCATTTCCTGTTTTCCTTTCTCCATTTGGAAACAAAGTCCCGCAGACGGCCCACGTTGTAACCACCATCGTCAGCGGGATCATCCGGCGTATCCTCCCAACCCAACTGGCCGATCAGCACGTAGCCGTCCTCCCGCTCGGTGGTGTCCCCGGTGCGTACAAACACATCGTCGTCCACCGTCCACGCCACCGGCAGGGGCGGCACACCGTGCGTAATTTCCAGCGCTTCCCACCCCTCGTCCTGCCACGGTTCTCTGTAGTAGCTCATTTCAATTCCTCCGGTATCTCGACTTCTTCGCCCAAACGGGACATAACAAAACAACGCATCGCTGCGATCAGTGGCGTCCTACCCATACCCCATACAGTCCCCTCGCAGGTTCCTGCATGCCACAACCCGCTATCGGGGTAATAATCCAACCCGATCCACTCCTGCTCGATGATCGGCCCACCGAAGGACCAGTCACGGCTATACGCCACCGGGGCAAGCACACCGTGCAGCCCATCGGCCATGTTCACCGCCCAATCAAGGGCAGCACCGCTCAACTCACTCGTTTTCATTTTCATTTCACTCTCCTTTCATGCAATCAAACCCACTCATGTATTCGTGCCCGTGGACCCCGTACCTGAAACCCCGCAGCCCTGTATCCTCGGGCTTCAGCTTGTAGAACACCACCGCAGGGTATTGCAGCGCGAGCGCAACCCCGGACCACCGCACCTTGCGCCAGTGTTCTTCGGCAGGCTCATCGCACCACCGATAGACCTCGTCCAGCGTCATGGGGATGCTGTTGGGCCAGAACTCAAGCTGGGCAAACCATAGCTCGGACTCCCAGCGGCTTCTTTCTTCTTCCCAAGACTCAATTATGTTTTTCATTTCACTTCCTCCATCAGGCTGCGTTTAATCTCGTCCACCTTGACACCGAGCCGTCCGATGTAGCGCAGTGCCTGCGGCGTTAATGTCGTTGTCCCTGCGATGGCAGCGAACAGCTTGCCTTGCTCGCACACCGGATACACCACCTTCCTGCCGTAAACCTCTCTTACTTGAACCTGTATACGCATGTTGCTTCTCCGTCTCGTTGGTGCGACAAGCTAGGGAAAACCTAGAATGTCGCGGTGTGGATAACTTCGGTGCCGTCGGCCTTTTCAGCCAGCACCACCGTCACCTCCCATACCCGCTTTACCCGCAGCAGGCGGGCAGCCTCGGTCTGCGCCCTTTGCGAAGTCTCTGCGCGGACTTCAACGCGCTTCCTATTGTGGAAGCAAACGTAGCCATTCATCCCCATTTCACACCTCCATCCAGAAGCTACGGGACAGCACCCGGTTCTCCCACTGGGGGAAGTCTTCCAGCGGGAACGCACGAGCAGCACGCTCCAGCGCAGCGAGCCGTGACGTAAAATACTCACCATCGACGCCCTGCACGTACCACAGCAGGATGCACTTCAAGTCGCCCACGCCGTTGTAGCCCTCGACGTTAGGTTTAAAGATGTACGGGTTAGCAGCCTCTAATTCTTTTTCTATCTTCCCCATCATCGGGTGCTCGGCAGGGGCAGCGTCCATCCATTTCTTCAGCGTCGGCTTTCTCATTTCACCAGACCTCCTTTGTTGTTCAGCCCCGGCAGATCGCGGGGATCGGTAATCAGCATGTAGTTGCTCTTGTGCATCGGGGCGACACACCACGTAGCGCGGGCGGTCTGTGCGGCTTCCTCGCCGCAGAACAGGCAGGTGTGGTAGCCGAGGGCGTAGCGACGGGGATCGATCTCGTCGGCGCATTGGGTGCAGAGCGGTGCCGAATCGGCAGGGTGCAGGTGAGTCATGGCGTTCTCCGGTTAGCGCGACAAGCTAGGAAAAACCTAGAATGTCGCAGGTCGTGTTCAAAGCTCCAGCCTACTCGCCTAGTATATCACAAATACTATACAAAGTCAAGTTTTTGTACAGGTCGAACAAACAAATGTCTTTATAATCAAAGATGTTCTAAGTGATGTACGGTCTACAGATGGACTACGGAATCGAACGAAAGGCAAGTTGTTGATTTCATTAAGTGTGGTTGTGTAATGTTCAATAATATTCTTTAAGTTAGTAGTATTAGACAGTACCCTCGTGAAAGCGGTCTGTGCTGTGTATAGTTTGGCACTTGCTGGGCTGCTCTTTCTTTTGCAGAAACTAAACTTAGAATTCGCATTTTGTCGTTTTTGGCTTGAACATTCGAACATCCCAAAACAAAGCCAATAAATCAAAGGGTTACAAAGTTCCGGAGTTGTACGATGTTCGGAAATCGATGTTCACCAAATGGACTCTTTTATTTCTGATGAATAGGGAGAAAAAAAGTCCACAAATAGGGCTTGACAGCCCGAAAAGCTGGGCGTAAACTGCGTAGCAGTTTACGGTTTCCGCCCCCGGAGCCGCCCAAATTTCCCGACGGGACATCCTAGCCAAAGCCTAGCATGTCCCGTTTTCATTTCCCTATTCATCAATTTTAAATCTCGCCCGCTTTTTTCTCCCTATTCATCGGTTTTAAATCGCTTGCGCAGCTTCAAAAAACACGATATGCTGCGCGCAGCATATCGGTTGCAGCCCAGCCGCCGCGACCCTTCCCGCCCTCCCTCACTGCCCCATCGGGTGCAGCTACCACGTTGGTATGACCGTTCCCTGCCCTCGACATGCTAGGCCCGCCCCTAGCATGTCCCTCGATTGTTCTTGACGTGTCCCTCAGAGTATGGGACAATGTATCACCGTCGCAGCACAGGACGGGCACAACACGGAGAGCACAGCATGGAAACGCAACGCCCCACCATCATCGACCAGTCGGCCAGCATGCCCGACCCGGTCGCCACCACCATCCAGGTATCGGAGCAGCAACACGCCGACGCCGCCGACATCGGCAGCCGGTATGCCCGGACCAAATTCGAACGGGCGGACTGCGCCCGCTCGTATGCCCTGATCCTCGGGACCGACCCCACGCTCGCCCAGTGGGAAGCACTGCGCACCGACTGGATACGCGGCTACGTGGAAGAGCACCCGGACAACGCCGGCGGCACCGCCGACGCGGCATGGTCCGACTTCGCCCAGTTGTTGAAGTTGAACCACGGGCTCGAGAAGCCGCGCTCGACCAGCGCCGCCGCGACCAAGAAGGCCGCTGAACGGGAAAGCAAGCGCAAAGCCACGCTGGCCGCACATGCCAGCCGCAGCACCGAGCAGGTCAAAGGTGACCTCGCCGCCGCCTTCCAGACGCTCGCCGTCGACCCGATGAACAAGAACGCGGCAGCCGCCGTGAAGAACCTTCAGGTTGTGCTCAAAGAGCGCACCAAAGGTGAGCAGGCCGCCGAGCGCGACGAGATCGCCGGACTCCGTAAGGACATCCGAGGCCGCCTCGGCCGTTGCGACGACGTCGCAACCTTGTACAGCGTGCTCGCTGCCCTCGACGACTGGGCCGAGACCGAGTAACCCAACCCGCCCGACCGCTCCGGCGGTCGGGTTTCCCTCACCCAAGGAGAACCGCACCATGACCACCGAGACCTACGGCACGCTCACGGTCCGTCTCTGGACCAACTTCGACAACGACAACGACAACGCCAGCAGCCGCCCGCGCCCCGTCACTTTGCTGCGCCGGTACGGCATCCGTCGCGCCGACGTGGGCGCAGTGCTCGTGACGTGGAAGATCGCGAACAAGCACATCGCCGCCCTGCCCAGCCGGTTGCTCGACATCGAATGGCAGGCGCACCCCGACACGCTCGACCTGCCATAACCCGCTCCGCTCCCTCTCGCATCACCCGCGCGCCCTGTCACCCCGACAGGGCGCAGTCGTTTCTGGCTCCCGCGTCACCCCACCCGCCCCCGACCCCCCAAAACCGGTTTGACCACCGGACGCGCCTTTTTTCACACTAATCTGCACAGTCATCGCGTTACTTTGAAATTTTGGCAGAACATTACCCCCACCCCCTCGTTATAGGAAACACCCCCCTTAGGAGTCCCAACCTCCTTTTGTTTTCTATGCTATATTGCGTGCGCGGAGAGTGAGTGCTTCCATTAACTGCTGTTTTTGGGTGCTCCGCATGTGCCAACAGCCTCGCTCTTCGCCTTTGAAACGCATGCACCATTAACCGGAGTCCGTTTCCTCCATGAGTATCGGGATCACTCCCACCAACGAGCACCCGTTGCCTGACAGCATTGCTGACGAGTTTGCTGCTACCTTCCAAGAAAACGCGAGGGTCGCTGCCAATACCGCCACCTTGATGTCTGAACTCGGCATGCCGTTTGAGATGACGGCAGAAGATGAGAAGTTGGCGCAGGAGATGTTCAAGAGCGTCGACACCAAGAAGCCCGCCAAGGCCAATCCCCCCGAGCTATACACCGGCAACGTCGCGCTTAAGCTGTCGGCGCTGCTGACTGAGTACGACCACCGTGTCGTGATGGATGCGGTACAGGCGCGCACCTATATTACTAACCGGCTGCTGGAACTTAGTAGCTGCGGTGACCCGAAACATGAACTGCGTGCGATTGAATTGCTAGGCAAGCTCTCCGACATCAACGCGTTTAACGAGAAATCGGAAATCACCATCACCCACCGTACGTCCGACGATCTTAAGAACGCCATACAGGAGAAGATCGAGCGTCTGTTGCATGCCAGTACCATCGACATCACGCCTTCCAGCGTCGAGGAAGAGCTTGGGCTTGATGATTCCGAGCGTATGTTGACTCTTGAGAAGGAACTTGATGAATCCCCAGCAGCTTCAGTCACTGCTGAAGGTTCTGCCAACCCTTCCTGAATCGCAACTACGCGATCTTTACCTCTCGCTTGAGCAGCACGAGCGGGTGGTGGGACGGGAAAAGGCGGCAACCGACTTCATGGCGTTCGTGAAGCGGGTGTGGCCGCACTTCATCGAGGGTGCACATCACCGGAAAATGGCCCGTGCCTTTGAAAAAGTGGCGCGCGGCGAGCTAAAACGCCTGATTATCAACATGCCACCCCGGCATACCAAGTCGGAATTTGCTTCTTACATCCTTCCGGCGTGGTTTTTGGGTAAATTTCCGCACAAAAAGGTCATCCAGACCGCCCATACGGCGGAATTGGCCGTGGGTTTTGGTAGAAAAGTACGAAATCTGGTCGATAGCGACGTTTTTGGCGAGATTTTTCCCGGTGTCAGCCTGCAGGCGGACTCAAAAGCTGCCGGGCGATGGAATACCAACAAGGCCGGTGACTATTTCGCTATTGGTGTGGGGGGCGCGGTAACGGGTAAGGGTGCTGACATCCTTATCATCGACGATCCGCACTCGGAACAGGAAGCAACGCTGGCTGAAAGCAGCCCCGAGGTCTACGACAAGGTGTACGAGTGGTACACGTCAGGCCCGCGTCAGCGTCTGCAGCCGGGTGGTGCGATCATCATCGTCATGACGCGCTGGAGTAAGCGCGATCTTACTGGGCAGGTACTGAAAGCCTCGGCTCAGCGTGGCGGTGACGAGTGGGAGGTGATTGAGTTTCCCGCTTTGTTCGATGAGCAAGACCCGCCGCGCCCCCTGTGGCCTGAATTCTGGTCGGTTGAAGAACTGCTGGCGCTTAAAGAAGAGCTTCCGGCGCACAAGTGGGCGGCCCAGTACCAGCAAGCGCCGACCGGACGGGAAGGTGCCATTATCAAGCGCGAGTGGTGGCAGATATGGGAGGGCGACGACCCCCCGTTTTGCAACTACGTGATCCAGACGTGGGATACGGCGTTTGAGAAGAACAACCGTGCCGACTATTCAGCGTGTACGACGTGGGGAATATTCAACAACGAGAGCGACAACGGTGGCGCGGGTGGCAACAACATCATCCTGCTCAACGCGTTTAAGGATCGGATGGAGTTTCCGGAGCTTAAGCGTGTGGCCCTAGACCACTATAAAGACTGGAATCCGGACTCTTTTATCGTTGAAAAGAAAGCCTCGGGTGCGCCGCTGATCTATGAACTGCGGGCGATGGGCATCCCGGTAGGCGAATATACACCGAGCAAAGGGCAGGATAAGATCGCGCGACTTAACTCGGTATCCGATCTTTTCGTATCAGGCAAGGTATGGATGCCGCAAACGCAGTGGGCCGAGGCGGTTGCCGATGAGACGGCTTCGTTTCCTGCAGGTGAACACGACGACTACGTGGACGCCTTGACGTTGGCGCTCATGCGGTTCCGGCAAGGTGGGTTTATCCGCACGGATATGGATGAACCTGAACCGATACGCACGTTTAAATCCCGGCGGCATGCGGGGTACTACTAAGGTGGTGTAAATGGCAATCGACAAAGCACTGTACGAAGCCCCGCAAGGGATAGAAGCACTCGCGGTTCAAGAACCGGAGATCGAGATTGAGATCGAGAACCCGGATGCCGTGATTATCGGTATGGACGGGTTGGAGATCAGTCTCACGCCGGAAGAAGATACCGAGGACGAGAAGTTTGAAGCCAACATCGCAGATGAAGTTGACGAGCAGACGTTGCAGTCGCTTGCTGGTGACCTTATAGGCGACTATGAATCGGACCTCACCAGCCGCAAGGACTGGCTGAGAACTTATACCGATGGCTTGAAGTTCTTGGGTCTTGACTACGAAGAGCGCACCGAGCCGTGGCCGGGGGCGTGTGGTGTGTTCCATCCGCTGCTGATGGAGAGCGCGGTCAAGTTCCAAGCCGAGACGATCATGGAGACCTTCCCTGCGATGGGGCCGGTCAAGGGCGAGATCATCGGCAAAGAGACCCCGGAGAAGAAGGCAGCTTCGCTGCGCGTGGCTGCTGATATGAACTACCAGCTCACCGAGGTGATGAAGGAGTATCGCCCGGAGCATGAGCGCATGCTGATTAGCCTGTGCTTGTCGGGTAACGCGTTCAAGAAGGTCTACTTCGACCCCTCGCTTAACCGTCAGGTGGCGATGTTCATCCCGGCAGAAGATATCGTGGTGCCGTACGGTGCGGCGAACATCGAGACTGCCGAGCGCGCTACGCATCGCATGCGGAAGACCAAGAACGAACTGCGGCGACTGCAGGTGTCGGGGTTCTACCGCGATGTTGATCTTGGGGAGCCGATCAACGTCATGGACGACGTTGAGAAGCAGAAGGCGAAAGAAACCGGGCTGTCGGCTACGGTTGACAACCGCTACCTGCTGCTGGAGATGCAGGTTGAGTGCGACCTGTCGGAGTATGGCTACGCGGACGAGTTTGCGAAGGACCGGGCGGAAGAAGGCGTTGCGGTTCCTTACATCATCACCATCGACAAGGGTACGGGGACAATACTTGCGATCCGACGTAACTGGACCCCGGAAGACGAGACCTACCAGAAGCGCCAGCACATCGTCCACTACGGCTACATCCCCGGCTTTGGCTTCTACTACTTCGGCCTGATTCACCTCATCGGTGGGCACGCGCGGGCGGGCACTTCGCTCATGCGGCAGCTTGTTGATGCAGGCACGCTCTCTAACCTCCCCGGTGGGCTTAAGGCACGCGGGCTTCGGGTCAAGGGGGATGACACGCCCATCGCTCCGGGTGAGTTCAGGGACGTGGATGTGCCCAGCGGTTCGGTGCGTGACAACATCATGCCGCTGCCATACAAAGAGCCGAGCCAGACGCTTGTGCAGTTGATGGACAAGATTGTCGAGGACGGTCGGCGGTTTGCCGCAGTGGCAGAGCTTAAGATCAGCGACACCTCGGCGCAGGCTCCGGTGGGCACCACGCTGGCAGTTCTGGAGCGGATGCTGAAGGTGATGAGCGCGGTTCAGGCTCGCATCTACTACTCGATGAAGCAGGAGTTCCGCCTGCTGCGCGACATCATCCGCGACAACACCCCGGATGAATACAACTACGAGCCGGAAGAAGGCACGCGCAAAGCGAAGAAGGCCGACTACGACAACGCTAACGTCCTGCCGGTAGCAGACCCCAACGCCAGCACGATGAGTCAGCGGCTTGCGCAGTATCAGGCCGTGATGCAGCTTGCCAAGGACGCCCCGCAGATTTATGACCTGCCGTATCTGCACCGGCAGATGATCGAGACGCTGGGGGTGAAGAACGCAGCCAAGATCGTGCCCTCGCCCGAGGACATGCGGCCTGTTGACCCGGTGACCGAGAACATGAACATCCTCATGGGTAAGCCTGTAAAGGCGTTCATGTATCAGGACCACGAGGCTCACCTTGCCGTGCACATGGCAGCCATCCAAGACCCGAAGCTTGCAGCGACAGTGGGGCAGAGTCCGCAGGCCCAAGCCATTCAGGGCGCTGCGATGGCGCATGTGATGGAGCATGTTGCTATGCAATATCGCCGTGAGATCGAAAAGCAGCTTGGCGCAGCCCTGCCGCCGGTGCCCGAGGAAGATGGCGAGCACACCCTGCCGCCCGAAGTCGAAGTGCAGCTTTCGCAGCTTGCCGCACAGGCCGCCGCCAAACTCCTGCAGAAAGATCAAGCTGAAGCTCAAGCCCAACAGGCTCAGCAGCAACAGCAAGACCCGCTTATTCAGATGCAGCAAAAAGAACTGGAGATACGCGAGAAGGAAGTGGGCGTTAAGGAGAAGAAACTGGCAGTTGACGCAGCGGCTAGGGCCGATGAGCTTGATATTCGCCGGATGGAGGCCGAGGCGCGGATCGAGGCTGAGAATAAGAAGATTGTTACTAACGCAGCAGCTAAGGCTGACGAGCTTAACGAGCGGCGTATTGAGCGACAGTCGCGCGCCGTCGCGGATGCAGTCAAGCAGGCAGAAAAACCTAAGAAAGGAGAGTAATCCCCTGTGGACATCTTTGAACTGCTCCAGCTTAAGTTAGCTGACGAGCGCAAAACGTTGGTTGATAACCTCGCCTACGGGCGGTGTGCTGACCACGCTGAATACAAATTCCTCTGCGGGCAACTTCGGGGTCTTAACCTCGCAGGGGAAATCATCGAAGACCTCGCAAAACGTTCTAAGGAAGACGCAGATGAGTAGTGTAGACAAGGAAGCAACTGCTGAAGCCGCACTCAAGGCTAAGCAACTTCCACAGCCGAAGGGCTATAAGCTGCTGTGTATGGTTCCGGAGATCGAAGCAAAGTACGAAGGTGGCATCCTCAAGGCGGAAGCTACGTTGGATCGTGAGGAACTTACTACTCACATCCTCTTCGTGGTGAAGATGGGCGACATGGCGTACTCGGACACGACGCGTTTTCCGACCGGGCCGTGGTGTAAGGAGGGCGATTTTGTATTGACTCGCCCCTATGCAGGCACCCGCGTGCGTATTCACGACCGTGAGTTTCGCATCATCAACGATGACACCGTAGAAGCGGTGGTCGAAGACCCGAGAGGATTTAGCCATGCCTAATGACGCGTTCAAGTTTCCTGACGAACAGGAACAAACTGAAGAGAAAGCCAAAGGCGGTGAAGTTACCGCTGATGTGGAAGTAGAGATTGTTGACGACACGCCCCCGCAGGATCGGGGCCGTGACCCGCTGCCGAAAGAGATCGTTAAGGAGTTGGAAGACGATACCCTAGACGAATACTCAGACAAGGTTAAAAAGCGTCTGTCACAGATGAAGAAGGTGTGGCATGACGAGCGCCGGGAGAAGGAGCGGGCTGCGCGCGAACGTGAAGAAGCGCTGCGCTACGCCGAGGCGAAGTCCAAGGAAGTGATCGAACTTCGTAAGCGACTGGGCGATGGTGAGCGGCGCTATAAGGACGAAGCTACCAAAGCGGCGCAAACCGAGATTGCATCGGCAAAAGACAAGCTGCGGCAGGCGTATGAAGCCAACGATCCTGTCCAGATTGCGGACGCACAAGAGGCGCTTACCGACGCCAAACTGCGGATGAAAGAAGTAGAGTACTTCCGCCCCTCTTTACAAGAGCAGGAAAAAGAGGTAGAAACGGAACAACAGGTGCGAGCGCCCACTACGGTCGACCAAAAAGCGGAAGCTTGGCGGGAACGAAATACGTGGTTTGGCGTGGACGAGGAGATGACAGCCCTCGCTCTCGGCCTGCATGAAAAGCTTGTCCGGTCGGGTGTTGATCCTCGTAGTGACGAGTATTACCGCCGAGTAGATGAAAGAATGAGAAAGCTGTTCCCCGACGCGTTTGAAAGTTCGGATGACGTCGAGGAAGAGCAGACTCAATCCACGGAGGTTGAGGTTGAAAAACCCGCCCCGCGCAAAAAGCCGAATGTAGTTGCTCCGGCATCGCGTAGCACCGCGCCTAAAAAAGTGCGACTGACGCAAACGCAGTTGGCGTTGGCTAGGAAGTTCGGCCTTACACCGGAAGCGTATGCGAAAGAACTGATTAAACTGGAGAATTACAATGGCTGAAAATCGTCTCGCTCGTGAGTTGGACCTTAGAGACACTACGCAGCGCAAGCAACACTGGGCACGTCCGGAATTGCTCCCCACTCCCAACCCGGAGAAGGGTTATGTGTTCCGGTGGATTCGGACAAGTATCATGGGGCAGTTCGACCCCACGAATACTTCCGCAAAGTTCAGGGAAGGTTGGGTGCCTGTGAAGGCCGAAGATCATCCCGAGATGCAAATCTTTAGTGACCCGCAAAGCCGCTTCAAGGATAACGTTGAAGTGGGCGGGTTGGTGCTGTGCAAGGCTCCGCAAGAGATGGTCGATCAGCGTAACGAGTGGTACGACCAGCAGGCTAAATCTCAAATGGATGCCGTGGACAACACGTTGATGAAGACCAACGATCCTCGGATGCCGCTCTTCAACGAGCGTAAATCTTCGGTGTCGTTTGGTAAGGGCAAATAACTTTTAGGAGTTTTTCATGGCATACCCTGTTGTCGATGCCCCGTACGGGCTGAAACCGGTCAATCTGATCGGCGGTCAGGTCTATGCTGGTTCCACGCGCCTGATGGCGATCAACACCGGCGAGACCACGGCCATTTTCTATGGTGACGCGGTTGCGCTGTCTGCTGGTTACATCACCCGTGATCCGGCTGATTCGGCGATGACCCCTGTTGGTGTTTTCATGGGCTGTACCTACACGGACCCGAACACCAACCAGAAGCTGTTCAAGCAGTTCTACCCCGGTGGTATCACCGCCTCGGACATCCAAGCGTATGTGGTCGATGACTACGACGCGCTGTTCAAGGTTGCGGTGGTGTCGAGTGGTACGACCATTAGCGGCGTGACCCAAGCGGCTGTCGGCTTCAATGCCGCGCTGGTTGATAACACCGGCTCGACCATCACTGGTGACTCGAAAGTGGGTATTTCGGCTACCACGGCGACGACCAACACCCTCCCGGTGCGCATCGTTGATCTGGTTCCGGATACTCGTAACTCGCTGGGTTCGTATACCGAAGTGATCGTGAAGTGGAACTTCGGCATGCACCAGTATCAGCGCGCGACTGGCGCGTAAGGAAGGGGATAAAAAATGGCAATTTCTCGTGCCCAGCTACTCAAAGAACTGCTCCCCGGCCTGAACGCGCTGTTCGGCATGGAGTACGCCCGCTACGGTGAAGAGCACAAAGAGATTTACGAGACGGAATCTTCGGAGCGTTCGTTCGAAGAAGAGACCAAACTCTCGGGCTTCTCGGCTGCTCCGGTGAAGAACGAAGGTAACGCGATTGCGTACGACAATGCGCAGGAAGCGTGGACCGCTCGTTACAACCACGAAACCATCGCGCAGGGCTTCTCGATCACCGAAGAGGCGGTCGAAGATAACCTGTATGACTCGCTCTCCTCGCGCTACACGAAGGCTCTGGCCCGCTCGATGGCGTACACGAAGCAAGTCAAGGGCGCTGCGATCCTGAACAATGGTTTCAACAACAGCGCCCCGTACTACGGTGGCGACGGCGTGCCCCTGTTCTCGACCGCTCACCCGCTGGTTTCGGGTGGCACCAACAGCAACACGTTCTCGACCCAAGCTGACCTGAACGAAACCTCGCTTGAAGCGGCGGTGATTCAGATCGCTGGTTGGACCGACGAACGTGGTCTGCTGATTGCCGCCAAGCCGCGCAAGCTGATCGTTCCGCCGAACCTGATGTTCGTTGCTACGCGTCTTCTGGAAACGGAACTGCGCACGGCGACCAACAACAACGACGTGAACGCGATCAAGTCGATGGGTTCGATTCCGGAAGGGTTCCGCGTGAACCACTTCCTGACGGACACGAACGCTTGGTTCCTGTGCACTGACGTGCCGAACGGTATGAAGCATTTCGTCCGCACCCCGCTGCAGAATTCTATGGACGGAGATTTCGACACCGGCAACGTCCGTTACAAGGCCCGCGAGCGTTATTCGTTCGGCTGGTCGGACCCGCTCGGTATGTTTGGTTCCAGCGGCGCGTAGTAAAAATAGGGGGCTTCGGCCCCCTATTTTGTTGTAATATGTAGTTACTGGGGATTTCACCTGTACCGACTGCCCCCAGCAGACCTAGTAGGGACGGTACGGGGATGTGCTACTACACGGAGAAGTAAATGGCTATCACCACTCTTGACGGCCCGGTACGGTCGCTCAACGGTTTCTACTCGCAAGGCCCGAACACCGTCGTCAATCTGGCGAACGGTACTAACACGGTTACCCTGACGGTTGCTGCGTACGCGGGCAAGCTGATCCGCACTAACGACGCGACCCTCGTCATCACCCTGCCGTCGATCAATACCACTGCAAGTGCTGTTTCGGCTGGCCCCGGCACTGACCCCAACACGCAGAACAACGTCGGCACCAGCTACACGTTCTTCATCGAGACGGCCGCTACGGCGGTGTCGATTGCTACCGATGGTACGGACAAGTTCGTTGGTTCGATCCTGATGGTTGCGACTGACGCGGCTGGCGCGACGACGGGTTATGCCCCCGCTGCGGCGAACGACTACATCAACCTCAACGGCACGACCACCGGTGGTGCTGCGGGTTCGTGGATTCGTTGCACGGTGCTTGCTGCCAACAAGTACTACGTTGAAGGCGTCATTCTCGGTTCCGGCACTGTCGCGACTCCGTTCGCCAACAGCTAAAAGGGGCCGTAAATGGGCATGCAAACTGACGTACTAGCTAGTCAGGCCCGGACGGACGACGGACAGCTTCTGGATCAGGCGGGTAACACGATTGGGCGGGCGCGCATCAAGTCCGTCTATATCGTCCCCGCCGCCGGGGCTGGTTCCGTAGTGTTCAAGGACGGCGGTGCGAGCGGCACGACCAAGATTACGATCAATACGCTTGCATCGTCCTCGTCCCCGAACTACATGCTCCTGCCGGGGGAAGGTGTTCTGTTTACTACGAACATCTACGTTGACGTGACTACCATCGGTTCAGTGATGGTCTTTTACGGGTGATCCCGTGCAAAACGAACAGTCCTACGATCTGGTGGGGCGGAAGCTGTTTGTAGCGATCCCGGCATACGACTTCAAAGTGCCGGTCAAGATGTTGGGGTCGCTTATTCACTTCGACCGCATGTGCGGCAGCCACGGCATCGGGTTTGAGCTGGGCACCATATCCGGGTGTTCGGTTGTTTCTCGCGCGCGCAATCTTCTAGCCAGCGATTTCCTCGCGTCTTCCTGCGATACGATGCTGTTCATCGACGCAGACATGACGTTCGATCCCAACGACATCCTTCGGTTACTTGCGTGGTCTTCGGATTCCAAGCGAAACATCGTGGGTGGTGTTGGCTGCGCGAGGAAAAAGCAGGCGACGTATTACTCGCATCTGGACAAGGATGAAGAGGGCAACCTCCTGATGGACCGCATGGGTCTTGTGCGTGCGAAGCGCATGGGCACCGGGTTCATGATGATCCAGCGTCAAGTCATCGAGACGTTGGCCAATGCACATCCTGAGTGGCAGTACTACGACGCTTCGGCGGACCGCACACTGCACTCGCTGTTCGACTTTCAATCCACGCCGGAAGGCTATATCGGTGAGGATTACCTTTTTTGCGACCGCGCCCGCGCGCATGGGTTTGAAGTGTGGATTGATCCCACAATCAAGCTTGGTCACATGGGGATGCACGAGTTTGAAGGTGCATTTGGTGACGACATCCTTTACCCGATGATTGATGCTGCGCGTAAGCGGGAAGAGGAAGAACCGTTGAGGATTGCATATGGCTGAACGGAAGAAGGGCATGGGGATTAAGACTTCCGTGAAGTCTGGTAACTTCCGCCCGACCAAACAGGGTGCTGGTATGACTGAGAAGGGTGTTAAGGCATACCGTAAAGCAAACCCCGGTAGCAAGCTCAAGACGGCGGTTACCGAAGATAAACCTACCGGAGAGCGCGCTGCTCGTCGCAAGTCGTTTTGTGCTCGTTCTGCTGGGCAGATGAAGATGTGGCCTGAAGCCGCGAAAGACCCCAACAGCCGTATTCGGCAAGCCCGTAAACGGTGGAAGTGTTAAGGAGATAGTGATGGCTGAACCCCAAGGCAAAGCTCTGGAAGAACTTCGTCGTCAACGCGATCAAAAGCGTATGGAGACGCAGGAAGAAAAAGCCCCGACCACCAAGACTAATATGGGCGAAGGTAAGCTCAAGTTCAAAGGCGGCGGCTACGTCCGCGCGGCTGATGGTATTGCCCAGCGCGGTAAAACCAAGGGCCGGGTGCTGTAATGCCGTCCTCCTCCAAGAAGCAGCACAACTTGATGGAGGCGGTAGCCCATAACCGCGCCTTCGCAAAGCGGGTAGGTATCCCGCAGTCGGTGGGGCGTGATTTTGTTCAGGCCGACAAAGGCCGTAAATTTGCGAAAGGTGGCGAAATGGCTGAAGCAAAGAAGATGGTCAAGAAGGAAGTTGCCTTCATGAAGAAGGCTGGCGCGCCCAAGTCGATGGTCAAGCACGAAATGGCCGAGATGAAGGGTATGAAAGCTGGTGGCGCGGTCACCAAGAGCAAGGCGCAACTGAACAAAGACCGCTACGACATGGGTATGGCTGCCATGTACAAAGCGGGTGGCAGTGCGTATCGTCGTGCGGCTGATGGTGTTGCCCAGCGTGGTAAGACCAAAGGCAAGATGCTGCGTAAAGGCGGGAAGTGCTGAGATGGCCGCTAAGCGACGCGGTGTACGCCGCTTTTCTGAAGGTGGTTCCGACGAAATAGATCGGGAAGACCGTGCTACTGGAATAACTGTTAGCGAAGATTATCCGGGTAAGCGCCGTGTCGCAAAGTCCGCCCCCCGTGCGGATGAAGAAACCGTACAAGAACCTGCGGAAGACGCCGAAGATACATCGGCGGTGACTGGTCGTGCGGATCGAAAGTATGCCAAGAGCATGCCGTCTGCAGAAAAGAAAGAAGAAAACGCTAAGAATCTTCTTAAGGAAGTTGGCCTTCTTGCGCTAGGCCCGTATGGTAAAGCTGCAACTACTGTTAAAGAAGCTGCTAAGATTGCCCCGCGTACTGCCGCTGAATACAAACGGTTTCGGCAGTTGTCTGAGCGCGAGTACAACGAAGCTCGTCGGCGGATGGCAGCAGGGGATGATATCGCCCCGTCGAAGGTGCATAAGGAAAGTCGGTTTGTGCGCCCCGGTACTGCGGAAAGCGCCCGTGCTGCTCGTGTTACCGGTATGAAACGAGGTGGTGCTGTGTCTTCCGCTTCCAAACGTGCTGATGGAATTGCTCAACGCGGCAAAACTAAAGGGCGGGTGCTGTGAGACCCTCGCGCGGCATGGGTGCCATAAACCCCAGCAAGATGCCGAAGGCTCGGAAGGTCGTTCGCAAGGACGGCCCCGAACCCACCAAGCTTTTCAAAAAGGGCGGAGCGGTGAGCCGCGTGAACGAAGCAGGGAACTACACCAAGCCGGGGATGCGGAAGAGTCTTTTCAACAGCATCAAGGCAGGTGGTAAAGGCGGTGCGCCGGGCCAATGGTCGGCCCGCAAGGCACAGATGCTCGCGCGAGAGTACAAGGCTAAGGGTGGAGGGTATCGTGGCTAACGATGAACGTAAAAAGCAAGTAATCGCGGATGACTTGTCAGCGGCGCGCCGGAGTGGGCGGACGTATAACCAAATGTTCGCGGAGGAACGCGAGAAGCAACGTAAGTCGGGGCAGTTAAGGGAAGACGCTTATAAAGCGGGTAGGGCTTACGAGCTTTACACCCCTAAAGAAGTCCGCGCAGCATATGACGCTGATCCGGAATACTTCGATAAGCGCGCTAAAGAGATGAAAAAAGGCGGTAGCGTTAAATCGTCTGTGTCTAAGCGTGCTGATGGTATCGCCCAACGGGGTAAGACTCGCGGTAAAGTAGTATGAAAGCCCCCCAGCAATCGCTGAAGGCATGGACGGACCAGAAGTGGAGGACGAAGAGTGGAAAGCCCTCAACGCAAGGCCCGAAAGCGACCGGTGAAAGGTACCTCCCCGAAGCCGCGATCAAAGCCCTCTCGCCGCAAGAGTACGCCGCGACCACCCGTGCCAAACGAGCCGGTAAACGCTCCGGAAAGCAGTTTGTTGCGCAGCCTAAAGGCATTTCTCGCAAGACTGCGGCTTATAGGAAAGTAAGATAATGGTGCGCTTTGTAAAGCCTCGGATTCGCTGGTCCACCAAGTTTCAGTGTTGGGATTGCACCGATGGTGTGTTGCATGGCGGCGGCGATACCCCGCAGTCCGCGTACGACGATTTTTGTGCCGCGTTGCATATGGATCACTTGGGATAGGTTATGCCGTTCTTTGCGTACATCCATTGCAAGCCTGACGGAACCCCTTTTTATGTGGGGAAAGGTACACGTAGGCGCGCTATTTATTTGGGTGAACGTAACCCCCACCATAAAGCTATAGTCGCGAAGTATGGCCCCAAAGCTATTCAGGTAGCGTTGCTTGAATGCTCGGAAGAAGCCACGGCGTTTACACTAGAGCGGGGTATCATTAAATGCTTACGCCGCGCCGGTGTTGAGCTTGCTAATTTTACTGATGGGGGTGAGGGTGGCCCCAATCCAAGTAGCGAAACGCGCAAACGGTTATCTGCAGCAGCAAAAAAACGCGGTGTGTCCGCCGCCTGTCAAGAAGCTAAAGTATTGGCAAAGCGAGGTAAACCGCTATCCCCCGAGCATCGGGAAAAACTGCGCATGTCCTCGTTAGGGCGGGTGTTCACCGAAGAGCACAAAGCCAATATAGCGATAAGCGCTAAGAAACGAGGTATTTCTCCTGATATTATAGCAAGGGCGCGCGCGGCCAATTTAGGGCGTGAACGGTCGTTGGACGAGCGTGTAAGGCGTGGTAGAAGTATCTCCGCCACGTATCGGTCCTCCTCGCGGGTGGTGAAAGTTCGGATTAATGGGGTTGTTTACACCACATTGCGGGACGCAGCTAATGCAGTTGGTGCCACTCCTTCGGGGGTTCTTTACGCTCTCCGCAACTCCGGGATGATTAAAAACATACGTGTCGAGAGGGTCCAATGAGTTACAAAACTTCAGGAACATCCTCTTTTAATCTGGATTTATCTTCCTGCGTGGAAGAGGCGTTTGAGCGTTGCGGGCGTGAACTGCGGTCGGGCTACGATCTTCGCACGGCGCGTCGGTCGCTGAACCTGCTGACGGTCGAATGGGCCAATCGTGGTATCAATATGTGGACGATTGAGCAAGGTCAGCAAGTGCTCACGTACCAACAGGCCACCTACGACCTCCCGGTGGATACCATTGACCTGCTCGATCATGTCGTGCGCACGGGCACCGGGCAGAACCAGACCGACATCAACATCAGCCGGATCAGCGTTTCGACCTACGCCATGATCCCGAACAAGAACGCGGAAGGCCGCCCGATTCAGGTGTGGATTCAGCGGTTGTCGGGTGCTACGGACTCCACAAACACCGTCGTCTATCCTAAGTTCCACGTTTGGCCGACCCCGGATAACTCGCAGACCTACACGTTCGTTTACTGGCGGCTGCGCCGGATTCAGGACGCGGGTAACGGTATCAACGGACAGGACATCCCCTTCCGGTTCTTGAACTGCATGGTGGCGGGGCTGGCTTATTACCTGTCGATGAAGCTGCCCGAGGTGGACCCTGCGCGCCGGGTGGAGTTGAAGGCAGACTACGAGCAGCAGTTTGCCCTTGCAGCGGATGAGGACCGGGAGAAAGCCCCGATCCGGTTTGTGCCCCGGCAGCAGTTTATAGGCGGCTGACATGCCCAGTCAGTTTTCCTCCGGCAAGTTTGCTATCGCGGAATGCGATAGATGCGGGTTCCGGTACAAGCTGAAAGAGCTGAAAGAGCTGGTAATCAAGACGAAAAACGTCAAGATTAAGGTCTGCAAGACCTGCTGGGAACCGGATCAACCGCAGTTGTCGCTTGGCCTCTACCCCGTCAACGATCCGCAGGCGGTGCGGGAACCCCGCCCGGACGTAAGCTACCAGACCTCGGGCAACAGCGGGCTGCAGATCGACCCCACCGGCACTGGGCCGCTGGCAAACGGGACGCCGGAAGGCGGAAGCCGTATAATTCAGTGGGGCTGGGCACCCGTTGGCGGTGCTCGTGCTAACGACGCAGGGCTTACACCGAATGTTCTGGCGATGACGATATCGCTGGGTGATGTAACAGTGGTAGTTTCTTAGGAGCGAAACATGGACGGAAAAGCGGCTGTGCGTAAGCACGAAAAACGGATGCATCCCGGCAAGAAGCCCACCTTCAAGAAGGGTGGCGTGACCTCGCTGGAAATGAAGAAGGTTGGCCGTAACGTCGCGCGTGCGATGAACCAGCGGAGCAAGTAATGAAGACCGCCCAGCCGAAGTACAAGGTGCCGAAGCCCAACAAAGAATCGACGGGCAACAACGGCTACCCCGAGAAGGATGTGAAGACCACCGGCATCAAGATTCGCGGCACGGGTGCTGCGACGAAAGGTGTCATGGCTCGCGGCCCGATGGCGTAAGGAAGCACCGTGAACTACACCACGCTGTTCACTACGATCAAGGCCACCCTTGAGAACGATTTCCCGACTACCACGTTTACAGGTAGCTCGGGTTCTGCCGTTGACTTCACCAGCGCCGAGCAGATCAATACGTTCATCACGCAGGCCGAGCAGCGTATCTTCAACACGGTGCAGTTCCCTTCGCTTCGCAAGAACGTGGTGGGCACTACGTCGGCCAACAACAAGTATCTGTCTGCCCCTAACGACTTCCTCGCCGTGTACTCGTTGGCTGTCGTGGATGGGACTGGTGCGTATCAGTATCTGTTGAACAAGGATGTTAACTTCATTCGCGAAGCGTTTCCTACGCCGACGGATACGGGGCTTCCGGCATACTATGCGCTTTTTGGTCCTACGACGACGAGCGCGACACCCCCTGCGCTGACTGATGAGCTATCGTTCATCCTCGGCCCAACGCCTGATAACGCCTACACGGTGGAACTGCATTACTTCTTTTACCCTGAGTCGATTACAGTCGCTGCGGATGGGCAGACGTGGTTGGGTGACAACTTTGACACCGTTCTCTTGTATGGTTCGCTGGTTGAAGCGGCTACGTTCATGAAGCCGGAAGCGGACCTGATGGCGCTTTACGACGCCAAATACAAGGAAGCGCTCGGTATGGCGAAGCGTCT
>Ga0255158_1000168_pt1 | contig 28550 bp, 42 predicted proteins | sample Atl_Atlam_RepC_8_2_FD_188426 | JGI IMG/M metagenome (GOLD analysis project Ga0255158, IMG submission 188426) | Freshwater microbial communities from Altamaha River, Georgia, United States - Atl_Atlam_RepC_8h | ecosystem: Environmental > Aquatic > Freshwater > River | place: USA: Georgia...
TTCAATTTTTTGAAAATGCTTATCAGTTTTTTATCTTTTTTAAATTGTTTAATTAATTTTACTGTTGTCGTTTGTTTTAACTCCCACACGGTCTGATGGTGTGACTTTGGAAATTTTTTTAATTTTGAAAGTAATTCTAACTTCTTTGACGTATTCAGACCATCATAAATTGATACGTGCTCATCTCTGCTTATTAGGAATTTTTCGTCTATTTCTTTTAACGCCATATTTAAAGATTCAAAATGCAAATCTTTGCTATCAATCAAGACGCCATCTAAGTCAAATATTATTAATTTTGACATGCTAATCCCCAGAAATAAATTAGTTAATAGTCTATTTACTAATAATATTATCATTAAAGGGTATTTAGCATACTATTTTTATTTTGGAGGTCTTTGCCATTCTCTCATAACATTTGGATAATGACCCCAATGATCATTATGGCCTTCAACATTATATTCTTCGGCATAAGCGGCACAGAACTCGTGTTGTGCCATATAATTAATTTTTTGAGCGTCTTGAAGAATATCAATACACTCGAAATAAAAAATATCCTTTTTACGGCATGCTAGAATTTTATCATCAAAATGCTTAGGATCAATCCACCAATCTTCCCAAACCGTATTGGCCAAACCTGGTTGCCAAAATTTTACATTTTCAAAAAGCATTACATAACCCTGGCTCTCTAAAATGTCGCGAGCTGGATCCCTGACAAAATGACCAAATTTATAGAATTCGTGTTCAAATGTCATAGCTTTAAATCTAATTCCAGAATCAATAACTTTTTCTAATGCCTCTTTGCTATAATTATTTGGGTATGCGTCAACATCAATTGAAATGTAATCAACAACGTCAGTGATATTGTTTTTAAGATAATTTGTCAATTCTACTGAAGTTGCATCGGCCTGAACAAATTTTGCTTTTCTATATTTGTTCCAGTTCAGTTTTTCGACAACATCTACGATGTCAAATCCTATTCCATCCCAACCTAATGATTCTTCTAACGCATAAGTATTACTGCCAACAACCGGATGGCTACATGAAATATCTAAGAAGGAGCCGCCTCTTTTGGCTCCAAATAGATTGAAAACAAATTCATCTTGTTGTTCATGAGAATAAAATTTGACAACGTTTGTGGACATTATTAATCACCTGTTAAAAATAAAATACATTTGGTCTTATGTAGAAGCACTCATTGCGACCTGGCCTTACATCTCTACGTCCTTCACAGTAGATAGTTTTTCCAAGACCAAGAGCCAAACTTAAACATAAGCTCTGACTACCAATAAACATTTCAGCTCCAGCAATTACGCGTGCTAAATCTAAAATATTTTGTGTTGGATAATAATCAATTTTTACTCCTAGAATATCTTGAAACCAAAGATGTTCTTGCGGCAGCCCGACGTAAACCGCGGTGGTAAGAAGTCCTGTCCTGATAAACTTTTTCCATCTCTTCAATTCAGGATCGCAACCATACAAATGCCGGCTGATCCTATTAATAACTATTGGCCTATTTGGAATTTTAATTGGATCCTTAACGTCAAGCCAAGGCCTAATCATTAATTCTTCGTAGTTCTCATAAAAATTTACGCCAGCAGCTAAACCATACTTAAAAGCATAATTACCAGGTTGATCTCTGGGAATCTGTAAACAGTATTCTTCGAACGCTACATCTATATGTTCACCGTTCCAGATTTTCCAATTTTTGACGTAAGGCTGCTGTTCTATCAGCGGAGTCAGGCTGTCAAATTGTTCTTTGGACATTTCACCTGCATGCGCGCCAGCATTTGGTGCTCCAAGAACTCGCCAGGCCATATTATCCATATTGTGAAGGCGCAAATATAAATCTCCACCTCCCATTTGTTTCATAATTGGCAGCGCGTAAATGATATCGCCGAATGTTCCTGAATGAGAAAAAGCTAGATTTGTCATTTTAGCACTCCGGATAAAATTCGTAAATTGATTTGGTGTCACCTTTTACAATTAGATGATCATATTTTTCTGGATTATCTAAAACTGTTTGTGGGAAATAATCATCTACGGTGATATATTCAAACTTTTCTGGAGAATTGAAACCAGAGAATCCAACTTTATTCTTAATCATATAATCGACGTTTATTTTCTGAATAACATCGCTGGTGTTTGCGTCATTCGCATGAGCAAAGTTTTTAAGCTTATTAACCGCAAGATCATTGTCGTGCGCAAAATAAGTAAAGTGCCAACCTGCATGTTCCAGAATGCAAAATTCTTCACAGGCGTAATTGGTTGGTAATCCTGATTTATCAAAATAAAATTCACGTTCTTTTTGAGGATCCGAAAAAACACGGCCGCGTGAAATAGCAATATTGCGTTGCTTATACTGTGGCGCGCACATGTAGAAATTCAATTTAAAATAAAACATTGGAATGCTCAGCAGATACCTGTCATAATCATTCGTATCTTCCTTTACTGCTTGAACGGCATCTGCACGAGGAATTTCATCAGCGTCACTGACTATCACTAAATCATCTGCCCTCAGATCAGTTAAGCCACGCTCTAATGCTTTCCTTTGGAATTTTTCATCAACCCAAGTGTTTTTATCACGTGGCATATCAGATATAGATAGCAGCTTAATCTTATCGGCGTATTTTTCGAATCTTGAAAAATTGTCTTTTAGATAAAATGGTTTTGGATTATTGTTGTGAGTTGTGCTAGCTTCGCAAATCACGAAACAATCTACAACATCATATAATTCCGCAAGTCTCAATTCTAAAATTTCAAATTCATTAAAGAAGGTGAAACAGTCAAAAACGCGCATTTATTCCCCCATCACCAAATAAAGTTTTTTGTGTAGTATTTTACGATCTTTTTTAATTCGGTATCAAAATTGGCTTTAGCTGTCCAACCTAACGCCTTAAGTTTAGAGTCATCAATTGCATAACGAACATCTTGGCCCGGACGCTTAACTGAAAGATCTAAATATTCTGATTCATCTCCAGATAGTTTCATTAGCTTTAAAATTTTTCTAATAATGACAATGTTTTGTTCTTCGTAGTTTCCGGAAATATTATAAATTTCATTTACGACACCAGCTTCAATGATGGTGATTACCGCAGCAGCGGTGTCGCTGGCATGAAGCCATGTTCGGCGTGGCGTGCCCTCATCATGAAGTTGCGCCTTCTTACCCAAGCTGAGATACTTTATGGCATGTGGTATAAATTTCTCAGTGTACTGCCCAATGCCATAATTGTTTGTTGGGCGCACTATAATATAGGGCACATTGAATGTTCTTGCCCAGGCTAAAATTAACATATCTGCGGCGGCCTTGGTCGCAGAATACGGGTTGCTTGGTTTTAATAAATCTGTTTCAGCGTGGGCGCCTTCCACAATATCACCATAAACTTCATCAGTGCTAAAATGCAAAAAGACTGGCCGCTTTGCGGTGCTCTTAGTTTTGATTAACTCTAAAATACGATGAACGCCGTTGATGTTGCTTTTTAGAAAAACATCGCTGCTGACGATTGAATTATCAACATGCGTTTCAGCCGCAGTGTTTATAAAATAATCACAATCATAAAGCGTATCAATTTCGTTAATGTCTTTTGATTCAAAAAAGAAATTTTTATATTTTTCTAGTTCTGGCAACAAGTTTTTATTAGCCGCATACGTCAAAGAATCAATACCGCGAACATGCCAGCCTTGTTCTAAGCACGCCAAAGTGACATGGTAACCAATAAATCCTAAACAACCTGTCACGTAAACAACTTTAGTAGACATACTATTAGCCCCGATATTATATTTTCCTAGTTAGATTCAGATACGCCGGAATTTTTTCATTAATGAATTCTGGCCAAATGTTTTCTAACTCAGCGATAGATTTTGGTTTATAAATTTTAATATTTGGCAAGCTGCTCAACACGATTTCATCATCGTGCGCCCAATGACTAATTCCATCATGGCTATAATCTTTATCCCTACCGCTGCCAATTAATTTTACTGGAACTTTTTCATAATCAACATAATTACGCAAAAATTCAAATGGACGATACAGGATAAAACTGCTCATTGAATAACATACTGGAATTTTTCCTTCTTCAGCTAGCCCGACTGCGGCGCCAATCATCAGCTGTTCTGCAGCGCCGACATTGAAGAATCTTTGCGGAAATGATTCCTTAACTTTATCTAAAATGCCAAAACCTAAATCGGCAGTTAGTGTAATAATTTGTTCGTTATTAGTCATTTCACTTAATAACAAATCAGCACATTCTTTTCTCATAATTTTGCATAGTCCTCAGGTTTCATGACATAATAATGTGATAATAGTCCTTCAGCAAATGGGAGCTTAGTAGGCTCGCTTTTTCTGATATTAATTGTTGGTAAAAATGCTAATAGCCTTTTTTCAAGATAATCAACATCAATGTAATCATAAGCTCCCATACCATTTATATTAACATAGACGCGTAAGTTGTCAAGCTTTTGTTCATGGGCAAATCTTAAGCTTTCCCAAATACTGCCTTCAGCTGCCTCACCATCTGAAATCATGCACCATACATTTTTGTTGCGATCAGCGAGAGCGTGGCCTACAGCGATCGGCAAACCTGATCCAAGACTTCCGGTTGAACAATATAACTTATTTTCAAGATCTTTACCAGGATGAATCCCATGCTTGTGCAAAAGCATAACAGGATCTATGCCATAACGTGATTCTAATTCGCAGTACAGCGCCAGACCGGCGTGACCATTTGATAGAATAAAGATTTCATCTTCTTTCTTCTGATCATAGATTTCATGAATGATTGGTAGAGCGCTGAGACAACTGCTTAAGTGACTCAGCTTCTCCTGAAAAGTTATTTCAAAAATTCGCTTTTGCAGTTTTTCTAAAGTGCTCATTCTTCCTCTTCCTTAAAAGCAACTATGCCGTCATGTCTAAACATAGCTACAGTATAACCCTGTCGCGTGAAAAGTGCTGCTAGCTTTTCACGATTAACTTGTAGGCTTTGTTCCCATGGCATTTCTGTTTCTTGTTGTGTCGCATGAACTTCAATGAACCAAAAATCAACAATATCTTTTACCGCTCCAACCGTTTCATCTGTAAGTGCTGCCATCTCTGAGCCTTCAATATCACACTTAACGAAATCAACGTGATCCAGGTTTAGCTCTTTAATAATGGTGCCAATTGTTCGTGCATTAACCGCAACTTTCGTGCCGTATTGGTTAACGCTGCTATTCATTGTTGAATTTTCTTCGCTGATATAAAAATCAATCGTGGTATCTTCGCCGTGTACCGCGTAATTTAGTGGATGAACCTGTGGATAATCTTTAGTTAATTCTTTGAGAATATGGAAATGTCCTGGAGTTGGTTCAACTGGATAAATCGCTTTTGCACGATCTTGTGCATACAGGGTGAAAAGACCGATATTACCCCCAATATCCAAAATTACTAAATCTTCAGCATCCCCTAAAAAATCATTATAGAAGCGATCATGATTAATCTGGTTCAAAACAACGTCAGCATAATTATGTGGGTTTACAAAGTGCGCTATTGCCGCGTTATCTTCTGTTGCGATGTCAATAACCTGCCCTTTGCTTGTCAGCAATTTACGATTCAATGCCATGATAACTCCTAATTGTAATTAGCGGTTTCCAGGAAACGCTGGATTCCATTTTCTAGATTGTATTTGACAATAAAGTCATATTTACGTTTCGCGTATTCAGTATCACAGAGCCATACTTCACTTTCAAAATTCTTTGACATTTCAGAAACTATTTCAACCGGCGCTGATTTGCCAGTTACTTTTTCAAAAAGCTTTAAAACTTCTAAATTTGTATATTGTGTACCAGAACCAAAATTAACAATATCTCCTACGCCAGGTTGTTGCGTTTTAACTAGTAAATCGATACCTCTAACAAAATCTTCAATATGAATAAAGTCATGAACGCCATGAAATAATTTCATTGGCTGATTCAGCATGAATGCTCTCCATAGGCGTGGAAAAAGACGATGTGACCTTTCATATTTTCCATATACGCTGTATGGGCGCGCAACATTTATGTTTAGATTATATAATCTTGCATAACCCTGGCACAGTAAAGTTGCGGCGCCCTTTGTTGCTTGATACATGTCAACAGGATTGATTCTATCATTTTCATTGCTGGCTCTTGGTAATTTACCATATTCTGAGCTTGAGCCAATTTGCACCATGTTTATTTCATGTTTCTTAACATAATCTAGAATATCTTTCGTTAAACAGATATTAGCATCCCACATCAAATCAGGATTATAAATCTCGGCACCGCAGTTAATGACAACATCAGGTGAAAAATATTCTAGTTGTGCCGTAACAGATTTTGACCTATCAAACTGATAAACGTCTTGATCATCGTACAACTCAACTAAGTTTTTTCCAACGAAGCCAGTAGCTCCTGTTATGAAAATCTTCATTCAACTACCTCAGCCATGAACATATGAGCCAGTTGTAATCTCATTTCCAAACTTGTTCCTGGCCAATGAATGAACCAGTCGCCTTTCTGCCAAGTGCCATCAGTGCCAAGCTTGTCAAACACTGGCTGATTAGGATAAAGCTGATTTAGATAAGAGTTCATATAACGCTGCGGAACAACCTTAATGTTGTTTGGATGTTTCTGATATGATTCAATCATTGCTTGCTGTTCATAGAAATAATGATTGATATATTTTGGAATGGAATCTATAATGTACTGCATATAGTTTCTAGACCATTCTGAATTTTTAAGTAGAATGCTATCGGCGTTCAGACCATTACAATCAGTTGCAATAATCATATCATAGTTTTCATCAATTTTATCTTCAATTTTAGTAGAAAAATTCATGATCATCGCGTCTGAACCAGTCCACCAAAACCATTCACATTCAGGATTGCTTTTCATTAAATCTAAAAGTAAGAAAATTTTCTCAAAGCCGATTGGAATGTCTTTTCGAATTCCTGTAGTTTTGTTATGGCCTGCATAACCATGGCGCTCGCAATATAATTTTTTATTTCTATTCCAAGTTAAATCGGCCAATGGCTGATAGTTCTCATCATTCATGCTGACTACCATATACTTGCTTTTTGGCTTTCCTGGAAAAACATTAATCGCGGCAAGTACTTCTGGCCTGTTCTCGTAAAAGGCTGTTGAATTCTTTTTATTTGTAAAATACCACGGTTGAACTTCAGCTTTTGCTGGGTGTGTTTTTTCCCAAAAAACTTCAATATCCAGCGCGTTAGCTAATGCCAGCTCAACGCTGGTCGAGCCAATAAATTTTTGTGCGCCAGCAATATATCTAGCTTTTTCTAAAAGAGATTTCGGTTCAACTAATGGTAAATCCCACCCGAATTCATTAACGAAATTAATATACTCTTGCTTTTTACCAATAAAAAATGCTTTTTTGTCAAGGCCTTCATTTTTCCACTGCGCCCATTGCGGTGAAGTTAATTCTGGCTTTTTGAAAGGAGAGCGGTATACGGCAATTGTTTTATCTTCAAACTTTTTTGGTGCCACTTTCAGCCAGGCAGTATTTCGTAATGATTCTGTTTGTTCATTTGGTATCGGAAATATTGAGGTGTAACAATCAACTAAATTGCCACGCCAATTTGCAAATGCTGTTCTGAATCTATCTAAGTTATGTGTGATTTCTTGATTTGAAAACACTTCAACTGAAGTGATATATTCCTGCCCCGTGAGAAGCTCAGATATCTCAGCAAACATTTCGGGAGTTAATTGATTTTTTAATTCTTCAGGGGCTTCACCGCCATAAAAGTTTTGGATGATCCATTCCATCTGATTAAGATGGATGAAAAATTTTCCGCCACCAAAATGCTTGACTACTGGTAAAGAATAAATCAACTCTTCGATATGACCGCTATGTTTGAATGTGTGCATTATGAAATCTCCATATATGTTATGGCAATATTTACAATTTGGATATTATAATACACATGCGCTATTAATATAAAGAAAAAGGGGCCGGCAATGCCCGTAGCCGGCCCCAAAGCGGATCTTATAATCTTTATTTCGTTAGATAATTCACTGTTCCAACCAGGCGCGTTTTATTTTTTAAATCGCCTTTTTGTAATCTAACTAAATTTAATTCGGTCGCTTTTTTAATCCACATGTCGCATGAATAACTTCCAGAAATTACTGAACCGGTGATAGAGGAAACAGAAACTTTCATATCTTCAGAATATGAAACTATTAATGAACCGCAGTAGGTTCCTCCATCACGAGAAATATATGGAAGATTATCTAACAAAACAAAACTAGAATCTGAACCAGCTGCCAACGATTCTATGCTAATGTCAAAATTCAGATAAATGATTTTTCCAATTTTTACGTAGTCTGAAAAATTGTTTTTAACTTGAATTGCACCGCCATTTGAACTTGTAATAAGTTTTGGTACCCATTCGCCGTATTCCTGAAAGTCTTCAACTTTTTTGCCATTTGATTGCTCGACAGGCAAAAAAGTTGAAGCGTTTTCAGACTGCACCATCGGGGATACTTGGTTTTTAATTAATACGTTGCTTGACGTTTCTGGTTCAGATTTTGGTACATCTACCACTATCGCATCAGTTATTTCATTTTCCTTTGGTGAAGAAATCTGATTAGCTGCTGTTATTAACGGAACTTCCTTTTGAGATTCTGTTATTTTTGCGAGTGGTGTTTCAGGTTGAACTTCATTTTGTATTTTAGCAACACTGATATCTTCATCATCTTTTAAAAACCCTATTAAAGTTTTTGCACGAACTAAAATTTCAGCTTCAGTTGGATAAGGAGGAATCGTCGGATACGGCAATTTCTGCTTTTTTGTTTTCCACAAATATTCTGATTGGGCAAGCCATTCATTATGCATCTGAGCACGCTTATCAGTATGTTCATTAATAACCAATTCGCGTGCCATTCGTAAAATTTCCATAGCCTGAGATTCCTTTTTCATATTTCACCTCATTATACGATGCGCCATTGTCCTGCTCTGAATATTACTGTGATTGATGCGCCGTTGTTTAAATTTCTAACTGAAGCATTATCTATCGTTTCGGACGTTCCCTGAACGCTTACACCGTTTGAACTTGATTCATTTTTGATAATATATGTTGTGCCAGTAATACCTGTTGGTAATGTTACCACACACGGAGATGATGTTACGCCAATATAATAGTCGCTAGTTGTCACGGCATACGTAGCGGTTGTTGTTCCGACAGTATTGACCACTTCGACACCAGAAGCGGAAATAGTAATATTACCGGTTGACGTGGTAATCGAAATTCCGACGCCTGGTGTTAAGCTTAAAACGCCAGTATTATTGATAACGAAAGAAGTCGAAGTGCCAGTCGATATAACACTTGTTAATGAAATTCCTGGACCAGCACTTGGCGTAACGCTCGTTATAACAGATTTTCCGGCTAAACTTAAATTTCCGCTAACACTAACACCAGAGAAACTTACACTTGAAGTTGTAGCAACATACTGCGGCACAGAAATAACGCCGTCAATAACATTTATGTTATTGCCTACTTTTACTACGCCAAATTCTGTTGAGGTACTAATAGGATATAAGTAAGACATTTAATCACCTTTATATGAGATACCAGCTGCTATCGTGGCTTATTAGATTAACAGACTGATATGGAGTTGTTAGAACAATTGAATTATTTCCGTCAATCGTATTTGTTCCACTTGGAACAATAGTAAGTTTTCTTGTTCCTACTGGTGGTCCAAACTCTAATTTTATGATATACTCTATACAATCTGGTGGATCTAATGGTAGTGTTATCGTAGCAGCCTCATCTAATTTTGCACCAATAAAATAATTTTCTAAAGTCGCTGTATAATTTCCTGTAATTAAAATTGAAGAACATTTGCAACTTGATGTAGAAGAACTGGTGTTTACTGAAATAACGCCTTCTGGTGTAACATTAATCCCATTGCCGACAATAACCATGCCTAAAGTTGTGGTTGTGGCTATCTCCGCATCAAGTGTTACTGGCAGTGCGCCTGATGGACTTAGTGGTGACGGCGCTGGATTCTGTTTTAATCCTCTTCCGGCTTTAGTAGTATTTGGTGGTCTCGTATAAGCCATTTTTGTAGTTCCGTTTTACAGTTGAACTATTGTGACTCTGGCGCTGGGCGTTACTGGTCTAATTGGGGCAACTTGCGCCGGTTTTGCAAATAGCCTAAGATTAATATCTGTTGACTGCCAAGCTAATTCAACATAATCACCAGAATTAAGAGACAGTATATAGCTCCAGCCTGCCAAAAGCACTGTATTATTTCCAACTAATGATAATGAAGTATTGGTGTCTGGATATGTTAAACCATTTTTCAAAATCCAAATATCGACGTCATCAGTACCAGCATCCGTTTTGTCAAGCTGAACTGAAAACTGCAAGTTGTAATTTGCAGTTTTCGAAACCGTTATTTGTGTTCCGGCAATTATTGAAATGCCAGAACTTATGCCGGTGTTATTAAAAGAAACAAGATTGATGGCATTTGCAACAGGATTTGTTTGTATGGAAGTATCATAAAAATATGCCTGATCTAAGATTCCAGTTGAACTCACAGATATTATTCCGTTGTTTACGGATAATCCAGCTCCGATTTTTACTACGCCATGAGAAGACGTGCTGGCTAATGGTTCTTTGAATGCCATTATACTAGACTCCATTCAATTCCGTTGAATATGAAAGTTAAACTGCCGTATGACGTGTTAATCACCGCTGAAGCAGCGCCATCTATCGTAGTTACGTCCTGAATTGTTATTGGATTTGTATCAGCAGTTCCGGAAATGTCCTTAACTACATAAATTTTTCCAATAGGGCCGGCTGGTAGATTAATGACACTTGGAGAAATAACATTCACACCAATATAATAATCTCCAGCAGCTGCATTATAAGGTGTCTCTGTGACGATAACAACTGGGACGATAAGTTCTCCAGGAGGGCCCTGTGGCCCTGGATCTCCCTGTGGCCCTGGAGGCCCCTGTTCTCCTTGTATGCCTTGTTCTCCTGGGGGTCCTGGCTCTCCCTGCAAGCCCTGTATGCCCTGATCGCCTTGTGGTCCTGGAGGTCCTGGAGGTCCTGGAGGTCCTGGAGGTCCTGGAGGTCCAGGCGGGCCCTGTTGGCCATTGACATCTATAGCTACCATATCTGAACAGTCTCCATCGAGCAGTGCTCCCAAAACGACATCTTGATATGCGGTTGGGATTCCGACCAACGGCGAATTTTTAGAATATTTCAGGAATGCCAGCACAGAATTTAAATCATGCAGCTGTTTGTTTAAATTATCGTTTTGAGACATTTTTTGCCTCTACTCTGGCAGGCCAGAACGGCCTAAATTTGTTTGTGAAATAATCTGATTTGTATCAGACATAAATCCAGTATTAACCAGGTTCTGGTTTGCGTACTGCAGCTGGCTGCCGTAAATTGATGGATAATAGTACTGTTTATATAATTCCCAATATGGAACGTATGCTCTACAATATTGGCTATATGGCGTGCAATAATATCTGTAATACATGATAGCTTAAGCTCCTATGTTTGTCGTGAACGAAATATTACGATTTATGAGATTCGAAAGCATGTCAGCGGTTTCAAATAACTCATCAACATAAGATTGTTCCAATTCCCATTCTTGGGCAGTGCGAGCTAAAATCTGATTTAACCAAAGTTGTAAAAATATGTGTGAAATTTCCTTTGGTTCTGATGTAGTTTTTATATTTTTGTTTAACATAATTAAAAGCTGTGATAATTGATTGATGAATTCTTCATCTTCATCAGTTAATGTTGTTCTAAATTGTTCGTGCCTAATTTCATAAATTTTGGTTTTTAAAATTAATAAGAGCCTCATCATTACGACATAAAATAAACTTCCAACTTCCTCATTAATTTTAGAAATAAAAAATTTTCGCAATTCATTAATTGCGTCAATAACCCAACGCTCAGCAATTCTTTCGTCTGGGGATAATGCAACACTGCTGACTGTCATAGTGCGAATTTTCCACATACAATCGCGCATCATCACTCTTACATTTTCTCGATCTTTTTTCGTTTCAATATTAACTTTAAACATAGTATTTCCTTAAATTTGCAACCAAAACGGACTTTCGCCCGTTTTGGTCACGTTTACAACAGTTCAACTCACTTCACGTCTTTTAATACCAATACGGCCTGTAATATGGACGTGCGTACCAATATGAGTATGGATATGAGTAATATGGCCCATAGCAAAAGGGGTTTCCATAAGGATAACCGTAATTGCATGGGTACGGGTAATATCCAAACATAATTGGTCCTTTCTTAATTAAGAATTAAAGAGGACCAATATTTGTCGGCGTTGCTGTCTGAGTTGTATCAGTAGCAACTCCCGTATTCACAAAACCCTGTCCAACACCCTGCAACTGACTTCCAACCGCAGCAACTTGGCTATTGACTCCAGCAACTTGCACTGAAGAATTCAACGCTTCCCAATCACGCTCAAAGCCACGATAACCGGCAGATAACGCAGCGATCTCAGTAGCACGATCTGTGAGCTGACGATTCAGATTTTCACGATCAATTGAGCCGAGAACGCCATTTGTGCTGCCCGATTCAGCCATTGTGACTTCATTGGTATGAGCAGCAGCCAGCTGAACAGCAGCTTTAGCACGCTCAAAACCAAGTAATGCTTGAGTGTTTGCGCTATTAACAGCATCTTTCAGCGCGGCAATTGCGTTTGCTGTGTGAAATGCAGTCTGCATAGCGCGATTGTTCATGTCATTTGCTTGCGCAACTTGCAACTTGTAGTTCTCGAAAATACTTTCCGAGACCTTTGTTTCAATTTCGCCAGCTTTTGTGTAAACTTGAAAAAGCGGGTCAGAAACGAAACTAGCCCATGATGTTTCAGTACCATTCATAATATTACTCCTTAGCCAATGTTAGTAGGTGTAGCTGTCTGTGAAGTGCCTGTCATTGTGCCAGTGTTGATGACGCCTTGACGGACTCCCTGAATTTGGCTAGCAAGAGCGCTAAGCTGTGAATTGACGCCAAGAGCTTGATAGGCGCCATTGAGACGGCCCCAATCACGCTCAAAACCGCGATAGCCTTCACGGAGAGCAGCAATTTCAGTAAAGCGATCTGTGAGCTGACGATTCAGGTTTTCACGATCAATTGTGCCAATGAGAGCGCGGGTGGCCCCGGCTTCGTTCATTGTGACTTCATTGGTATGAGCGGCGGCCAGCTGAACAGCGGCGTTGAGACGCTCGAAGCCGAGGAGGGTTTGTGTGTTGGCATCAGCAACAGCTTGTTTCAATGCAGCTAAAGCGGAATCAGTGTGAAATGCGGTTTGCATCGCACGGTTGTTAATATCATTTGCTTGCGCAACTTGCAGCTTGTAGTTCTCGAAAACGCTATCAGCAACTTTGGTTTCGATTTCTCCCATCTTTGTGTAAATTTGGAAAAGTGGATCCATACTAGTTTCTCCCTTAATGATTACCAGTTAATATTACTTCAACATTATCTAAATGTCATCAGATAATATTTGAAAATATTATCAAAATCTATTTATAAAATACGCGAAAAAACCGCAAAAAACTCAGCGCTATTTTGTAAGAAAAGTTAGTAAATAATTAATAAATAAATCAGTAAAATTAAGGAAAAGTTCCAGGTGGAATATAAATATACAAAAGTACAATTATTTTTTGTTGTTTAGCGTATTTTGTAGTTTATATTTTTAAAGTTTAGACATTTTAGGAAAATCATATGACATCATTAGAAGAACTAATAAAACAGAGAGAAGAATTAGAATCAAAAATAAAAAGTATAAAACAAAGCGAAAGAGATAGTGATATTACGATGATTAAAGGGCTTATAGCAAAACACTCTCTAGTTGCGCAGGATTTATTTTCCGATATCTCGATTAAGGTCGAGCCAAAGTATGTCAATCCAGAAACTGGAGAGACATGGGCAGGAAGGGGTAAAACTCCTAAATGGCTGGTCGGAAAAGATAAAACGCAATTTGAGATTGGCAGAGCCTAAAGAAATCGGGAGCATTGCTCCCGATTTTATTTTCTTTACATTTAAAATTACACCATCTGGCGCAATTCTTCCCACTTGTTTTTACTTATGCACATTACTGGACCGCCAATCCAGACTTCAGTATTGCCCAAATCATGCGGGAGATTTTTCGTCGTGTACCAGGCATGGCCAGTGGATTCTGGACTATAAGCCGAATCGACTTCTTCTATAAAATCCGTAAACTGTTTTGGAATTTCTCCAGTGAATTCAATTCTACCAAAATGCCAACCAGAATCATACAGTGCTTGACGTAACTGTTCAGAAGCTTTTTTATCTCCAGCCTTAAGACGTTTATCAAATTCTAAAAATGATGACCAATCCGAATCATCAATATCTTTAATCTTTTGCCAGATTTTATTCAAATCATCGACTGAGATCTTTGACATATTATAAAATTTATTAAGCTTAGTATTCCACATGTCTGGTTTATTCACTACGCCAATTTTTACGCCGTTCAGCGGGATAAGTCTAAGTGGAGTTGAAGACGTATACCCCTTAGCCGTTGTTTCATCAGTTGAAGCAATTAAAGAACGAGATCTTTTAGGAAAATCTTTCCGTGAAGGGATATTATCAAAAATGGTCGTGTAATAATTACTAGTGCTGACGCTCTTTCTTGAAGTTTTGCTTGGATCAACAATAACAAAACCTGTTTCTGCTATTTTTTCTAGAATGGCCCGTGAATTTTCTCCACGGTAAAATGGCATATTTTTTGTAAGCATCCATGAAGCATCTGACGCGTTCTCATTCAACTCGCTAAGAGCATCATCCATTTGCAAGGAAGTGGCCTGCAACTTTTGATCATTTTCGTATAAGAATTCTTTAAACGTAATCATGACAATTAGCTTTCGCCTTTTATTTTCCTTAAAGCCAGCGCGAATTGTTTTTTGGTGGCACGATTTATACCTTTAAATCGTTTATTTCCACGTTCAAAATCTTCTTCAGCGTCAGCCATTTTTGCATCAGCCGCTGCTGCCTTTTTATATTTTGCTAATCTTTCAATTGAACGCTCAATCGAATCTTTTTCAGATTGTTCAAGCGCTTCACGCAGATTGATAAGTGATTTTAATAATTGCATTTTTGTTTCTCGATTTATACTGGTTCAAGCTCAGTGCCAGTTACTTTTTGAAGGAATTCCCAAGCAGCTTTCTTATCAGTTGCTAATAATTTTTTCATCTGAGCTTTTTCTTCAGGGGTTGCAATTTTATAAAACTTTGAAAGTTCCATAATCCCAATGTTGCCTGGATACTTAAGCTCAGCTAAGTCAATAAATTCTTTAAACGTGATCATAATTAGGCCTGGTAAAGTTTCTTTAATTCTGCTCGCAGTGCCTCGGCTTTAGCGGCAGAAATTAATTTTGAAGTGTTTTGTTGCTGCGCGATGGCGCCATACGCTGATTTTAATTTATCTGCCTTGGAGCTTTTATGAACTCTTGAAGAATACAACCATTTCGCCATAGCCGTAACACCTATTTTTCCATCTCGATATTTTGCCCAACGGCCTTCGGCGTCTTTTGCTGCACTATCGTCCCACACTTCGGTTATTATATTTTGAATAAATTTATTAAGGATAATATTTTCCATTTTGGAAACTGTTTTATAAGCAGCTGCAGCTGATGCATGACGTTTAATATCATGAGGCTCTTTAGGAAATACTGTCTCTGCGCTCTTTTTCATAAATGTGTCAAAATCAGTAAATCCAGTTTTTGGTTTATTTGGCATTTCAAATGGTTTAAATTCTTTATCTTTTTGCGTTTTACTTTGCCATGACATGGGTTTAAATGTATCAGAACGTGACATATAATTTTCAGCATCCTGATAATACGCAACAAGCTTTTTAAAAGATGCGTCTTTGAGCATTTGCACAAATAGATTTGGATCATCAAAAAGCTGCAAAAATTTTTCTTTGGCCATATACTTTGGCGACATTTCGTAAAATTTCGCAATCGCTTTAACGTACGCCGCAGGTAGAGGTGGGCCTTCTACGCCGCGAATAGATATGGAGAGACCTTTATCATTCGCGGCGGCATTTAAAATTTTACGCAGTATTTCTTCAGCTGAGCTCGCGTCTTCAAATAAACAATTTAATTTCATTTATAATGTTCCGGATTTTTTTCGATATAATCCTCTTCAGTAGCACCAATACCATCGGCTGCGAGAGCTATTTCTTGCATTGCGCCCCAATATTTCCTGGGCATAACCATCATGCCAGTGTCTTCATTCCAATCTATAACATGGCCAAATTTATCCATAACGTGTTCATAAGCTCTTTCTGTTTCAAGATAGAAAGATACCATGTCATGCTGTGATTCTTGAACTTCTTCGCTGATCTTTTTTACTTCCATTTTTGGATCAAAACGTGTTTTGAATGTCTTCTTACCATATTTGAACTTTGCTTCAATATGACCAGACATCTTATGTGGGCCATCAGTAACTTCGGCATCGTGCCACATGCCGCCCATTTTAACTTTGACCTTATCGCCAACCTTAAACTCTTCAGCCTCATATGCTGCAGCGGCGCCAAGATAACGATAATCTTCTGACACTTCTGTTTTGGACTTTGAATAAATTACTCCAGCTCCCTCAAGTGGATCGTAACGGCCAGCTAATTTACCTCTAACTACATAATAAACTTTACCGTCTTTGCCAACTTTTCGTTGTGCGACGCCGTGTGTAGCAGACATAATGGCTTTAAAATCGTGCAAGCCGTTAATTGCTCTTCTTACTTGACCAATTGGCTCCATTAAATGGAGCGCTTCTTCTGATGCTTTTTGCTCTTTGATGACTCTGCCGGCTTGATCTATCTTAACTAATTTACCAGCAGTTTCGTGTGCGTATTGCTCGGCGTCTGCATGTTTATTCATGGCAAAAGTTTTAACAAATTCTTTCTTGGATTTAGGAATAACTGCCCATAATGTGTGTTTTGGCTCATACATCAATTTTCCTTTGGCTTCTTCCAAAGGGGCATGCTTATCACGCAATTCCATATATTTGTCAAGCAGATCTTTAAGCTTGGACATTTCAGTTGATTTTAAACCATAACGCGCCATTTTTGCATTTTTAAGATGATACTGAAGGCGCTTGGTATCTCCACGCTCTTCGGCGTCAATGGCTTTTTTCATGGCTCTAGCAAAGGCGGTTTCTTCTTTTAATTTTACGCTTTCGCCCATGAAATTGCCTTCTGCGTCTTTGTAATGACGTTGCCCGGTTTTATTACCATCTTTATCATATTTGGCATATTCATAGGTGGTTTTGCCGGTCTCAGAATGTTTAGCCGTTTTACCAGTTGGGACCCACTTGCCGCCATCTTCATCATCATGATATTCTGGCAAATCTAAAGCTTTATGGCCATGTGGCTGATAACCGTGTGAATGGTCTTCGGCCTCTTCTATTTTTTGTGTTAATGCCAGAAGAGAAGCTAGAGTTTTTAACATCATAATCTTTATCCCAATTAGGTTGATTTAATAAAGATTATTTATTATAGCGAGAGCGTTTTTATACTTGTTCAATCATCTTTGCTAAGTGTTGTGCAGTAGCTGGTGATAATGTAAATCCTAAATGGCCATGGCCCGTGTGGTAAAATACTTTTGGATTTTTCTTAGATTGTTTAACTATAGGCATCATGTCTGGCGTCATTGGCCTTAAACATGCCCATTGCGAATATTCTCTTGTTTCAACTTTTGGCAGCGTGGCATGAACCCATTTAAGCAATGGCTCGATTCTACTGCGGGTAATGTCATAATTATGACCAGCTAATTCTGCTGTTCCGGCGACGCGAAGGCGGTTGCCAAGCGTGCTGGTCACGATTTTTGCCTTATCATCAAGAATACTTACTTTTGGAAATAATGTATTTGCTTTATCTTCAGGCATAGACACTGTTATGCTATAACCCTTTACTGGATAAATTGGCAAATTATCACCAATAGATTTGGCTAATTTTGGAGATCCCACTCCTGCTGCTACAACTACAGTGTCAAATTCTGAAATCAGTTCTTTTAATTTTTTGGGTGATAACAATTCATGAGAAAAATAAACATTATACTTTTTCTTTAAAACACTTAAAAGTTGTACACAGAATTGATGCGCGTCACCAACGCTGTCATCTGGCGTCCAGGCTGCACCTGCCATGAAAACTGAACGGTTGGCCAGTGTTGGTTCTATTTCTGCTACTCTAGCTATTCTGGCCCTATTAATAATTTCCCAGCCGCAGCCAGCATTCTCAAAAAGTGGTTGTATTTTTTCACTTGCTTCAAGTTGTGCTTTATCCCAATAAACGTGCATGATACCGCAGTTGCTCTGTGAAAAAGAAATTTCTTCTTCGGAGGCAATACAGCTGTATAATTCACGACTTTCAATTCCTAATTTAATGGTCTCAAGCGTGCGTTTTTCGGCGTCGCCTCGAGCAGTAGATAATATGAATTTAAAAAGCCAAGCAAATTTTTCTGGATCGAGAGACGGCCTAATCAGAAGAGGCGCATCTTTTTGTGCCAGCCATTTTAGGCCCTTTCCGACATTTGCCCAAGTTGTCCAAACTTCGCTGTTGCTAACGGACATTTGCCCGCCATTTGCGAAGCTTGTTCGCATCGCCGCATAACGTTCCTGATCAAAGATCGTAACTTTATGCCCAGACTTTGCTAAATAATACGCTGGCAACATGCCGGCTAACCCCGCGCCGATGATTGCGATTTTCATAGTTTTACCCAAAAATAGTTGTGCGTTGTTTGATAATTTGTTCTGGCTCTAAAATTGTCCAATCTGATCCAAGAACTGGAGTTAATTGGATATGAGATCTAGGAATAAAATACTTATCAACATCAATCTGAAGCTGATCAACCATATTTGCATAAACACTGTCGAGTAAAAATAATGCCTCTGCCCCTTCAAGCAGCGAGATGGCATCAAATGGAGATGATACTGTGTCTTTTGTTAATTTAATTAATTCATAGCCCTGTTGAATGACATGACTTAAATCAATATTTGCAGAATAATCAGAACCCTCCAAATGGGCTACCACATATGGCTTGCCGTTAGTTAATTTCTTGCAAACGGCTTGTTCGACCTCTAGATCTCGTGAGATGCATTTTGCAAGCTTCCACTTATTGAGAAAAGGAATCCCGGCTCTATTATATTTAGACTGATCAAATTTCATGTATTGGAATGATGGCTCTTGTTTCAACTCAGGCATATTAGTTAATGCTTGATACAGGCAAATCATGTCAGATACGCCAGCGGCCTGAAGTAATCTAAGTGGCTCTTTGGAAAAGAAGAGTCCGGTCTTATCAGTTTTTACTGATAACCAATTTACCCAAGGAACATGTTTCTCAACTGCTGGAATAAATTCTTCACAGATTGGCCAATACACCTCTTTATTTTCTACAGTGTGAAAGTGATGGGCAATAGGCAGAGCAATAACAATATCTCCAAGTCCACGACTCTGAATAATTCCAAATTTTTCCATTTTATATTCCTACGTTGTTTTCTTTGTTTTTTGTTGCATGCCAAAATTATGAACCAAAGTTGGCGTAACCATATCTGATAATCGAGTGCACTGTTTTATCAATGCCGTTTTATTTAAGTCATTTTCTGGTAGCGCAGTAGTGTGAGCGCTATAACAACCTAAAATGTAATGGAATTTTCCTATGATCAGCATATCATGCATTGAATACCATGGCGGATTTGTGTTCTTTTTAATATGTAATTTTGAAAAAATATTTTCTTTCATTTCATTCGGCAATGCATTAACATCTTCAACACACGTTTTAAAAGTATCCTGTTTATACATATCTGAATAGAACTTACTTCTAACTACAGCACAGCCAAAAATTACATTTGCAATTCCAAATTCCTTTGCGATTGCTTCAGAGTATAATATACTTTCAGGCTGAAAACCTCCATCAGCACGAACGGCGTTGTTTACCAACAATGACAAACTTAAAACTACAGCCGTTAAAGCTTTCTTAATCATAATGATCCTTTACGTTTATTGAACCATTTAACTGTGGTATTTTCGCCAACCATCTTCATGGCCATATCTGCGCACTGATCATCATAACTGGCTTTATTTTGTTGGTATTCTTTTTCATTTGCGACCATTACTAAATCTACACAAGCGAAAGCGAAGTAAAAGCGCGCGACATTTGTTGCCTGAATTACGGTGAATGGTCCTTCGGAAGATTCTGTGGCATCTTTAAAAATTCCAGCTTTTAATTCTTCTGGTGAATTGAACAATCTAGAAACGCATGATTCATTTACGATAGTGTCTGAATTGCTTGGTTCAAATCTCTTAAGGAGAATAGTACAAGCAGACAAATATGCTGATTCAGCGTATAATCTAACATCATTCCTGTGATAAGTCTCTGCTGCTGCCGCGGCAGTTGTCATTGCATAGGTCATCAAGAATGCTGCAAGAATCTTAAGCATGATTAATCCCAATGAGTTTGTATATGATTATTATACACTACTTTTTGCTTGTTGTAAATCATGTCTGCTAAAATAAAACGGGACCGCTTGCGGTCCCGTACTGATTTTTCTGTTTCTTGGCTTTCAGTAAGCCTCAGCTTGCCACTTACGCGGCGAGAGCGAATGTAGAGTCGTTTGCTTCTACGGTTTTTGCTTCTTCGGCCGGGTGACCCCAACCCTAACGGCTTTCGCATTGCCGAATCGTCCACTCAGATACTCTTTGCTCCGTCGAAACCTGGTCAGGCCCATTATAAAACACACTAGCTTCCGTGACCCACACTAAATAGCAGGGAATTGAACCCATTTTGTTAGTGTGTTTTATGGTGGACCCGGGCGGAATCGAACCGCCGTCCGCAACACTTTTCTCTTTGCTTCATACGACCATAAACTTATTTATTAAAAATAAAATGCATCTGAAGCTTCGTTTCCCAGCTTATCGAGGGTTATGGCGCGCTATTGCACTTTGTCATGTCGAAACCATGACAGGCGCATCATAAAGAATTTAATTCGTCATCTGAATGCCCACATTTAGGGCATTTTAGAACATCAATGAGTCGTAACGTTTCACTGTTAATCAAAGGTTGAGGAGCAAAATAATGACAATTTGATTCCTCAATTGGATCTATAGCCCTACCCAACTTCATTTCAGTTCCGCATTTTGGACAATTCATTATACTTCCTTATGGTGGAGATGGCGGGAGTCGAAACCATGACTGACCCATCATAAGAAAAACTTACTTGACGAATCTTGGAACATCAGCCGCTTTGCCTACATATTGGAAACTACTCAACATGGGCAATAGACCTTCTAAGTCATCAGATGAATGTCGTTCTATTAGATTATGCTCACCGTCGGTCAACATAAACCACAATAAAACATCAGGAATATCTGAATCAAGCTGTGCCTTAAAAATATATTTCAGATCGTCTATAGTCATCACACTTCCTTATGGTGAAGCCGGGCGGAGTTGAACCCACGTCCAGAACACTTTTCACTTTGCTTCATGATCATCAGGAAATATCTTAGGTATGTAAGGACAACAAATCATACTTATGATATTTCCTTTATCGTCTTTCTCTATAATGGGCGTGTAATTTTTAATTTCAAAACATGTATCATGTTCAATGAAAAAATTATCGTCCATATTTTTCGTAATGTTCTACAGCGGCGTCATAGAACCATTCCTCGTTTTCATCTGTCCAACCAGGAATTTTACGCACATCTGTACCAGCCGGGAAAACTTCAATTACTTCTTCAGTGTCAGCATCAATCAAATTCACTGGGTCTACTGTTTCCATGCTAACTAGACCAAGATCATAAATGCTTTCAACAGCTGAATCTTCGCCATATGGATGAGCTGTGGTTAGGTCTTCTACCTCATAAGTGACTTCGACAGCAAATGTTTCGAGATATGTGTCATCATCTGGTTCATTGCCATCCCACTCTTTAACAGTGAATGTATATTCAAGGGCGCGGCCTTCTGAAATTCGTTTCATCTTCATTAATATCTCCTAATAGGATCCATAAAAAGATTATAACATTTTTATGGAGAAAAGTAAAAGCTCCCTAACTTGTGTCGCCATATTCGCTACGCTGGCTATGACCAGGCCTCAAACCATAGTGGAGCTGCGTTCCTATTTACTCTGAGAACATCTGATCAATTCTCAGCGTTAAACATTTCGCTTGGCCGCCAGACTTCATGAATTCACTTAAAGGCGTACGTCGTACTTTAAGGCCAAATTTGCTAAGTTCATTTTCAACCCGTTGAGAACATTCGCTTAACACAATATTCTGTTTTACCTGAACTGCGTTGCAAGTGAAAACCGTTGCTTCATCTTCGGTTAACTCGATGATGTTATCGAAGCAATTGTGAATTACATAATTGCCATATTCATCAAAAGCGCCAGGATAGTACATGACTGCTGTCTCTCCATTGGCTCCTTCAAGAGGGCAGAAGCAAGTATCTAAATGGTAGAAGCGTGGATCAACAAGCTGGAGTGGCCTAACTAAAACTTCAGGGAAGGCGAGTTCAAGTTCTTGCTTTGCGCCAAGTGTTGACCTAAAGCCAAAGCCCATGAAAAGTCGACCTTTATTGTCTAATAGCGCGTCGCCAGCGCCTTCAAAACTAATGTGTTTTTGAGGCACCGTGATTGCTTTATATTCGAGCAACATGCCATTTGAAAAATGATTAAAATTATACCCTTGTTCCCTCTTCCGTTCGGGATGTCTAAAGTTTGCAATTAAAACTTTTTTGTTGACGACAACAGCGGCATTTGCGGTGAACACGATATCTGGAATACTTTTATCTGCAAAATTCATAAAAGAAATCTGTGCGCCGCAATCATAAAGCGTTGAAACAAGTTGTTCCCATTGTGTAGCTGCAACAATCGGATTAACTTGTTGTTTATTGCCGACCATCCAAGGATTGATTTCACTTTGTACCTGGAATTCGCGATTCCACGCCATTAAAAATTTAGCCATTATCTTACCACCTTTTTTCCAATTGAGGTTAAATCTTCACCATCAGAGATGTACTGCAATCCACCTTTATTAAAGAGGGGCGCGGTGCGCATTGCCTTCTGTTTAATAGCTTCAACAATTTCTGGTTTCTCACGCTGTAACACCATTGGATCCATGATGGATCTTTTCGCAGCAATTCCAATTCCAGAATCTATAGATACCTTTTTATCGTGTTGACCACGATATGATAAGGAGTACGTGTCAATTGGTTTAAATTTTTGTTTTGTTTTGAGCTGTTCAACATTTAAACCAACCTTTTTGCAAAACTCAAGTTGATATTTATCAAAAGCTTGTTTGGCTTTCGCCTGTTGCTTTTTTGTTAATTTTTTTCGCGTATCGGTATAAATTATTGTCATGGCTTTTTGTGTGGTGTTCCATGGATGGTGTTTACGTGTTTAACTCGTAAGTACTGTTTAAGCAGACCTTCTATATTAGCCGCACCAACAGGATTTGCTGAATGTACTGCAAATGAAAAATCATTGTGAAGATTGATTGTCCTATCCATATCATTTTCAACCAACCATTTTGCTAGATCCATTCCAGTTGGAACATCTTCGCCAAGGTCATGATCGAATGATATGAAAGACGGGGCGCCTAATGTAACTATAGCGACAATTGCTTCATCGAAGCTTCTAGCAACCACCCATCCGCCATATGGGCTTCGCGTTTTTGGATGTCTAATATCATCTAGAAATAAACTCCAACGCATGTTTGGCTCCTAAAATTTATAGGATGATTGTATTACGGAGTGTATGAATTGTAAACAACTTTATGCAATTAGTTCGTTAATATTAATTCTATTTTTCCTGTCTTCATCAGATATTTCGCAATCATCCATGTTGCCAGTAATTCCGGTTGCATCTCCACAGATATTAGAGACATCTCCACGGATATTAGAGACATCGCCAGAGATGTTTGAGACATCGCCGCGGATATTGGAGACATCGCCACAGATATCGGAGACATCACCGTGTATATTGGAGACATGGCCACGCATATCGGTGACATAGCCAGAGATGTTGGAGACATTACCGGAGATGTTGGAAACATTCCCATACATGCCTGAAACATTGCCAGAGATGGCGGAGGCATAGCCACGAATTTTGGAGACATCTCCGCGAATGCCGGAGACATCGCCGTGGATGCCGTAGACATCGCCTCGAATATTAGAGACATCACCAGAGATGTTGGAGACATCACCAGAGATGTTAGAGACATCACCATGGATGCCATCATGCATGCCAATAATCTGATTTGAGCTAATTTTAGTTAAGCGACGTTTCATTTAAGATCCCCAAGCAGGTTGCAGGTTAATTAGTCAATAGACATATTATACCATACATATGAGAAATGTAAACAACTTTATGCGCGCAGCTTTCTGATGTCAATTCCTTTTTTCCTGTCTTCATCAGATATTTCGCAATCGTCAATGTTGCCAACAATTCCGCTTGCATTGCCAGACACGCCAGTTACATCGCCAGAGAGACCAGATACATCTCCAAAGATGCAACATACATCTCCGTAGATATTAGAGACATCTCCATAGATTCCACAAGCATAACCTGAGATACGGGTCACGTCACCCGAAATGCCAGATACATCGCCCGCGAGATAGGATACGTCGCCTGAGACGCCAGATACATAGCCAAAGATGTCAGACACGTCACCCGAAATGCCAGATACATCGCCGAAGATGCGGGTTACATCACCAGTTATGCGTGATACATCGCCGGTTATACGGGATGTGTCTCCAGTTATGCGTGATACATCGCCGGTTATACGGGATGTGTCTCCAAAAATTCCATCATGGGCGTTAGATATATTACTAGATATCGCAGTGTTCAAATTAAGTGCACGTTTCAACTTAGAATTCCTCGTCAAAAATATGTAGGAACAATTATATCATCAATATTAGAAAGATAAACAAAAGTCAAGTAATTTACTTCCCCTGCCCAAGAAGTTCTTCTATTTCATCATATGACGGCGCGTATACGCCCTGATGTTTAACAGAAATTGCTGCTGCGACATTTGCAAATTCTATTGCGGCATGAATTGAGTTTGCATAAGTATTATTAAGAAAATTAGCTACTAGAGCTGAAAAAAACGTGTCGCCGGCACCGCAAATATCAACAACTTCGACTGTTCTACCTTTAAATGTTACTCCATCAAAAACACAGCCTGCTCCTCCTAAAGTCGTAATGAGACCAGAATCCGGTACAGAACTTGCTGCTTTACGTTCTACTTCATTGATTTTAACATAACAGCCTTCAAATCTTTTGAGGTCTGTTTTCTTGGTATCGATGAAAATTGGCCCAGCGAATCGTTTTCTTAGTTCTTCGACCAATTCATACGCAATATAGCCTTTATTGTAATCAGAAATAACAATAGCGTCTATCTTTGAGGATTGATCGGCTATTCTATCAAAAACAAGTTTACCATCTAATGGTGTCAAATTAACATCATCATCAACTCTAACTATGTGCTGGCCGCTTCTTTCATCCAGATATCTAGTTTTACGACCAGCAGAAGCTGTAAAAAATTCTACGTCTTGGCCTAGTGTTTGAAGATTTTTTAAAACATTTGCGGCCATGCCATCAAGTGAAAAATTGCGAGTTACTCGTAAAACCGGAACTGGTGCCTCTGGACTTAATCTTTCACAGACGCCATAAAAATATTCGTCAACGCAACTTTCCCCGAGAAGCAATATCTTCGATTTTTTGAGTTGAGGAGTGTGGAGTTCTGTCATAAAATTCTATCCTTTTGCAAAATTCAGCGCCAATAATTGGTTTTCCAATATAATCTGAACCTTTCACCATGATGTCTGGCGCCAGTCCTTTTATTAAAGCTGATAACTGTTCATCTGAATCAAATTGATCTACTGCATCTACGACACGCAAATTTATAAGCATTTCAAGGCGCTCTGAAAGAGAATTTATTGGTCTATTATTACCTTTAAGTTGTTTTACTCTTTCGTCGCTATCAATCAACACGGTCAATTTTGCTTCAGGATTTTCTTTTAGTCCTAAATGCTTGGCATAAGATAATAATCTTAAATGCCCGACGTGTAACACATCAAAAGTTCCATTTACTACAACGTTCATTTCTCCTCCGGAACTAGCCATTTAGCAAAGTCTAATAACGTTTCAAATATTTTTGGATAAGTTGCTAATCTAAGACCATTGAGGCCGGCGAATGTTTCTTGGCCTTTTCCCGTTTTAACTAGAACCGCAGTAGCATTTGCGCGCTCAGCTGCTATTAAGTCTCTGCTAGCATCTCCAATATAGAACCCGCCATTTGAAAATCTAAGACCTAATAATAACTCGGCCTGCTGTAACATGGTTGGATTTGGTTTAGCTAAAACAAAATCCGGTTTGCTTGATGGTGAGTAAAATAATGCATCTACTGGAGCGCTGCCAGAAATCAATAATTCACGCTGTAAAATGCCATGCAGTTTTTTAACTTCAACTTCTGTATAAAGGCCTTTTTCTATGCCTCCTTGATTTGTTATAACTGCTATAACATGTCCTGCGCGTTTTAGTCTTTTAATAGCTTCAATAACGCCCGGAAGAATTTCAAAGTCTTGCTCTTTGTAACAGTACGTCCCCAAATCACGATTAATCGTGCCGTCGCGATCCAAGCCAATAAGCAGCGGCTTACGATTTACTGGCTTGACTATCGCCTGGTTCAACACGATAATTATCCTCTACGCTGTCTGGAGTTGAGACTTCAATTATTGTTCCTGGCTCAATACAAATAAGCTGATGCGGCAAACATGGTGGGTTGTGCCAAGTACTTCCAACTTCTAATGGTGTTTCATGGCGTTCTGCATTACTCGTGTCGATCCAGCGTACAACAAATTTTCCACTGATAACATGCCAAGTTTCATCTTTGAATTGATGAAAATGCATACTAAATTTTGCTCCTGGTTTCTCAAACACCATGGCTTTTCCACAGTACTTATCATTGGTCGCCCAAATATTTTCATGTCCCCAACCCTTGGCGACATAGCCTTTAAGTTGCGTCATGATTTACTCTGATTTGCTTTGTGGTTTTTCGACAGCTCGACGACGTGGCCTAAATGGCGCAGAAATTTCAGCGTCTGTTGCAGCAAAGTCGACCTTAATTTCTACGAGCCTTTCGTTCGGGCGCAGTTTAACTTCGTACTTATTGGTGAATAATTTTGCTGCGAGTGGTGAAGTAACGTGCTGAGCAACTTTTTCTGTTGGATTAAAACCAGCAAAATATTTGCCATCATCATTTACAACCGCATAGAAACTATGCAGTGTAGGAGATTTTGTATTATCGTTTATCATCTAATCCTCCTGGATCGGTTAATTAAACATCAATTTCAAATTCAATCATTAAACCAGCTTCTTTGCTATATGATACGGATTTAATGTTTTCTGATTGCAGCGCGGTGAGCAGCATAGGCTTAGCGCTTTCCTCAATAACGCATTCCTCAGAAACACCAAATTTTTTTAAGAGAAGATCAATTTGATCATCCAATGATAAGTCATCCATATTTGTCTCCACTTTGTTTTGATTTGATTTGTTGAATTTATTCTTGACGGTTAATATCCGAATTTAATGCAGATAATAGCGATAAACAGCGTTTTACTGAAGCTATTGGCGGTTTTTCAGACGATAACATCTCCGACAGTTTAACCTCAACTTTGTGTTTTTCTGTCCTTTTACGGTTGATGCTATAATCATTCAAATGTAGAACCTTCACTTCAGTTCCTTATGTTGCTGTACTATACATATTTATTAGAAAATCAGTAGGAATTTTTTCCAATTTACTTAATTTTAGTGCATATAAAATAGCTAAATTATAAAAATAAATATTCAACCTAATATCATATTAAGAATATCATGCCTAAGAAAAAAATACCAGACCTTCAATTTGAGATAATTCAACAACCATCAAATCTATTATATCTCACTGTTATCGAGTATAAAAGGGAAAATTACTTAACTGTTATTGATAATATTACTGAAGATGAAGTAATCGCATTTGTGCTTGATATAGCAGAACAGGAAGGAATCACACTTCAACAATTCTTAAGTGTCGCAAATCGCTGGTATTATTCTGATTCAAAAAACCACCCCTTATCAATAGAATTTGCCAAACATGGCTTAACGCCAGCCGTAGCACCAATGATCAAGTCATTTGATTTGAACTGTGTTTCACGGATTATCGGATATCCCTTCATGTATAAACTCATGATGAAACGCGTAAAACGGCGTCGGGTGGTACAAATTCCTGATACTATAGAAATAAGATTAAAAACAAAACAGGATTAAATTCCATACATTCGCTTAAGCCAGCTGAGCGAAATTTCAGAACAATCCAAATTAACATCCTTAACATCAGCAATTTGTGAAACCATTTCTTCTAAAGAAACTTCACATTGCTCGTAAGGAATTTTCCCAAGCTTAACGTCTAAAAGCCATTTTGCGATATCCTCGCGCAGAGGAATTTGTAGTTTGCGTGTTTTCAATAATTCAATTGCTTGATAAGTAACTCTAAGT